>Ga0049082_10000381_pt1 | contig 12370 bp, 13 predicted proteins | sample GreLakmeHU45MSRF_FD_66718 | JGI IMG/M metagenome (GOLD analysis project Ga0049082, IMG submission 66718) | Freshwater lentic microbial communities from great Laurentian Lakes, MI, USA - Great Lakes metaG HU45MSRF | ecosystem: Environmental > Aquatic > Freshwater > Lake | place: Great Lakes... | reverse complement strand
GACAGCGATGTATTACTTGTATGCTCTCAGCAGTATGGTATGCTCGTTGGTGCGTCCGTTCAGCGCAATGTCTGTGCTCTTTACCTTTTCCAACCACTTGCGTGCCGCTGGCTTGCCCAGCGTAAGGAACTCTTTGAGCTGTACCTCTGGCTTGCGCAGGGTCTTCTGTCGGCTGTCTTTTGCACTGAACCCTAGCAAGCTGGTGCCTTTGACAGATAGCACTTTGCTATAGTCATCTGCTACATAGATACCAATCTTGCGTGTCTTCACATTGTACACCCAGATTTCGCTTGACCCAATCAGCTTGGTTGGATCAACGCTAACTAGCCCACTTGCATCGTCCTTCTTGAGGAACTTGATGCCCTTGACCTGCTTCTCGGGCGAGACTGGCTTGCGCTTACGTGGCGCACGTTCTGCCTTCTTCACGGTGCCATAGCTGTTGGCAGCATCTATCACAGTGGTCCACATCTCAATCGTGGTCTTAATCTGCTTCTTGCTCAGATACTTGTAGCCTTCAACCAACTGCTCTTCGTCATCTGACCGTTCTGCTACCTTCTTGGAGATTGCTTCCTGTAGCTCAAGGTACTCCTCCAGCTTGGGCTCGGCCCATTTCAGCACATCGCCAACTTGGTTCTGATGCAGATTGAACTGCTTGAACAGGCCAAACACGTTTACCTTGCCAGTGTGTCCGTTTACTACAAACTCGTCAACCAAGCCTTCAGCTTCGCCCAGGCACTCGCCCAGCTTTTCTCGCATGCGCTCCTGGATGGTGGGCTGATAGGCTTTAGGCTTTTCCAGCTTCTCTTCTTTTCCAGCTTCGTCTGCCAGGAACTTCTTATACTCAATCTCAGCCAACTTAATGGCTTTGACAAGATAACGCAGGGTGCTGTAGGGCACATGGCCGCCGCGCATGATAACACGTGCAACCCAGCCTGCTGTACGGCTGAGGCGCCAGTCTTGCATTTTCTTGTAACGCTCAATCAGGTGCTTGCGCTTGGGCATTGCACCAATCAGCTGTTCCATCCATGCTCGGGCATCAGCCCCTTCGCAGTTGTAGGAATACCAGTTGAAGATACGTGCCATTTCAGTTTTTTCAAGCACACGGTCCTGCGGAGGCATGGGCTCTTCGCCCACATACTTGATTTCGCCGATTGCGACCTTAACGGGCTTGAGCTTGAACGTCTGTGTAAGTGGGCGACGTGGCAAAGGAGTAGACGTGTCCGCAAACACCATTTTGGATGCAGGCGTAGCGGTTCGCTTTGATTGCAGTCTTGCCATGTTGGCTCCTTATGTGTTCAATGTGTAATTATACGAGAGAACCAGTTTGCTGTCAACCCCAGTCTTTGAAAACACCCATGATCTCGTTTTCATCATAGCCAGCCATGTACTCAGCAATTTCAGCTGGTGTGAGATTTACGATACGATCGCCACGGCTTGTGCCTTCCGGATACCAATGTGGTTCTGGGCCACGGCGGTAGTAGCTGTCTGCTGATCCACGGTCATACAGTCCGCCATGTCGGCTTCGATCAAACGGGCGGTCATCTTTGAAACCCAGCGGTGTCATGCCAGCCAGGGCCTGGACTTGTGGTGTCTTCATTATGCAACCTCCTTGAGGATGGCGTCAAATTCAGCTTGCATGCGGTAGGGCAGGCCCAGCTCAAAGCAAACGTAGGAGCCACCGTATGCACGGTCATACTCGGTAAGGTCAAGGCTGTCAATGATCCAACGCACAGCCACTTCACGGCTGGGCGCACCCAGCTCAATGTTTTTAGCAACCTGCGACTCAAACTGCGCAACGGACCCAGCCTCGCGAGCTTCTTCTTCCTTGATGGAAGCGTCGAGCGCACGGAGGAGCCCGTCCCAGATGGCCTGCTTCTCGTCCGTGGTGGACAAGTTCCAGTGGTTCCAAAAGCCCTCACGGGGACGAAAGCCATATGCATCCTTGTGTAAATCGGACACAATGTCTGCATCAAATGTGTACTGGCTCATCGCTGGCTCCTTATCGTTCATCATACCCATATTATGCTACAAAACGGACTCGCTGTCAACCGCTTTTTTCCACTTTTTTGGACTATTTTGCAGGTGTTGCGCAAATACAACACCTGCTAAGTTGTTGTTTTTATTGGATTTTTTGTGCTTTAGCAAATGCTTTGGTAGCAGAGCTATCTACTAGCACTATATTTTGCATGCGCAAGTCTTGAAGGGCTTGCTTTATAGCTAATTTTACCTCTACATTATCTAATACTGAGCGTATGGTTAACACTTGCACAATTTTATTTGATGTATTGTCTGTAACGAGCCCAATTTTAAGCTCAAAACGATCCGTGTTTTTGCCGCTCCAAGTTTTAACTTGATGTAGCTTTGCAATAGCTTGTGACATGTGTGACTCCTTAGTTGCCTAGTGTTTGTATTATGCACGAAACGAGCGTGGGCGTCAACCGTTTTTAGACACTTTTTGTGTTGTATTTTTGCAACAGGTCTCAGCTGTGTGGCTGGCACCATAAATATACTGTGAGGAACCCATAATGCCACGTTTAAGCCTTTGGCGCAAAGATAAGACCAACGATTACAAGTTCATTGATCGCAACATCAAAGAACAGTTCATGATTGGCGGAACATCCATCCTGATCCACAAATACATTGGTCCTGACCCGCAAGGCGAAACAGGAGATCCAACACAGCCCAACTATCAAGCAGATGATGTTTTCAATGAAACAAAAATACAGGATCTGCTGTTCCTGGAAAATCGCGATCGCAAGTATGACAAAGACATCTACGATCTTCGCGGTGTGTACAATGTGGGTGACAACGACTTTGACCTAACACAGTTTGGATTGTTCATCAATACCGACGTGCTGTTTATCACGTTCCACTTGAATGACATGATTGAACGACTGGGTCGCAAGATCATGGCAGGTGATGTGTTTGAAGTTCCGCATCAGCGTGACGATACGCTACTTGATCCCAACGCACCTGCTATCAACAAATGGTATGTGGTGCAAGATGCCAGCAAGGCAGCAGAAGGTTACAGCCAAACATGGTGGCCACACTTGTGGCGTGTCAAGGCTGCTCCGTTGACAGATGCACAAGAATACAAAGACATCCTTGGGCAGGCAACTGACCCAGACAGCCTTAAGAATCAAATCAGCACCTATGTCAAAGAGAAAGAAATTTCCGACGCAATCGTTGCGGCAGCTGAACAGGAAGTGCCAGACTTGTTTCCAGATGTCAGTACGCTGTTCAACTATGAAACTCCACCTGATCCAAATGGACCCACCGATGCAGCCGGGTTTGAAGAATACTACGGTGTGCCAATCGCAAGCGGCGTGATATTCCCCGGTAATCCACAACAGGGCGAAATGTTCATACGCACAGACTTCTTGCCAAATCGCTTGTTTGTATATCGCGGCGGTCGCTGGGCAAGGCTGTACGACAATGTGTTCCCAAGCAGGACAGATGTAGTTTCGCGTTCTGTCAATGCAGGTGGCTTTATCAACAATGACACACAAGGTGTCAATCTTGATGGGCAGGCTTATCCAACAAGACAACCAATCAGCGGTGTGGTTAAACCAAGGACAGACTTCTAATGAATTATTTCTACGATCGCCAAATACGTCGTTACCTACAACAGTTCATGCGTTTCTTTGCAGGCTTCAGTGTGAAGATGGGCAAGGATGCAAATGGATTAGACATATATCAAAAAGTTCCTGTGCGCTACGGTGACATCAATCGTATGGCAGCGCACATCTTGAAGAACAACAGTGACAACACCATGAACACAGTTCCGTTCATTGCTGTGTATATCACTGAACTGTTGCCAGCACCGGAACGCCGACTTAATCCCACACATACTGACTCGGTACAAGTGTACGAAAAACAGTACGATGCTGCCAGCGGTCAGTTCCTTGATCAGATGGGCCAGACATATACCATCCAGCGTCACATGCCTGTGCCGTATGATCTAAACGTACAGGTTGACATCTGGACATCAAATACTGATCAGAAGCTACAGCTAATGGAACAGATATTGGTGTTGTTCAATCCTTCGCTGGACCTGCGCAACAACGACAACGTGTTTGACTGGAGCCGTATGAACTTTGTGGAACTGATCAATACTGTATGGAGTGTGAGACAAGTTCCCAATGGCACCGATGATGTGCTTGATGTAGCCAGCATGATATTCAACATGCCTATCTTTATCAATCCACCTGCAATGGTACAGCGCCAGCAGTTGATCTACAACGTGATCAACACGATCCGTGCAGGTGACCAAGATGAACTTAATCAGTTACTGGATGATACCTATATCAGTGACGTGCAGTCCAAGTGGCAAAGTGTCACAGATCCCGAACGTGCTGTGCGTTTGGCCAATGGAGAACTTACATTGCTCACGCGAGATCTAAAGACCACAGTAGACGGCGACTTGTTGTTATGGAACAAGTTCCTGGAGTCATATGGCAGCATACGTAATGGCATCAGCCAGATACGTGTTAATCGACAGGATCGTCCAGGTGTATGGGGAGGCGAATATGTTGGCGTGTTAACTGAACACCCAACTGATCCAAACAAACTGTTAGTTGATGTTGATCACGATAGCCTGCCTGCAAACACAAAAACAGCAATCAACGGCGTGATAGATCCCACACGTGCTGCACCTGGTGCAGGTTTACCAGCTGCCGCAGTTGGCCAGCGATACATAGTTGTATCATCGCCTGCAGAAATTCCTGCATGGGCTGGTCTGGTAGCAAACCCTGAAGACATTATCGAATACAACGGTAGTGCATGGGTGATAAGTTTTGATGCGGCTGCTTCTACCGCAGTTGAATATGTGTTAAATATTGCGAGCAATCAGCAATTAGCTTTCATGGATGGACAATGGATACTGAGTTACGAGGGAATATTTCAACCGGGATACTGGCGCCTGCTGGTATAACCCGAGCCGCCGGCGGTTTGATCTATGCACTAGACACGCACAGATATTGTTGGCAGTTGCGTAGCACAGAAGAAAAGTGGAGCGGCACATGGGGACTATGGGGTGGCCGCAGTAATCCAAAAGAAAGTCCTAGAGATACGCTACTTAGAGAATGCCAAGAAGAAACTGGAATGACTGAGTGGAAGAAAATCGTACCATTGCATAGATACGTTAGCAAAGACAAGAAATTTATCTACGACACATTTTGCCTGGTAGTAGAAAAAGAATTCCTTCCCATACTGGATCACGAAAGCGATGGCTACTGCTGGTTACCGCTGGGTGTTCAGCCAAAGCCACTGCATCACAAAAGCAAACAGCTGGTGCAGAATAGCAGTTTTATGAGCAAGTTGGTCAACATGGAGAAATGGTTAGATCAACATGTCAACGACTGAAGCTGAAATAATCATTTTTCCCAAGCCAACCAAAGCACCGGTGACCAAGCGTGGCGTGGATTTATATCATTGCTGGGACAAAAGACTAGCCAATCCAAAGCTGAAGAAAACATACAAAGACAGTATCAGCTGGATCGAACGTTGGTATCTTGAATCAAGACACTTGGCCAACAAAGAAGAATGGGATCATCCTATCATCAAGGCTGTGAGAGAAGATCGAGAATTTAATCGGCTGTTGCGGTGGTGTTGCCTAGAGGATATCAAGCTATTGCAGACGTTAGCTGAAAATCCCATCTACAGAGAAAGTAGTGCGTCACAGCGGCGCAGGCTCATCATATGGCACAACAAGTTTGCCGCGCTTATACTAAATCAGGAAACAGACAATCGTTTATGAACCGGTGAACGGTTTCTTCGTCAAACCCTAGGCTCTGCATCACACGCGGTGTGTGTGGATTTTGACGTTGATTGTTGCAGTAATAGTTCTGTGCTTCTAGTATTTCTTGTGGATTACCTTTGCCATTGGTCTTGCCCACGTTCTCCAAGTACCAAGGTAGTGTGGTAGATACAATCTGCAATATCTGATCTATTTCTAACTCATCGCTGACATTGCCTGCGGCAATCATTCCTGGACTGAATATGCGCCGAGCCCAGTCTGGAAGTTCACGTGCTTTGCGCCACTCAAACTGTTTGGCGTAGTCCTGAAACCAAGACATCATTGGGTGTTCTTTATCACTACTGGCGCTGAAGTCATGGAAGCATCCGGTTATCTTGCGCTCACCACAGATGATATCAAATCCAAATATAGGACTGGGATCAATAATGTGCGGAAACACAGTGACATGCAACATGTAAAGACCTTTAGACTCACGTGCATCTACTGCATCAAGATGCGCTCGTCTGAATGTAGTTGAACTCCACACATGATTGGGCCAATCAAAGGTGTGTCCTTCTTCAACCGGATGCCCTACTTCATTCAGTTGTTGTTCTATGTTTGCTTGCAGTCCAAGCATGGTATCCCATACCTTGCTCATAGCATGATCTCTTCCATGGCCTGCATGGTCAAATCAAATCCAACATTGGCTTCATCTGCCAGAGCATCTGATACGTTGGCACGTATGATGGTTTCCAGTCCTGTTGCATCATCATAGTCCACATGATGCATGGGTTGCTTGACCATCTTCTTCAGCATTTGACCGCCACGCAGATCACCAAGGTAATGCACATAAACATGTGCCCAGGCTTGCTCATTGGTAATTGATTCAATCTGTTTGATGTAATCTAATGTGGCTGTTAGGCCAGTTGGTCCCATGCCCGTTGCAACGATGTCGGTATCAAACTGCGATGACCTGTTGAATTCAAAGTGCAACTCAGTTAGTCCTAGCTTGCGATCCAGCACAACCAGTAGGTCGCGTTTCCACAGCAGGTAATTTACCCACTGCTGGGCAGTGAGTTGATTGCGCATCATAGCGCCAACAAAGGCAGAGCGTTCTGCCTTGCGATGATTTTCTTGTGTGAGTTCTTTAAGTGTAGACATAACAGTAATTATGCCTACACTGATTAGGCCTGTGTTTCCGCCCAACGTAGTACAATTTGTGCCGTGGCAGTACCAGTCACAGTACGAACGTTGATTGACAACACGTCTGGACCATTTGGAAATGCTCCTCGGCCGCCAATGGAGGTTGCTGTGAGTTCTTTTAGTTTGCCCAAGTCCAGCACCTTGGTATCCGAACCAGCAGATACGAACGAGAAAACCTGTTCTCCTGGTAATGCAAATGCGCCAGTGGTCCAGGTAACAGTCGTCGAAACTTGTGCCAAACTAGGCTGTCCACCTTGTGCCAATGGTGTCAGCGCAACCCACGTTGCATTGGCAGGTATAACTGGATAGTTTTGAGGATTTAACACCGCTTCCACCACAATGGAATTTGCTGACGCTGTGGTGATTTCAATCTGTTCCAGCAACAGCTGAGATCGATTCAGCAAGTCTCTCGCACCAAGATCTCCTACAATAGCATTTGACACACTGGGTGCCAGTCGAATTGAGAAAGCTGTTTGGTTGGTTGCTGTGGCAGCAATGTTTAACCGCTGATAGTTAAACAAGTAACCACGGTCTGTGTCAAACTTACCGTCCATGATCACTGCACTACCCCAGTGGCTGAGCGTTGGACTACATGTCACTGTCAACAGCAACACGCCAGCATTGGTTGCATGTACATCAGCGATACCAGCTGTGAAGTTTCGTACAGAACCACCGGAAAAATGAGTTAGTGTGGCAGCTCGTGTCAATCCAGATAACACGTTTCCTGATCTGCTACTGTAGCTTATGATCTCATTGTCAACAAATATGGTACCCGACTGTGGGTATCTTAGTCCATCCACTAGAGTCAGTGTGTTGTCGGTGGAATTGATTGCAGATGCCAAGCGTGTGACATAGCCTTCATTGACAACTGTGTAACGTGCTGGTAAGTTACCAGATCTCATATATGCTTCGTTGTTGACGTTGTTGTTTTTAATTCGATGTGCAATGACAAAGTTTCCGTCAACACCGCGTACCATGAAGTCAATAAAACCAGCACCATACCAGGTATACTGAATGCCCATCATCTGCATTTTATTAAGATCTAGATTGTATCCACTTGGTCCGTTGCCGTCAATTGAATCTCTATTGAAATTTTCGCGGGAGACTCGTAGGTCTTTGACCAAGCACAGGCGTACACCGCTGACGTTTGTTGCTCCTCTAAAGTCTGGAGCAACTGTGATAGAAGTATGGCTGGCAATACTCGTCACAGAATGTGTCATTCCTCGAATCACAATGTCATCGCCCACTTTCAGCTGATCCTGGAAGCGTGTGTTTGTACCAGTTAACACATTAGAGTCTGCGTTGATTGCGCCTAGCCCTGCCAACTGTGTTGTTGCGCTACGAACAACTGCATATAGGTTCTGTCCGTCGTGTTCCCAAAATATTCCATTTTGTTCATCAAAAATACCAAGGCGTACTGCCGCACCAACCCAGCTGGTAACATATACTTTTGGGTCAGTCTCAAGAGATCCTGTTACATTGCCCAATGTTGACTGTGCTAGTACTGTAAACGACGTGTCTGTTAAAATTGAATTGACAATATATGTGTCATTATACCCTGTGGTAGTGATGCCGGCGATCCTGACTTGTGCGCCTGGTTGTAGTCCGTGGTCAACTCCGTCTGTGGTAACTGTGATAACTGATCCAACTGTGGTAGCGGCAGCGGTAACGCTTTGTGTATCATAGTTTGGTCTGAGCAGGGTACCGGTTGTAAACAACAATCCTTTACCAGACTGGTAACGGAAATATTTCTTTGAGCTACGAATTGCTTGCATGCCATACGCAGGGCCACCTGTCGAAATTAACACGCCGCCATCGTATGGCCTATGCATAAAGAATGCGTCGGACCTGATGTATATGTTTGCTGTTAACGTGGTTACAGTGGATACCACTACTCCTGTGCGAGCTGTGTAACTGAAACTAGACGGACTGATAACTCGCTCAACATAAAAAGGACCTTCGGCAGATTCGTGCCCGGTGCCTGCTGATGTCACATCAACTACAATCGGCATGCCTGGTGTGAGTCCATGATTGCTTGTGGTTGTCACTGTGATAGTGGATGGAGATAAACCATCTGAAACTATGCCCGAAGAAGCAATGTTTGATCCAGTGTAGAAACCACCCTTGCGTAACTGAACTGTGTCAGTTAACAAAGATGAAGTACCTGTGCCTACGTTTCCTTTGGCATAGTACGAGAATGTGTTAGATGATGGTGCTGGCGTTGCTGCCACTAGGAATGAGCCTTCTGCTCGGCTGTATCCTGTGATAGTTCTACTCAATCCTTGCATGGTTATCGGTGTACCAGCAGTAAAGGTATGTGCGTCTACTGTGGTTACCGAAATAAGACTGTTTGCTCCGCCGTCTGAGTTGATGACAGATACAATCAAATCTGTTCCTGGAATTTCATATATGCCTGGATAGTTACGTACCAGGCCTAGGTTTTGCCACTTGGTTGGCTGTAGTCCATACTCAAAGTCAGCGTCGATCAGCGACTGTGGATCTGCTGTACGTATACGCTCAATCGCATCTGTGCCAAAGTCGTATGGTCTAATGATCAATTCCTTGCCATCCACAATGATCTGGAGTTTATCTCCAGATGACATACTGCTGGTGTTGGCCGCAAGTGTAATTGTTGATATACCGTCTATTGTATTGACAAATGTTGTGGTGTCAGCATTGTTGTATGATACTACTCCGCCCAATAATGGATCAAATGCATTGTAGATAACCTGATTACGGGTTACATTGGTGATCAATACTATACTATCAAGTAGTATTTTTCCTGTAACTTTAACAGTTCCTGCGCCTGCTGATCCAGGTGTGAATAGATATTTTGTTATTAGTTTTTTTGACATTTTTTATCCTGACAGCGCAATCGCTAGGTAAAACTGTTGATCCACGTATCTCTTATTAGTTAGCTGATCTACTGTGGTAGGAGCAGCAGATACACTAGCAGAAGTAAACGCGGCGGCAGCAGGAGTTGATGCACCTATTGGTGTACCGTTGATTGATCCGCCTGATATGGCCACATCGCTAAAACTGGATGACGCTGTGGTGTTAATCCCCGAAGTGGTCCTGGCAAGTTCTTGCCATGCTGTGCCATCTGATATGTAAATCTTATCTGTGTTGCCTGCATAGGCAATGCTACCTTCCCAGATTGCGGCAGACGGAAATGCAGAGGTATCTGCAAAATAAAATCGTATCTTGCTGCCTACGCCGTTTGCTTCCACGTAACCTGCTGAAATATTTCCAGTGATAGTTCCTGTAGCACTAACGTCAACAAAACTTGGAGAAGCTATTGGTTGGACTGCCCATGTGACTCCGTTCCAAACCCAGGTGTTGGCATCAACTGTGATAGTGTCATTTACCGCCGGATCGTTTGGAAAATTTATGGCCATGTTTTTATCCTATACAGCATATTTAGTTTATATAACACTTATATCTTTGATGGTGATCGTGCCAATCATACCGCCGTGACTTTGACAAAGGTATCCGTAAGTGCCGCTGATACCAGCTGGAATTTTCCAGTACAATGTGCCACTTTGTTTGCCCTGGGCACTTGTGCCTGTGGTCACTGTGCCGCCTGATGTAACATGCACCAGGCCAGTGTTGTAATTTGCACCTGAAAATCTGATCAAGAATGGGTGGCTCGAAGCACCTGCTAAATTAAATGCTATAGTAGTTCCGCTGATGGCATATATTGTGGGATTATCTGTAGTGCTGTACTGGTCAAATCTATATGCACTAGATCCATTGGCAGTGACATCCAATCGAGTTATTGCTGGTAGATAAAATTGATCCACAGTTAGTCCGGCGGCGTCTGACAGTCCAGTAAATGCTGTGGCGCCTGCTGAAACTGTGCTGGCAATGGTAATGGTATCTGTGCCGGCCACCGTGGTAATAGCAATGCCAGTACCAGCAGCCAATGTCAATGTGTCAGTTGCTGAATCAGCCACCACTGAAGTCTGACCGGCCACAGCGATAGTTTCAAAGCTGTTGCTACTTCCACCTGCGCCGCTGGTTGCATCAGTGTCGTTGATCCAATTTGAACCGTTGTACTTCAGCACTTGCCCTGTGGATGGCGTGGTTATCACGACATCTGTCAATGAGTCTAGATTAGTGGAGCCGCTGCCGCTCACTGTAATAGTCCCACCAAGACTGACTGCTGTGCCATTGATGGTTATACTGCTGTTGACCAGTGATGCATTACCAATGTTGGTAAGAGAATTACTAGCACCGCTGATTGTTTTGTTTGTTAGTGTCTGCGCTGTGGTCAGCAAGGCCACCACAGAGCTGTCTATTGCCAGGCTCAGTGCATTGGATGCATCAACGTAATTATAAGTGATTCCTACATGAGTTCCGTTCTGAAACAGGGTAGCAGTACCATCTTGTGATTGTTCTAGTGTTATGCCACCGCCAGCGCCACCAGTTACTGCATTGATTGTGAACACACCCGAAGCATTTGATAGTGTGATGTTGTCGCCTGCAACAATGTTGGTCACGGTTGGCGTTGTTATATCTGACTGATTGGCCAAGGGTGTCCAAGCACCTGAGTGAGCAAAATACATACGACCAGTGCTATGCACATGTGCAATCATGCCGTGCCAGTCAGATGGATTTACTTCGGTGTCGAGATCTGTCAGTGTATCCCAATGGAATCTAATCTTGTTTTTTTGACCCGAAACTTCCAGCAATCCACCAACATGCAACATGCTGGCGCCGTCATGCGTGTGCCAGTACACATCAGATAGATCGTCGATTGTGGTGCCGCTGGTTGGATAATAGGCTAATTTTCCGGCAGATCCTGTGGACACAGTACCGCTTCCGCTGCCACCAACTCCGCTGCCACCCACACTGGGAGTCATTGGCTGTACCCATTGTGAGCTGTTGCCGTCATTGTAGTACACATACAGCTTGCCTGTACTGGTATTAAACCACAGGGTACCTGGTAATGGAGTTGGAGATGATGGTGGTGTGTCGCCCAATGTGGCCGCAATCCCAGCACCAATAAATTGGGTAGCAACCAGTGTGCCAACCACATTGACTATGCCTGTGCCTGTTGGAGCAAATGTGATTGTTTTGTTTGCGCCTTGTGCGGCAATGGTTGTTCCGCTGACCAAGAGGTCGCCTCCGCGAACACTGACTGCAACCAAACTGCCATCAGGATTGAGATTTATACCGGGTACATTGACGCCATAGTCTGACTCAAACTTGACTTGTTGTGCATTAACCGCCATAGATAGTCTCCATGTATGTTGGGAATATCTTTACCAGTACATCTTCACCCACGCTGGGTGTGGCCTGTACTGAACACTTGGATGCGTCTACCACACAGTTGATATCCAGGAGTGGTGTGCCAAAGTTCACACGACCGTAAACTGCCACGCGACCTTGATAGGAAAGACGATCTTCTGATATGCCTGCTATCAC
>Ga0049082_10000377_pt1 | contig 12392 bp, 6 predicted proteins | sample GreLakmeHU45MSRF_FD_66718 | JGI IMG/M metagenome (GOLD analysis project Ga0049082, IMG submission 66718) | Freshwater lentic microbial communities from great Laurentian Lakes, MI, USA - Great Lakes metaG HU45MSRF | ecosystem: Environmental > Aquatic > Freshwater > Lake | place: Great Lakes... | reverse complement strand
CAGCGCATGGTCGCGGGAGAGCCCATGGATGCCGCCACGCTGCGCGCCGATCTGCTGGGCCGGGCACGCGATATCGGTGCCACGGGGCCGGATGAGTCAACCGGAGGTGGATTGGTGCGCGTCGACGCCATCGCTCCCGTGGTGCGCGTGGCGGTGGGGAGGGGCGCGAAGCCCCTGCTTGTGGCCCGCGCAATGGATGATGGCACGGTGACCTCGGTTTCCGTGAGCGTGGATGGCCGTGCGATCGGCCGCCAGGCCGGGCCTCTGGCGCGCTATCGGGTTGCGGCGCTTCGTTCCGGTCGGCACCGCATCCAGGTGGTGGCTGAGGACGCCTCAGGGAACGTCGCCACATTCCGACGCACGTTGGTGCGCCGATGAGGCGCGGCACGCTCGTTGTTGCCGCACTGCTTGCGGCCGGTACCGGCACCGCGCCTGTACTCGCCACAGTTCGCCCGCGGCCCCCGGCACCCATCAGCATCACTGCGGCCCCCGGTCAGGTCGCTGCCGTGCAGCAGGCGCTCGGCCGATCGGCCCTCCGGGTGGTGCGCAGGAACGGTCGCGATCTGCAGGTGATTGCCTCGCGCACACGCATCCCGCTGCTTCGCGCCATTCCGGGCGTTGCCGCCGCGTCGCTCGCCCCGTCGTCGTATGCGGACGTCGACCCAGAGGATCCGGGGGCCTCGGCCCCGGGCGGGTCGAAGGGCGCACCGGTGCTGTCGGAGGGCATCGAGCGCATTGGTGCCGATGCACTCCGGCCCCTCGCTGATGACGGGAAGGGCGTTGTCATCGCTGTGCTCGACCTGGGCTTCGGTGGCACGCGTATGCCCGCGCTCCAGGCCGCAAAGGAACTGCCTGGTGCCGCGCAGCTCCAGATGCAGAGCTTCGACTCGGCGTACGGCATCGCGGGGCGCAATGCCTACGGCAACCTCACCAACCACGGCGAGCTGGTGGCGCAGACGGTCTATGACTACGCGCCAAAGGCCACCTACGTGTTCGTCAATTACCACACGGAGCAGGACTTCCAGGCGGCGGTGGACTGGCTGATCCAGCGCCATCCCGACGTCGTGGTGCACAGCAACAGCTTTCTCGAGGGGCCGTTCGACGGTACCGGAGACGCCGCGCAGGCCGTTGATCGCGCGAGTGCATCGGGGATCAGTTGGGTCAACTCCGCTGGCAACTACGCCGAGAAGCACTGGCAGGGCCCGTGGGTGGATGCCAATCAGGACGACACGCTCGACTGGCCGACGACCGGGGGGTGGACGTTCGACGCCGCGGCAAACTCGCCCATCACGTTTGCGCTGTCGTGGAACCAGGACCAAGGTGCCGAGATCACCGACGTCGACCTGGCCCTTGACCACCGCGAGGCCGATGGCACGTGGACCGAGGTGGCGAGTTCGCGCGATAGTCAGCTGACCGGTGCCCGATCGGCCGAGCGCATCATCAACTACCTGTCGCCCACTGGCGGCACCTTCCGGCTGCGCGTGGTCCTGGCGGCAGGTCCGCCTCCGGGCGATGACCTCACGATGTTCTCCCGTGAGGTCACGCTTGATGCCCTTGGCGATCCCGCTCCCAGCAGCGTGCCCACGCCGGGCGATGCCGAGAGCGCCATCACCGTGGGCGCGGTGGACTGGTCGAACAACGCTCTCAAGGCGTACTCGTCACGCGGCCCAACTGACGACGGCCGCATGAAGCCCGATGTGGTCGCCCCTACCAATACGCGTGTGAGCACCGCCACAGGACCGAAGTCGGTGGGCGGAACATCGAACGCGGCACCGAACACGGCGGGTGCCCTCGCGCTGCTCATCGGTGCCCGTCGGGCGGCGGGCGCACCACTTGATCCGGTGTCGGCGAAGTCGTTCCTTATGGGGGATGCGCTTGATCTGGGCGACCCCGGGCCCGACATGTCGTTCGGTGCGGGCCGCATCCGCATGGATGTGGACCCGCCGGTCATCAGCCTGTCCGCGGCGTCGCGGACGGCCCTCGCGGCGCGATTTGCCACGGCACCGCTACGCGTTGAGGCATCGGTGCAGGATTCGTCACGCCTGCTGCAGTGGGCGGTATCGGTGGACGGAGGCCAGGTGGTGCGTCGTGGGGGCGAGAACCCGCCGTCGGTGATGATCGGCCGGGCGCGGCTGCCCGATGGCCCTCATGTGGTGGAGATCTCGGCCACCGACTGGGTGGGCAACACGGGAACAATCCGCACGAACGTCTCGGTGGACTCCCGCAAGCCGCGGGTGCGTCATTTGCGGGTGCAGCGAACCGTTGCCGCCATCCCGCGCATCGCAGCCGGGCAGCCACGTAGTGCGCACGCGCTGGTAGACGTTCAGGACTACGGGACGGTACGTCTGGCCATCACACTCACCCGGGCATCCTCCCGTCCCATCCGCCGCGTGACAGACGTCGCGGCCACTGGACCGGTGAGTATTTCGCTGGGCGTGGTGCCCCCCGGGCGCTACGCGGTGGCCCTCGATGCCACCGACCGAGCAGGGCATCTGACCCACACACGCCGCGCGATCGTGATCGGCCGGTAGCCGTTCCGGGGCGGATCGCCGCGAGTTTTCGCACAATCCCCGTAAGAGGGTGCGCCGCGCCCCCATCAACATCCCCGAACGAGGTACGGATATGCCGCTCGAGCGCGAAGTGAAGAGCAAGCTCAGGGACCGGGTGTCCCTTGCCAACAAGACGAATGTCGAGGAGGTCGCTGCCGAGGTCGAGGCCGCACGCGCGACCCTCGAGCCGGACGACAAAGACTACGCCCGCCTCGGCGGCTGGCTTGATGACCTTGCGCACGTGGCCGGTGGCAAGATCATCGGCCGCACCGGTGACCCGGGTGGTCTCCAGAGCTGATCCACCTTGAGGACCCGCCGAGGCGACGTCAGCCCCGGCGGGCCCTCCCGGTGTTTCCCCCTGCGAGCAGACGTTGCAGGCGCCTGGTCTCGGCGAGGGCATTCACCTGGCGCCTATCGGCTGCGCTCCAGTGGCCACGGCTCAGGCGTTCCTCGCGACCCTCACGCGCCTCGATCCAGCGCTCATACGACTGGATAAGGCCATTGACGGCATCGGCGAGTGCGATTCCCTGCGGCGTGGCCTCAAACGGGCCGCCGTCAACGGTGAGTCCGGCGTCGGGGCGCCACGCCAACTCCTCGTGATCGGACCCCACCACGCGAAGCGCATCCGGACCAACCCGCACCTGAACGCCGTGCCATTCCCGCTTGAGTACATTGTTCTCGAGGGCCGGACGGAACCCGAACGCGCGCAGGCGACGCCGCTCCTGCGGTGAACTCCACACCTGGTGGGTGGCATCAAGAAGCGGCACCAGGCGCTCCGTGATGGCTGCAGCCGGTGACGTCCCCGTCGTATCATCGGGGTCCGTGGACACGCCCCTGAGTATGTCGTGTGTGGCGGGCGCGTATCGCGCGAAGCGGTTCTTGACGCGAAATCCCGTGGAGTGTGTATGATGCCCGTTCCGCCGTTGTCGCCCCTTTGCGCCTTTCGCCCGGTGCGGCGCCATTCGGTGGCCGCGTCAACGTGCCCGCACTGCTAGCCGCCCACTCACACTGTGTGTTCGTGCCTATGGCGCGTGGCGACGCATATCCGTTCAACACCGAGCTCATGTCAGGAGGCCTCGCGACTTGAGCACGCCCACCGCCGCTCGGGTTCGGCACAGCTTCTCCCAGATGGAGAAGTTCTTGCCGGTTCCCAATCTCATCGCGATTCAGCGAGCAAGTTTCGAGCAGTTCCTCAACGAGGGGCTGCGAGATACCGTCAATGACATCTCGCCGATCCAGGACTTCACCGGAACACTCATGGTGGAGTTCGGTCCATACACGATCGGGGGTTGGGAGCCCGGGATGCCATTCTCGGAGATCTTCCCGAATAACCCCATCAAGGAGTGCCGCGAGAAGGACATGACCTACGCGGCCCCGTTGACGATGGAGGTTTCATTCGTCAACAAGGAGACCGGCGAGATCCGCCGGCAGAAGGTGTTCATGGGCGATCTTCCGCTCATGACCGACTGGGGCACGTTCATCATCAACGGCACCGAGCGCGTCATCGTGACGCAGCTGGTGCGGTCGCCCGGCGCCTACCTGATGGAGCCCAAGGATCGCGACAAGCAGGTCTTCATCGCGAACCTCATGCCCGCCCGCGGCTCGTGGGTGGAGCTCGAGGTGGACAAGAAGGGTCTCGTCAACGTTCGTATCGACCGCAAGCGCAAGCTGCCGGTCACCACGCTGCTGTTTGCGCTGGGCTACACGCGCGACGACGTGCGCAACCTGTTCCCTCATCCGACGGACAAGAAGCGCGTCAATCCGTTTATCGAGCGCACCCTCGAGAAGGACGTCACCGAGGGCGACGAGGCCCGCGGCAACACCAAGTCGCTTCTGGAGATTGAGGCGCTGGTGAAGGAGATGCAGGGGCACGCCAAGGACATCGATACGGTGCCCGGCGACGTGCGTCTTGGCATCGAGGGCGAGATCGAGCGCATTGAGAAGCGCATCGACCTTCGCGCCGGTGAGCTCATGCAGAACGCCCTCATCGAGGTGTTCAAGAAGCAGCGCCCGGGTGAGCCGCCGACGGAGGTCAACTCCCTCAACCTCACGCGTGGACTGTTCTTCGACTCCAAGCGCTACGACCTCACAAAGGTCGGCCGCTACAAGCTCGATGCCCGCCTGCGTCCCAACGCATCCACGGGTGTGCGCACGCTCGCCAACCCGCGCTTCACCGGTTGGCGCACGGGTATGACCGATGACCTCGTGGAGCTCATCCGCCGCCTCGTGGATCTGCCGATCCGCTATGGCATCGACGAGGAGAGCGCCGACTTCGCCGCCGACGGCAACCTGCTGCCGCGCGACGAGATGGTGCACGAGCTCGACGAGTACGAGCACTTCGGTAACCGGCGCCTGCGCACGGTCGGCGAGCTCATCCAGGAGGCCTTCCGCATTGGTCTCTACCGGATGGAGCGCGTGGTCCGCGAGCGCATGAGCACCGAGGACCCCGACACCATCACCCCGCAGACGATCATCAACATCCGTCCGGTCGTCGCGGCGCTGAAGGAGTTCTTCGGCTCGTCGCAGTTGTCGCAGTTCATGGATCAGACCAACTCACTGGCCGGACTCACCCACCGCCGACGCCTGTCGGCGCTCGGTGCGGGCGGACTCACCCGTGAGCGCGCCCCGATCGAGGTGCGCGACGTCCACCCGACCCATTACGGGCGCATGTGCCCGATCGAGACCCCTGAAGGCCCGAACATCGGCCTGATCGGCTCGCTCTCGTCGCACGCCACCGTCAATGAGTTCGGGTTCATCCAGACGCCGTACCGGATTGTGAAGAACGGCAAGCTGCAGAAGAGTGACGAGACCGAGTGGGAGGTCGTCTGGATTGACGCCACCCAGGAGGAGAACCGCGTCATCGCGCAGGCGAGCGCCGAGATCGACAAGTCCGGCAGGCTGCTTGAGGATGAGGTCCTGTGCCGTCGCAATGGCCAGCCCATCACCGTGCCGCCGAAGGACGTCGAGTACATGGACGTCTCGCCCGACCAGATCGTGTCGGTCGCAACCGCCCTCATCCCATTCCTCGAGCACAACGATGCAAACCGTGCGCTCATGGGCGCCAACATGCAGCGTCAGGCCGTCCCGCTCATGGTGAGCGAGGCCCCGCTCGTGGGAACCGGCATGGAGCACCGTGCCGCCGTGGACACCGGTGACGTCGTCGTCGTGCGCCGCGCCGGGACAGTCGCTGCCGTGGACGCCACCCGCATCATCGTTGAGGTCAGGGGTGGCGAGCACGACCAGTACGAGCTCGAGAAGTTCGTGCGCAGCAACCAGGGAACGCTCATCCACCAGAAGCCCATCGTGAAGGTGGGCGACAAGGTGGAGGTCGGCGGCGTATTGGCCGATGGATCCTCCACCGACATGGGCGAGCTGGCACTCGGCAAGAACATGCTCGTCGCCTTCATGTCATGGGAGGGCTACAACTTCGAGGACGCCATCATCGTCTCGCAGCGCCTTGTGAAGGAGGACGTTCTTTCGTCCATTCACATCGAGGAGTACGAGATCGACGCCCGCACGACCAAGCTGGGCGCCGAAGAGATCACCCGTGACATCCCGAACCGCTCCGAGGAGTCGCTTGCCGACCTCGACGAGCGCGGGGTCGTGCGCATTGGCGCCGAGGTCAAGTCGGGCGACCTCCTGGTGGGCAAGGTCACGCCGAAGGGCGAGACCGAGCTGACCGCCGAGGAGAAGCTCATCCGCGCCATCTTCAAGGAGAAGGCCGGCGAGGTGCGCGATACGTCCCTGAAGGTGCCGCACGGTTCGAGCGGCAAGGTCATCGACGTGAAGACGTTCAGCCGTGAGGGCGGGGATGACCTGTCTGCCGGCGTCAATGAGCTGGTGCGCGTCTACGTGGCCAAGCGCCGCAAGATCTCCGAGGGCGACAAGATGGCCGGTCGCCACGGCAACAAGGGCGTCATCTCGAAGATCGTGCCGGAGGAGGACATGCCGTTCCTTGAGGACGGCACGCCCATCGACATGATCCTCAATCCGCTCGGCGTGCCGAGCCGCATGAACATCGGCCAGATCCTGGAGACCCACCTCGGGTGGGCTGCCAGCCGCGGTTGGATCAAGGGTGAGGACGGCACGACCCAGCGCACCTTTGTGGCCACGCCGGTGTTCAACGGCGCGACCCCGGACGACGTGGACCGCGTGCTCACCGAGTGGGCCGCTGCACACGCCGACGAGCCGATCGACATGAACGTGAAGGGCGCGGAGAACGAGGGCCGCCGGGTTTCCGGCAAGCTTCGCCTGTACAACGGCCGCACCGGCGACCCGTACGACGGTCGCATCACGGTGGGCTACATGTACATGCTCAAGCTTCTCCACCTGGTGGACGACAAGATCCACGCGCGATCCACCGGCCCGTACTCGCTGGTCACGCAGCAGCCTCTGGGTGGTAAGGCCCAGTTCGGCGGCCAGCGGTTTGGCGAGATGGAGGTCTGGGCACTTGAGGCCTATGGCGCCGCCTACACGCTTCAGGAGATGCTCACCATCAAGAGCGACGACACCGTGGGCCGCGTGAAGGCCTACGAGGCCATCGTGAAGGGCGAGAACATTCAGGAGCCCTCCATTCCGGAGAGCTTCAAGGTGCTTCTCAAGGAGATGCAGAGCCTCGGGCTGGACGTCCGCATTGAGGGCGAGACCGGCATTGAGGCAGCAGCCCGTGAGGACGATGACCTGCTCCGGGCCGCCGAGGAACTCGGCATTGATCTGAGCGGTGCACCCATTTCAGAGGAAGAGGAGCTCGAGGCCGAGGCGGAGGCTGCGAAGGCAGTCACCACCGAGGACGAGGGCGAGAAGGTCGCCGCCACTTCCGGTAGCGACGACGCGGAGGCAGCCTCGTGATCGACATCAATAATTTCGATGCAATCAAGATCGGCCTCGCGTCGTCGAAGCAGATCCGCCAGTGGTCGTCAGGCGAGGTCACCAAGCCCGAGACGATCAACTACCGCACGCTCAAGCCGGAGAAGGACGGGCTCTTCTGCGAGAAGATCTTCGGTCCGACGAAGGACTGGGAGTGCTACTGCGGCAAGTACAAGCGCGTGCGGTACAAGGGCATCATCTGTGAGCGCTGCGGCGTCGAGGTGACCCGTGCCAAGGTACGTCGCGAGCGCATGGGCCACATCGACCTGGCCGCTCCGGTCAGCCACATCTGGTTCTTCAAGGGCGTACCGAGCCGCATCGGGTACATCCTTGACCTCGCGCCGAAAGAACTTGAGAAGGTTCTCTACTTCGCGGCATCCATCGTCATCTCGGTGGACTTCGAAAAGCGCGACGCCGACCTCGTGACCCTCGAGGGTCAGGTGGCCGAGGCGGTGCTGCAGTACGTGTCGGACCGCGACATCCGCGCTGCCGAGTTGCGTGAGCGCCTGGAGCGTCGCGTCAACTGGCTCCGCGAAGGCGAGATCGCCGGCTTCGATGTTGAGGACGACTTCTGGCTCGAGGACATCGCGCACACGCGCGACCCCGAGAACCCGGACGCCCCGCCCGTACCCCGCGAGATCAGCGACGCCGAGCGCAAGGCAATCGAGTCGGAGCTTCGCAAGGAGACCGACGCGCTTGTGCGCGACGACGAGCGGTACACCGAGGAGTCGGTGGAGCGCATCCAAGAGGCCTGGAGCAAGTTCAAGTCGATCAAGCCCCGCGACGTCATCAACGATGACCAGCTGTTTCGCGAGATGCGTGATCGCTTTGCATCGGCGTATGGGTTTGGCGAGTACTTCGAGGGCGGCATGGGTGCCGCCGCGATTCGCCAGCTGCTTGAGCACTTCGACCTCGAGGCCGAGGCCGTGCTGCTGCGCGAGACCATTCAGACCTCCCGCGGCCAGCGCCACGCCCGTGCCCTCAAGCGCCTGCGCGTGTGCTCCGCATTTATCCACTCGGACAACCGTCCGGAGTGGATGGTTCTGGAGGCCGTGCCGGTCATCCCGCCGGAACTGCGCCCGATGGTGCAGCTCGACGGTGGCCGCTTTGCCACGTCCGACCTGAACGACCTGTACCGCCGCGTTATCAACCGCAACAACCGCCTGAAGCGGCTTCTCGACCTCGGGGCTCCCGAGATCATTGTGAACAACGAGAAGCGCATGCTGCAGGAGGCCGTTGACGCACTGTTTGACAACGGCCGCCGCGGCCGCGCGGTGACCGGCCCCGGTAACCGCCCGCTCAAGTCGCTGTCGGACATGCTCAAGGGCAAGCAGGGCCGATTCCGTCAGAACCTGCTGGGCAAGCGCGTCGACTATTCGGGCCGTTCGGTCATCGTGGCCGGTCCCGAGCTGCGTCTGTACCAGTGCGGGCTGCCCAAGCTCATGGCCCTCGAGCTCTTCAAGCCGTTCATCATGAGCCGTTTGGTGGAGCGCAAGCAGGTCCAGAACATCAAGGCCGCCAAGAAGCTGGTCGACTCGATGATTCCCGAGGTGTGGGATGTCCTCGAGGAGGTCATCGCCGAGCACCCGGTGCTGCTCAACCGCGCACCGACGCTCCACCGCCTGGGCATTCAGGCGTTTGAGCCCGTGCTGGTGGAGGGCAAGGCCATTCAGCTGCACCCGCTCGTCTGCACCGCGTTCAACGCGGACTTCGACGGCGACCAGATGGCTGTGCACCTTCCCCTGTCAGTGGAGGCGCAGGCCGAGGCCCGCATCCTCATGCTCTCGGCCAACAACATCCTGTCGCCGGCCCACGGCCGCCCGATCACGGTGCCCAGCCAGGACATGATCCTTGGCCTGTACTACCTCACCTACTGCCCCACGATCTACGTGCGGAAGAAGGGCGAGTCGGGCAACGGCCGCGCGATCGAGGTCATCGACCTCTGGGATTCCGAGGCGCGTAAGTACGTCATCCCGAAGGGCGAAGAGGCCCGCATCGAGGGTGTCACCGACTGGGTCGCCGACCCGTTCAAGGAAGCCCCGCAGTCCGCGCCGCAGCCGTTCCGCAGCGACGAAGAACTGCTGGGCGCGCTCGATCACCGCATTGTCACGCTGCAGGACCCGGTGGAGATCCGCCAGGACCCGCTGCACGCCAGCGGCCGTCTGGTCACCACTGCTGGCCGCGTGCTCTTCAATCACGAGCTCCGCACCCAGCTGGCCGAACTGGTGTCGCACGATGCCGACGCGCACCCGTACCCGTGGCAGAACCGTGTGTTCACCAAGCGTGAGCTCGGTGAGTTCATCGAGCAGCTCGTGGACCTGTACGGCGCCACGCCGGTGTCGATGCTGCTCGACACGTTCAAGGCGCTGGGCTTCCGCTTCGCCAGCCAGTCGGGCATCACCATCTCGAAGAACGACGTGGTGATCCCGCCGGAGAAGCCGGAGATCCTCGCCAAGTACGACGCCGAGGTCCAGCGCTTTGAGGACTTCTTCGCCGAGGGCCTTATGACAGCCGAGGAGCGCCACGAGCGCGTAATCGCGTTGTGGGACGACGCCACCGACGAGGTCGCAAGCGCGATGCAGGAGCACCTCTTCCGCCTGAACCCCATCTTTATGATGGCCAACTCCGGTGCGCGTGGCTCGTTCAAGCAGATCCGCCAGCTCGCGGGCATGCGTGGCTGTATGGCCAACCCGAAGGGCGAGATCATTGAGCGCCCGATCAAGAGCAACTTCATGGAGGGCCTGTCGGTCCTCGAGTACTTCATCTCCACCCACGGTGCCCGCAAGGGTCTCGCCGATACCGCGCTGAAGACGGCCGACTCCGGCTACCTCACCCGTCGTCTTGTGGACGTGTCGCAGGACGTCATCGTGCGCGAGCGCGACTGCGGGACCACCGAGGGGATCGAGGCCACGCTGCAGCACGATGGACGCACCAACCCGTCGCTGCTGGGCCGTGTCGTCCTCGGGCCGGTCGTGGATATGTCCACAGGCGAGATCGTTGCCGAACTCCGTCCGGATGAGCCCAATGAGAACGACGAGAATGCAGTGGAGGCATATCGCTCCGTCGAGATCGAGAGCACGCTCCTGGAGCAGCTCACCGATCTGGGCACCCGCCACCCGCACTCATCGATCACTGTGCGTTCTCCGCTCAAGTGCCGCAGCGCAGTTGGCGTGTGCACACGCTGCTACGGCCGCAACCTTGCCTCGGGCAAGATGTGCGAGCCGGGCGACGCGGTGGGCATCATCGCCGCACAGTCCATCGGCGAGCCCGGCACGCAGTTGACCATGCGGACGTTCCACACCGGCGGTGTCGCCGGCGCGGACATCACACAGGGTCTGCCGCGAATCGTGGAGCTCTTCGAGGCCCGCAGGCCCAAGGCGCTCGCCCATGTGGCAGCGCACGACGGCTGGCTGCGCATTGAGGATGACGAGACGCGCCCCGGCGCGGCCATCATCAGCATCGAGCCGCCTGTGAGCATTGAGGTGGGTCGCAAGAAGGAGCCCATCCGCGAGCCCGTCGCCTACAACGTTCAGAAGCGCACGCAGATCAGGCGCGACCTTGAGGAGGGCTCATGGGTCGAGGCCGGCGATCTGCTGACCGACGGCTCGGCATTTCCGAGCGACGTCCTTGATGCCCAGTCGGGCATCGATCTGGGCATCACCGGCACGGTCGCATCGGTCACGTCTGGTCGCGCCGACAAGGGCGCGAAGTCGCGCACCATCAAGGTCGAGGTGCTGGGCGAGGATGGCGTGCAGGTGCGGCACATCCGCGTGCCGGTTGACCGTCCCGCTCCGCCCATCCTCGAGGGCATGCACGTCCGCGAGGGCGTTCACATCACGGGTGCTGGCTGGGGACAGGGCGACCGCGCCACCAAGACCGAGGCCTACCTCGTCGCGCAGGTCCAGGAGGTCTACCGCTCGCAGGGAGTGGAGATCAACGACAAGCACGTCGAGGTAATCGTCCGTCAGATGCTCCGCAAGGTGCGCATCGAGGAGCCGGGCGACACGAACTTCCTGCCCGGTCAGCTGGTGGACAAGCCGGTGCTCTTCCGCGAGAACCAGCGCGTGCGGTTTGCCGCAGCCGAGAAGCTCGGCAAGGGCAAGGGCAGGGGCAAGGCCAAGGCCAAGAAGATGAGTACGCCCGAGGTTGAGATGCAGCTGGACGCCGCCATGGCGATGTACGTGCCGCTCATCCTCGGAATCACCAAGGCGTCGCTGGCCACCGAATCGTTCCTGTCGGCGGCCTCCTTCCAGGAGACCACGAAGGTGCTCACCGACGCCGCGCTGGAAGGCAAGATTGACCGCCTGCGCGGCCTGAAGGAGAACGTGATCATCGGGAAGCTCATCCCGGCGGCCACCGGCCTCCCCAGGTACCGTAATTTGGAGATCGAGCCGGTACGCCGTGCCCCGGCGCTGCTCGAGTTCGATCTCGACGAGCCCTTCACGATCGGCGGTGAAGAGGTGGACGACCTCGTGGGCCTCGGCTCCACGGACGGCACCTACTCGTTTGAGCCGGAGCCCACTCCCGAGCCAGTTCGGGAGATCGACTCCGAGTAGTCGGTCAGTCGGTCGTATCGCTCCCGACGGGGTCATTCCCGTCGGGAGCGTGCGGCCGCTGCCACGGCCAGGTCATTGCGCGCCGGTCCTGGGGGTAGCGGGCAACCGCCGCGGTGGTCTTCCGCACCCCGTAGAGGCGCCGGGCCCAATGTGACGTGGGCCGCGCAAGCCTGATCGCTCCGATGATGGCGAACGGCATCATCAGAATGCCGAGCGCTGCGAAGATCCATTTGCCCTTGAGGAAGCAGACAACCGCAAGGATGAGCGACAGCGTGTGGAATCCGATGATGGTCCACGACCCGACGCTGCTGGCATTGGAGATGACGTCGGCCCAGAACGGCAGCCCGAGTGCGATAAGGGCCAGAAGCGACCCGGCGACCACGACGGCATCCACTGACCTGCGCCCCTCGCGCTCCCAGTA
>Ga0049082_10000375_pt1 | contig 12416 bp, 17 predicted proteins | sample GreLakmeHU45MSRF_FD_66718 | JGI IMG/M metagenome (GOLD analysis project Ga0049082, IMG submission 66718) | Freshwater lentic microbial communities from great Laurentian Lakes, MI, USA - Great Lakes metaG HU45MSRF | ecosystem: Environmental > Aquatic > Freshwater > Lake | place: Great Lakes... | reverse complement strand
ACTAGATGGAGAACCGCCGCCACCGCCAGCATAATAAACAGATGAACCAGTAATGCTGCTTGCAAAGCCAACACCGCCAACTCCCGCAACCCCACTGCCACCTGAACCAGTTTGAACACCACCAACAGCTCCTGCGCCGCCGCCGCCGCCGCCTGAATATGGGCTGCCAGCAGCACCGTTACCACCAGCAAAACCCTGACCGGACACCCCAGCCCCGCCAGCAGGAGTTAACCCCGGATACCCTGCACCACCGCCGCCCGATCCGCCGGGATCGCCCACATAAGTACCGTACGGCCCAAATAAAGATCCACCGCCACCGCCACCTGTAGTTGTTAAAGGAATAGTCGCAATTGATGAAGTAGTACCGGGCGACCCATTTAAATATCGGTCGGCTGACCCTGCACCCCCTGCGCCGACTGTGACAGCATACAATGTGCCGGGAACTAGCGCAGCCGAACCAGAAAGCAACCCACCCGCACCACCGCCGCCGCCGGTCCACACCCCGCCGCCAGCACCACCAGCAACAACAAGATAATTTATACTAGTAACATTTGCCGTTGTAATGCTGTTAGAGGCAGCCGAAGGAGGACCGTTTCCAACAGCATTAGTAGCGTATACCGTAAATGTATAAGTCGTATTCCCTGCCAATCCCGGCACAGAAATTGGAGATGTTGCGCTTGTGGCTGTAATGCCGCTGGGGCTAGAAACGGCTGTATAGCTGGTAATTGTATTGCCATTGTTGTTTGCTGGGGCCGTGAACGCTACTGATGCCGTAGTAACGCTAACTGTAGCAGCGCCAATTGTGGGCGCGTTGGGAACAGACGGTGTTTTGAAATACGGCCCGACGTTTGCTTCGCTTGTTCCAATAGCATTAGTCGCGGTTAGGGTTGCGGTATAAACAGTGCTATTTGGCACCAAAGTTGCCGTCAGAGGAGAAGATGCGCCCGACACCGTTTTTATTAACGTTGACCCGCTAAAAATTTTAGCCGTAACGCTGGTAATTTTGCTACCGCCGTCAAAACCAATTGTGTAAGGTATTACCACAGAGGATGTTGCCGTAACGGTAGAGGCTATAGAAAGCGTAGCTATTAATTCGGCTGACGGTACGGTTTGCTCAAGGGATACCCTATACGTCCCCGCACCACCCAACGTTCCTGATAGTTGAGCTGTGATGGTAGTATACGGCAACACGTCGGTATCTGTAATAACTTGCCCAACCGCCAACGTCCCTATTGGGGCGGGGGATGATACGACAGTCATAACGTTAGTGGTTATGGAAGCGGTAAAGGTAGCAGTAACAGCAAAATTAGGCGCGCCCGGAACAGACGCCGCAGGAGTGCCCGGCCAATTGCGCGCCCCCAGCGATTGTTGTTGTTCGTCCATAGACCAAATGCCCGGCGCCGCTGCAAGCGTCGTGCGGTTTTGTGGACCAATAATGCCGCCGTTGCCTTTACGCATTAGCTGATGACCTCGTAAGATGCTACCGCCTGAAGTTTGCTTACAGTGTCCGCGGTCAACCGCAAGCTGTCACCTTCTTCAAGGTTGATAGCTTTGGACAAAATGTCTAGCCCCGCACCGGCGGGAATAGAAACTTGGTACAAGATGTTGTACGCCGTTGACGCCCGAAAAATATCAACCGTAATTTTGAACGGTGCCGCAGTGTCAATGTTGCCAACATACAGCGTGCTAACTTTTACAAGCGTGTTGGACGCCGCGGCGTTTGACACAATGGGTGAAAGAGTTGTAGGAGATATGGCAACAGCTTGCACTGCTACTTTGCCTACGATGGATTTGGGTGATGCGAGATTAGGCGCGGTCATTAGTAGTTACCTCCAAAAATCATCGCAGCGATGATGGGTTTAGCAAAAGACGCATTGGCAAATTGCGTGAACACAAGGCTATCTGTACCCACTACAATAGGCGCGGGGGTTGTTTGCACCCACAAGGTGTTGGTCAAAGTAGACCCTAACTCAATATAAAAACCATCGCCTGCGTTCATCTCAGCCGACAGATCATAATCAGTGGCGCGGGTTAGCACCCATGTAGTGCTCACCGACCCTGCGCTAGTAACCGTGTACGCGCCGTTTTGTGCCGCAACGGTTTGATCTTTAATAAGAATACGCTGGGTAGCCGCTGGCGTGGCGCCGTCAACGGTGAACACGCCGTTAGCCGAAGCCGTAAGCGTGGCACCCACTCCCAAAGAAGCGCCGTTAACGTATGTAGCTGTCAACGCGGTTGTGCTTCCGTAATCGCACGGTACTTGAGAGGTCAGCCCATTGATTTGAGCGTCTACATACTGTTTGTTAACCAGCGAATAGGCCGCCGTAGGAGTTGTAGCGGTTGTGCCGGTTACAATCGCGGGTGCGGTGAACAACAACGCGTTGGTAAGTTTTTTGGTTGTGCCGCCTTGCACAATAGGCAGCACGTCCGTTGACGCGGCGGCGGTAGCGGCAGGCAAAGCGGAAATTGCAACATTAGGCATATTAGAAGTTCCCTGCAAAAATGTTAAACCGCTGGCGGGTGCTAACGATAGCGTATGGGATGCTCATAACGTCGTCAGGGTTGTTGATGCGTTTCAAGTTGCGTTTGGCGGACATGGCAATGCGTTTGACTTGCGGTGACGGCTCGACACCAAACTCGGCGGCAATTTCGCAAGCCAGATTGTACCTGAACGCCCGAAGATAGCCCGGCGGGAATGACAGCGTAGTTGTCAACGTCGCTGGCTGGGTTATTTCCGTGACCGAAATAAAATGCCATTCAAGCACTTTGGTAGGCTTGGGGTAGACATACATGTCAATGTTCGGGTAGCTCATATTGATCCAGATCACCTGTGGGTATGTGCTGGTCACGGTTTTAACCGCGATGCCGTCATACTGTTGCTGGTTGATGATCTTGATGCCGTAGGAGATGCCTGACGCGGGGTCTTTAAAGTATGTAGCGTCGTCTATCAGAATTGGGCGGTTACCTACAAAATCCCCGCTAGGGCCAAGCGTGCGGCTCAACACATTAGGTGGCCACGAGAACACCTGATCTTGCGTAGAGAACACCGAGAGACGTTCGGTGTTCCAAGAGTCGATCATTTGATTAAGGGCAGCCAACGAGTCTTGGGATGTAGCAGCAGACGGCGTTTCGCCTTCGGCAAGTTGGCCGATTAAGCGTAGCGCACCGTTAATCTGCTCACCAGCCGTTGTCATGCTAATCCTTACACAGATTGCTTGCGACGGCGGCGCGTCTCAAGGTCATTGGATGGCTGATTATCGTTAGGTTCATTGGGTTTGTCAATGTCAAAACGAAACCAACCGTTTTTCTCATCGTCATCTGCTTCAGCATCAGAGATAGCAACTTTAGTGCCGTGGTCTGGATGGCGAAGGTAAATATGCATTTAACACCTTTGAAAAATGCCCCGCACCAAAGCGCGGGGCAAGTTGGGGAGGATTAGCCGATACGGTAGAGAGACCAAGAACCGTCGCCGGTTTTAACAGCGCGGAAAATCTGTGCAGTACCAGCAGTGGCAACAACGGTCATCAAGCCAACAAGGGTCCAACCCGTGTTGGTGACAAGCGTGATAACGCCGGAGCTGGAGCCGTTAACGTTAACAACCGAGAAGTCAAAGCAGCTATTAACTTTGGCGGACGACACCAAAACTTCTGTATCCGCTACGGTAGGCAGAGTGTAAGAAGCAGCGGTTGTAGTAGGTGAGCCAAGGATAATGCCGTTTGCCAACTGGGCAGCGGTCAAAGTAGCGGTGACAGTAGCAGTTGCAGGGGCAGCTTGGATGCTAATTTGCACTTCGGTTGTGTTGCCGTCGCCGAGCTGGTATCCACCAGCGCCATTAGGAAGGGCCATGATAATTACTCCTAGAAGGATTAAAAGGGTGCGGCGCAGGCATTACCCCGCGCCAATTATGGATTAGCCCCAAAGACGAACGGCCATTGGTGCGCGGATCACGGAGAAGCCGTACAGTACATCAATACGGCAAGGCATACGGTCATTGTTGATGTCGTACTGACGAACAATACGCATTGAAATGCCGTTATGAACCTGACGCGAAGCCATATCCACACCCTGTGGCAGCAGAAGATCGGCAGTGCCGAGAGTGATAGCGTTCTTCTGATAGATCAGGTTCTGTGGGTACAAGGTGCTTGCTGCACCAACCACGGTTACAACCGCACCCGAAGCCGGAAACGCATTGATGGTGGCCAGAGCGTTTGCAGGGCTGTACATAGCCGGAGCAACACTTATTGAAGCCCAGTTGCCCGAAGAAGCCGCAACGGCTGAAGTTACAACAAACTGCTGCAACGAACCGGTGGACTGACGGGTTTGTGGGTTGACAGCATAGACACCAGCAACAGTGAACACATCACCTTGTGTAAAAGTAGCAGAACCCGTGTCGCCGTTGATGGCGATGGTGGACTGACCTTCAGTTGTGATGGTTGTTGCAACGGTCAGCGAAGCAGCAGTTGAACGCGTACCGGTGGTGTGCTGTGCAATCGACTGCGACATATTGATTTCGTCGTAGCCAAGGACGCCCTGACCCATCATGCCGTTTTTGAACTGGCGGCTAATGGTATCAACTGGGTTGAACAGACCTTTCATGCCTTCGACCAGACCAGCGTTAGCGGCTGGGTTGACGGTAGCATAACGGTCGTTCATTGGGACGGCGTATTCGTTCAGTTTCTGCTGGCCCTGCAAAAGAACCAAAGAAGTTGAAGGAACCGAACCGGGGGTGCCGACAGTGGAGTAGATGTTCTTGTAAGAGCTAGCAACGTCAGCGTCCACAGAGGAAGCCAACTGGCTAACACGAGGCTTCAGAACACGCTCTGCAAAGTCATCCAACTGCATTGTCAATTCGGCGGATGTAAAATTAACGCCAATATGCTTCTGAGTGGCAACAGTCAAAGTGGTGAACTGTTCGTTGTCATCCTGCACCTGAAGTGCGGCGCCGTCGGTGACGAGAGCGCGGTCAGGCAAACGGATACGCAGGGTTGAGCCGATCTTAGCACCTTCAACAGCAAAGCTGTCGTCGTACTGACGGTTCACGTTACGGGAGAGCACCAGATTGTTCTCGAGGATTTCGAGAGCTTTCCGAGTGATCATGTCAATAGTAAGAATTGAGTTAGCCATTTTGGGTCAACCTTCCAAGGTTTGTGTTAGCGGAATTTCGACGCCTCTAGCTTCTTAATCTGGCGCTGCCGTTCGGCTGCGATCCAATCTGACGTACTCATAGCTTTAACAGAGCGTGGATCAGTCGTATCGTAAGCGGGAGACCCGCTGCCTCTTGCAGTAACCGGAGAAATCGGCGAAGGAGCACTCGAAGATTTTCTTACGGGTGGATCAGAAGCCAGTCTGGCTTCGATCTTTCCAATTTCTTTTGCCTGCAAGATAGGTGGCAAACGAGCAATGCGATCAGCTTCTTTTGGGTTGGAACCAAGGAAGTAAGCTACGTCCGGTCCAGCATCAGAAGTCTGAATTGTCTCTGCCATAACGTCCGTGATGCGGAGGTTCGGGTTATACGCGACTTGTTCAAAGTCGTCATACTTGTTCCGAGCATCTTCTTCACGGTCATGGTAGGCTTCGACAAATTCGGTGCGCTGTCTTTGCGCGTCCCTCTTTGCAAGCAGTTCTTCGGCTTTGCGGGTGGCTAATGCATCTGCATAGTCATCTACAGAGTTAAACTGATCGGCGGAGGGCATTGCCGCAGAAGGTCGATTGGCTTCCGCCGCTCGTGCCGACTGTTCGCGTTCCCATTTACGTTGCTCTCTTGCAAGACGTTTGCCAATAGCGGCGTCCAACTCTTCCTGAGTGAAGGTCTTGGATGCTTCTGTTGACTGTTCTTCCGGCGTTGTACCTTCGGGGGCTGGGGCTACCGTAGCTTCCAGTTCCGGCGCGGGGGCACCCGCTAACACGTCTTCCATTTTTTGACCCTTTCAAGTCCCTAGCTGTTCGCGCTAGTGCGATTAGATTGGTTCTACCAACAGTTGATCACCACTTTCGGTAGCCAATATAACAAGACTTTCGGTTGCAAGGAATACACCAAGGACAGGTGTAGCCGCTGTTGCACCCGCAAGCGTGGCTATGGTTTTAAGACCAATAGCTAATCCATTTCTAATTGAACCGCCGAAGCTCATCGGATGTTCATTGGTTTGGCGTAAAGAGTGCCCCCAGCACTAATCTGGACCGCGCTGACGCGCCAAGCACCACTTACGGTAAGTGGAACGGTAAATGGAACCGGTGTGTTGGCGGGCAGCGGGATAGACGCCGTAGTGGCGGTCGCGCCTTCGCCAATAGTTACATAGGCGTCAGAGGTGCACCAAATCAGCACGCCCTGCGGTCCAGCAGACCATGTACCCGTTGAACCGGCAGTGCCAGTGTAGGCTACTGTTCTAGCCGGAAATGATGTGTCCGCGCATGTGTCTAAAAGTTCCATGATAAACCTTTTTCATTCAAGGGCTGCATTATGACAGAAAACGCAACTTATACAAGGTCTGAAGATAGAGGGCTACAATTTCGTCGATGATGTTCTGCAACGCGGTGTCTTTGGCGTCAACAACCTCGTCGCGGCACTCTTCAATTTCGGCCAACTGACCGGCCAAAAACTCGGTTACGTTGTTGGTTTTTTTAGCCGACTGCAACGAAATCCCGCCAATCAAACCGTAGCGCCCTTGATAAGTTTCGGCAAAAGTATCGGCCAAACCAACAATACCTTCGTAGAATTTTTGAAGGGCTTTGTGTTTTGCATAACTACGAGTGTTAAGATGCACCGAGTGCGTAACATCCCGCGCTAAAAACAACATGCCAACAAAATCTGAAGGTTTTTTTGTCATTTTTAGCCTCTGATCGGTTCAGATGGGTTAGCCTGATACGGCGACCATTGTGGCACCAAGACCGACGGGGCGCCAATCTCTGGTGCAATAGGTGGCGCGCCGGGCATACCGGGCATGGGTGGCTGTTCTTCGCCCATAAGCTGTTGACTTGGCATTTCGCCCATCAAATCGCCGCTGGTGATCATGCCGTGGACAGTGCCCATAACGATGTCTTGAATTTGCTCTGGCGACATCGACGCTTGCAATGCTTGCATCCGTTTGGTCTCGGCGTCGTATGCCTTAATGGCCGCTTCAAACTCTTTGCGCTCCAAATCTTGCACTTCAACCGACTTGTGCACCGATTGCAGCATGGAGTGCATTTTGTCCATTTCGGCCTGCATTGCCTGCATTTGCTGTTCGGCGGCCTGCAACTGTGGCGACTTGTCATCGTCGGCAAGCAGCTTGGGGTCAATGGTTTTGGCAAACCGTTGTGCCATTTCTGCTGCGCCCGGCCAATCCATGTTCTTAATGAACAGATCGCCCGCCACAGCCCAAAGCTGCGGGTTGCCTTGCAAGAGCTGGGTCATGGCGTCAAGGGCTTCCTGACGCTTAGTCATGTAGCTGGGGCCGGTTGTAACGCAAACATCGTATTTGCCGACGCCGGGGTTGTAGATTTTGTCAATCACAATGTCGGGATTGTTAGGGTCTCTCAGTTCACGCATTGGCATTGGCTGCGTTGGGTCGATCTTGACCATGTTGGTTTCGCCGTCCACGCCAATAATGCGCGCTACCCGCTGGGTATCGTAAATCTTAGGGATCATGTCAACGATCTGGCGTGTTGTATAGCGGATTGCACGGGCCAGATTGTCCACGTAGTGGTACGTCCCCACGTCGCTTTGGCGTTCGCGTGCCAAAATAGCACGACCGGAACGTTCATTGGACCTAGCTCCAAGACTAGAGTCATATTGACCAGTAGTAGACTTAATGTCGTCGGAAGAACCAGCTTTTGCTTGGATAATTCCTGACTGAACCAATGGTGGGGGCGCGCGCTGTGGAAGGGGCAAAACACCGCCTTGACCGTCTGTGACATCGGGATTAACTTCCAAATACGGCCAATTATTAACGTTTGCGGTCTTCCACTGCTGCTCATAACCTTCAAATTGCCCGCCATAGCCAATAAACGGGGCTTTTGGCGCCAAGGCAAGCATTTCGGTTTCAGCCGAAACCCAGTAATTGTACATGCGCTGGGCATCTTTGGCGTTGCGAATTAAGCCGGACACAAACAAACGGCCTTCAACCTCGTATTCATTGCCGACAACGCGGATAACCGGTATCCATTTGCCCGCCCACTCGTTTTCTTCAAGCATTTCATAGCCGTTGGTCTTGCACCACATGACTTTGCGGCGTTGAACTTCACGGGTCTTAAGCGGCTTAAGGCCCATAGCCTTAAATTGCTTGTCTTCACGGCTGTTATTAAACGCCGTCATGTTATCCGGGTACAGATTTAGCGTAGCCGCTTCGTAATCAACGTGAAAATATTCCGCGATGCGGACAACATCGTCGTTAAGCCACTGCGCCAGATTTTCATCGCCCACGCCTTCTTGCTGGATAGACGACATGGGGGCAGCGTTGGGAAACTGACGCTCGTACTCATCTTTTGTAAGGTCTTCCGTAATGAAGCACCACTCCGCGTCAGAACCGCATGGGTCTTGTATCGTAGGGTCCATATAAACGCTAAAAGAGTTTCGTATGCGTCCGATACGAATGTCTTGATCGAAGGTATTATCATCACAATACTCGGTTAGGACGCGAATATAGCCTTCGCCGTACGTCACTTGGTTTTCGCAGGCTGTATCGTACGCTACGTCAGCGTCGGAGATGTACTCGATATGGCGCACCATACCTTCGTAAATTTCCGCAACCTTAACGTCGCCTTTGTCATCGGCGGGGATCACTTTGCCGCTCGGACGGTTCTGCCGCTGCTCGTTCGTTACTTGATGGACGTGCTGCGGCAGCTTGTTGATGGTCAGGCAGGGGCGCGCGTTGATCGTCTGGCCCTGCACCGAGCCGCGGGTAGCCAGCACGTCGGCTGGCCACTGCCATTGGTTGTCGGGCGAACCTGCGTAGAACCGCAGATCGTCCAGCTCGTCTTCACGACTTTCAGAATACGCGTCAATGGCCATAGTCAGGCGAGCGCGCATTGTCGCCAATACGTCGGCGGGGTCTTTTTTCTTACGACCCCCGGCTGAAACAACGCCTGCTGCAGCAACGCCTGAATAATCCATCTATTTCTTCTTTGCAGTTTTAGCGGGTTGTTTGAACGTTTTGACGTTTTTGCAAACGGCTTTGAGCAATTTTAATTTAACAAACGGCATTATTCAACCCCCATAAATTTACGCAACTGCTGGACATATTGCGTTTGTTCGGGTGTAGGTGCTAACGCCGAGGGATCGTTAGATAAAAGCCTAGCCGCTATTGTAGCCGCGCGGTCTACTGGGTCTTTACTGTATGTGGCAAAAGCTGATTCTTGTTCTGGCGTCAAAGAAAATTGTGGCGCGGGCATTAACCCTTTACGCATGTGTACGCGGGCGGCTTCATTAAGCATAACAGCTTGTTTTTCTTGGTCTGTTAGCTTGCTGTACGGGTTCATAATTATTCGATCATCTTCCGCCGCCATGCCTGCCACATGTGGGTTTTTCTTAAAATAATCGTCTTCGCCGGGGTATAGGTCGGGCCTAAGCCCAATACCATACACGCCTTTTGCAAAACCTGATGCAGCGCCGCCGGGCATTATTTCTTCCTCGCAGTTTTAGCGGACTGTTTGAACGCTTTAGCGGTTGGTGCGCCGGGCGTACCCGGCTTCTTCATCTTCTCGCCAGAGCCTTCTTTGATGCGCTCGCGCTTTGCGTGGATGTTAGCATACAGCCCGGGTTTAGCAGCCATGTTATTTGCCTTTCAGAATTTTGTTGGCTTTGGCAACAATCTTGGCTTTGGACGACGGGCTAAGTTTGCCCGCGTTCACCATTTGCGTTGCGCGGGCTTTGGCATTGGCCGCATGGCTTTTGTCGGGCATGGGGTACTTGCGCTCGGCAGGCATCCCAAACTCCGACTTGGCTAGCGAATTGCGTGACTTTGAAGTCAGTTTGGCCATTTTGGCACCTTACTGATTGTGGATCAGGGCAAAGTTAATGGCAATGGCTTCAGCCAGCGCGCCGGCAGTGATGTCTTGGTCGGTATAGGCGACGCCGATTGGTTTGGTGTTTGACATGGTTACGATCCCATCCATGAGTTGGTGACGTTTGACGCAGAGCTAAACGAATAGTTGCGTGGTTTATCGACATATTCGCGGTGTGCGACAGGATAGGCAAAGGTCACGGCCAGCGCGTCTGCTGCGTCAGGTGATGCCAGTCCTCTTGCCCGCATTTCCTTTTTCCCTTCAAGGAAAATGGTTCCAGATGAGTTTGGCTTCTTGGTCGGCCCCACAAGGTCCGCTTTCAGTTGCCTGTCTTGCGGGATGGCGGCTGTCTTAAGCCACTCCCGCATCGTACCCCACATCTCGGCCCGTTTGTTACCCCACATAATGGAGTTTTTGGCTTTCCAGCCAAAATTAACACCTCGTACCTTATACCGCTGTTCGTTGAGTCGGTCAAGGACGCCGTAGCCTAGCCCGCCTTCGTCGATCACTGTCAGCGTCGGCCTGTACTGCTCGATGGCCTCAATGACGTGCCCGACGGTCGTCATGGTGTCATCGCCGTTGTAGCGTTTGATCGCCACAATGTCGCGGCCTTGGCGCACTACAATGACGGTCGAGTCCGCCCCGCCGCGCGCCGGGTCAACGCCGATCACGATGGGCGCCGTCATGTCTTTGTGCTTGTCGCGTCGCATGGCGTCGTCCACCATGTACCCCGTGATGAACTGGTCGTCGCCCGCTGACGGAAACTCGCCGTACACCTCGACCTTGGCCTGCGACGAGTCCTCGCCATACTCGGCGATGATCTGTGCGTAGACGTTCTTGTCGGTGTCTTCGACCGTGCGCGAATCAACCGACATCGTATCCCAGAAGTCGCGCTTGGCGTTGAACGTCTCGAAGAAATACCCGTGGTTGCGGCGTGGGTTGGAGAACGCCAGCCAATAGCGGTGCAGCACGTTTTCCGTAAAGAAGCCCGCGCCCACTGACCAGATAGGGTCGGGGATACCGCTGGCCTCGTCAAAGATTAGCATCATGCCGTCGTGGTTATGCACACCGGCGTAGCTGTCCGGGTTTTCTTCCGACCACAGCTTGCCCTCCGCGGCCCAGTAGCGCGTCCCTTTCTTCAAGTCGCGCTCAACCAGCTCGCATACCCATTTGGCAGGCATCAGCTTAGTTGCGCTGATCTCCCACCAATGCCCGTTGACGATCATCGCCGCCCACTTGGTCAGCTCGCCCCACGTTACCGAGCGCAACTGCGCCTCGGAGTTGGCCGACACGATGACGGTCGAGCCGATTTGCGTGGACAGCATCCACAGCACCAACCAGCTTACCAGCGCCGACTTGCCAATACCACGCCCTGACGACACCGACATGCGCAACGTCTCCATGTCAACCTTGCCGTCATTGTCTTTGATGTGTTTGGCAAGGCGCCGCAGCACCGTGCGCTGCCATGTGCGCGGGCCTTTGAAGTTGGCTAGTGGCGTGTTGGGTTGACCCCACGGGAACGCAAACAAGACAAACGCTTCAGGGTTGCGCGCTATCTCTGGAGACCAGATTTGCGTCATCAACTGTTGCTCGCCTGCTGGATCGTAGATCGGCATTTGCGCCATAAGTCAGTTCCTGTAAAGGCTCATGTTCAATAGTCTTAACACGGGCGTGCGCGTCTGCCAACGCCTGCGTGATGGAGATGGACGTGTGGTTGTCCACCGTGATGTGTTGCTTGGCCACCCAGTCAGCGCGGTGCTTGAGATAGTCAAGCGCCACTTTGGCGTCGCCTGCGTTAATAGCGTCTTGTATGGTGTTGGCGGCGGCGTACTCAGCGTCGGCGTAGCCCCAACCTGCGGCTTCTTCCGCAACCGGGTCCATCTCGCACAGGCGTCGGTATTCAATAGGCGACAGTCCGGCAACGCGCGCCAGCGTGTCGCCTTTGAGTCCTTTGCGGGCTGCATTGTAGATGCGCCGCAGTACGTCCTCGCTGGCGCGTATGCTGCGGACGGACAGGGGTAGACTTTCAAAAGCCATTTGCGGTCCTGTGTAGTCAAAATAGTCAATAGTCATTTTGATGTGGGTTGCATTATACGCGAGCTAATTTCTAAATCAATCCCTGCGCTATACGCCAGCACTGCGCCGTTTTGCAAATGACTACGGTGACTATTGACTACCGTTTTCAAAAAATAAAAAAATTCTTGTAGACCCTCCGCAAACTTGGCTGGAAACCGCACGGCCCTGTGGCCCCATGGTGCGCTGCAACAGAAATGTTTGTTGCGGTGCAACTGACATGTTAGTCTGCACGCTGTAACATGTCAGCCCGACTGGCACAATCCTTGCCTGTGGGATTGTGACATGTTAGTTGGTGCGCGGTAACATGTTACGGTTTTAGTTTTGGGACGGTCGGGCAAGCGCTTGTCGTTTTGGGCGGTAGT
>Ga0049082_10000374_pt1 | contig 12418 bp, 9 predicted proteins | sample GreLakmeHU45MSRF_FD_66718 | JGI IMG/M metagenome (GOLD analysis project Ga0049082, IMG submission 66718) | Freshwater lentic microbial communities from great Laurentian Lakes, MI, USA - Great Lakes metaG HU45MSRF | ecosystem: Environmental > Aquatic > Freshwater > Lake | place: Great Lakes... | reverse complement strand
GACGTCTTCGGCCGAACCGTAATGATCGGCCATGTCGAACGTCGTAAAGCCATGCTCGACATACTCGGCCATCGCGTGCGCGGCTGCGTCGCGATTAAGCACGCGTCCATCGCGCTCCATGTCGGCCAGCTGCCAGAGACCGGTCAGCACACGGGAGATTTCGAGACCAGGGGCGAGCGTGTAACGGGGGATCGTCGTCATCAGTGTCGGCAATGGGGTGTTCAGGGGACAGGCAATTCGCGACCGCCGCGGAAGGCGCGGACACCGCGTGCGGTGTCGTGGAGCAGCAGCAAGGCGTCAGGTCGTCCGTATTGTCGCATGAGGTCGTGCATCAGTGGGGCGTCGTCATCCCACGGGTAGCCGAAGACGACGTCGAAGTCGTCGAGGGCGCGGCCAAGCTGCAGGTAGCCCGATGGTCCGTCACCGATGGTTTCGGATTCGTCGTCACCGCCGAGCCGCTTGTAGCCGGTGGGGAGGAAGCTACCGGCTACGAACTGTGCGTGTGAGGCGAAGCGGGTGGCGAGGGCTCGGGCGGTGGTCACCAGCGAGGCGTCGAGCTCGATGCCGTACGCCTCGAATCCCACCATGTCGGCCATGATGGCGATCACGCCGGTGGCCGAGCCCCACTCGAGGAAGCGGGCACCGGGGGCGCGGTGCACCAACAGGGCGCGGCGTACGGCATCATAGTCGGCGGCCACGAACGCATGGAAGTCGCGGTCGCGCACGGTGCGCTCAAATCGCTCCCAGATGCTCCACCCCTCGGCGCAGATCGCGTCGAGGCGCGCCGCAAGCGCCGTATCGCGCACGGTATCGTGCACGGTATCGTGTGCCGCGTTCAGCAGAGCTCCTGCTACTACAGCGGCGCGCGCATCTTGCTGTTCATGGCGTGGGTGCGCACGGTCTTCATGATCCGGGCCATCCCAATGGGAATTGGTTTTGGCGTTGCTCATCGCGGTAATGTTGCGTCGACCCGCTGGCACCGCTACCACGGTGGCCACCGTGGAATTTCCCAGCGGAAGTCGAACACGGGGACGAACGGAGGATCTCACACCGGAAGCGGTGCGGTACCGGCAACCTGGGACGACGGTGATCGAACTCGTCGGCATGAGGATCGGGGCGCGGGAGGGGGCCTTCGCTGCGGTCAAATTCGCTATACTTCTTGTTATGAGCCAATACTCGGACTCTCCTCTCCCGCCCACGCGGCGTGCCTTTTTCCTTGCCGCCGCCCAACTGGGGTTGGCGTCCCTCGCGACTGCGACTGCGACCGCGACTGCGACCACGCTCGCAACTGTGGTCGGGACGAAGGCGCTCGGTGCCCAGCCGGCCCCGAAGCGGGCCGCCGCCGCCGCGCTGCCACCGATGACCGTGTATAAAGATCCGAACTGCGGCTGCTGCACCGAATGGGTGAGCCACGTGCGGAAAGCCGGGTTCGTGGTCACTGTCCGAGACACGGCCGACATGTCGAGCGTGAAGGCGTCGTTCGGTGTGCCGTCGGCCCTCGAGTCCTGCCACACGGCGCGGGTCGGTACCTACGCGATCGAAGGGCACGTACCGGCCGATCTGATTCAGAAGCTGCTCCGTGAGCAGCCGGTGGCGCGTGGGTTGGCCGTTCCCGGTATGCCACAAGGGTCGCCGGGCATGGAGCAAGGAGCGCCCAAGGACGCCTTCGACGTGCTCCTGTTCGACAAGGCCGGCAAGACCCGGGTGTTCGCGTCGCGTTGATGGCAACCGACACGGACACCTCGGCGGTGGAGAGTGCGGCGTGGCCCCTGCGGGTGCGCCATGCGCACGACGATGATGTGGCCGATATCGTGGCTCTGAACAACATGTTCGCCCCGGACGGACTTACGCTGCATCGCAGCAAAGCCTTCGTCGTGAGTCACCTGCAGGATTATCAGGTGGTGCGCGGCGCCGACGGCACGCTGATGGGTCAGGTCGCCCTCGACGAGTATTCGCCGTCGCTCGTGGAGCTGGTGTCGCTCGCGGTGGCGACCGAGGCGCAGGGAAACGGCCTCGGGCAGCGGCTGATCACGGCGGCGGAAAAGCTGGCGCGGGAGCGTGGCTACCCAGAGCTGTTCGCCATTTCACTGGCCGAGCCGCTCTTTCTCCGCATGGGATTTCAGGAATCCACGATTCTGCGCTATCCCGAGAAGATTGCGCGTTACCGGGCGATTTCGCGCTCCGAGCTCTCCATTGGCCGGAAGTTCTGCTTCGCAAAGAAGCTGACGTCCATTCCCGCGGCGGGCTGATAGGGCCGTCGTTGGCGCGCGGTAACAATAACGGCGCGCGCGGCCGCGCTCTGCACTTTTCGGGTTGGTCCGGCAGCCAACGGCGTGAGCACGCGGATCTCAAAGGTGGCTTGTCGCAGTGCCGCGACCCGCGGCAGGTGCGTGAACAGCGCTTCATCGCCAACCCAACAGAGCGCTTCGCCCTGCCCGTTCGCGGCAGACGTGGAGAGCGCGATCGGTACGACGGGGACCCCAGCGATCACCGCCGCCTCGAGCAGCGAGGAGCGGAACGGTAGGGTCTGGCGACCGTTGGTCGTGGTGCCTTCCGGGAACAGCACCACGTGCGTCCCGCGTCGTAGCGTCTCGCTGAGGACGGCCACGGCGCGTGGGAGGTCTCGCTTCCGGCGCCGGTCGATCCACACCACATCGAGGGCGGCGCCGAGTGCGCCCACCAGCGGCCAGTCCCGCACCTCGTTCTTCGCCACGAACGTGCAGTCGTAGAACGCCGTCAGGGCGACAATGTCGATCCACGACAGATGGTTCGCGACGAGTAGCGCCGGACCCGCCGCCAGCTGGCCTTCGGCGCGCACCTCGATGGCCAGCAGGCGCAGCACGCCGCGGCACAGCCACCGGACGCCGCGACGCATCAGCTGGCGGCCAACGGGTCTGAGCGCACGCGAGGCGATCGGTCGCATCATGAGGTGCCTCAACCGAACAGCGAGGCGTAGCTCCGCGCATCCATATCGTGAATGTCCAGCAAGACGAGAAAGTCGGTTGTTCCAAAGGCATAGTCGAGCGCCGGCGCGCCGCACACTTTGGCGCCGAGTGCCAGGTAGCCTTCGAACAACGGCGGCAGCGCCGCGGCGAGCGCGGTCGCGTCGATCACGGGTCGGACGCGGCCGTCGTCGGGGAGGGCGCGCGCGGCGGGCCGTGGACGCACGAGAATCCGGTCGTGCATGGCGTGCCGTGCGTGCAGCGCCCGCCACGCCTCGACGGCTGGCTCCTGGGCGACGCCGGTGAGTGAGCAGCAGCCGAACAGGTATTGCTTGTCGTTCCACTGCAGATAGCGTGCGATGCCTTTCCACAACAGCCGTAGCACGCGTCCCGAGCGATGAGCGGGATCGACGCACGCCCGCCCGATCTCGACAGCGCCGATTAACACGCTTCCCGGCATGGCGCCCAGTTCGAACAACGTGGCGCTGTAGAACCCGTGACGAGTAGCCGCCATGACGGCTGTTTGGAGGCGATACGTGCCAACCACCGCGCCGGAGCTTCGCTCGCAGATCATGAGGTGGTGGAACCAGGGATCCCGTTCATCGGCCTCACGCGCTGACGTGGCCGCCGGCGCGGTGGTGTCGGGCGTCCCTTCGCCAAGCTCTTCGCAAAACACCCGGTAGCGCAACGCCTGCACCGCGTGCAGGTCGTGACGGGACCACGCGAAGCGAAGGACGTACTTGCCTGTCTCAACGGTGCCCGGCGGAATGCCGTCCACGTGGTGCGGGAAGACGTCGGCCTCGCGCGGCGCGACCGTCTGTGTTTCGTCGCCAGCCGGCGTAAGGTAGGGGGTGGTCGACGCGTCAAATGCGCGAGCGAGCATGAGGCCTCCAGTGGTCGGTGACGTCCGTCGCGACGTGCTCGGACGGCACAACGTGCCGCGCCGGGGTACCGAAACGGTGGCCGAATGACCACGAAACGGTCACTACCCGGCAACGGTATGCCCGCACTGCACTGGCCCCGATGCGGCACTGGGGTGAGCTTTCCCCACCACGTCCACACGGTCGGTCGATCCCTCGCTGCCGAAGCGGGTGGACCGCAGCGTGCCGGTGCCGGAAGCCGGCCGACGTTCGGCGCTCTCCTCGCACTACATTGACAACGGCTACACCGGCGACGCGGCTGTTCCACGACCTGCTGAATCGCCAGCAGATCGGACATACCTTCGACCTGTGGGGGCATGACGTGAACCACGATGGGCCGTGGTGGCGTACCATGCTTCCGCTCTATCTGGAGCAACTCGGATGCTGAAGAACAGTCGGGCGTTTTGGGTGGTTTGTGCTGGGTTGGCGATGAGTGCCCCTACGGTGGCGATGGGTCAGGTGGCGGCAAAGAAGCCGGCGGCCGCCGCGGTCTCGATACGGGAGGCGTCGCTCGAGACACGCCTCGCGTATGTGCGCACGATTTTGCGCAACACGCCACTGGTAGACGGGCACAATGATCTGCCCTGGGCGATGCGGGAAGCGGCCAAGGATCCGCTCGACGTCGTGGCGTACGATCTCCGCCGCCCGACCGCCGGCATGACGGACATTGCGCGCCTGCGTAAAGGCATGGTAGGCGGACAGTTCTGGTCGGTGTATATCCCCGGCGAAGTGCGCGACTCCGGCTATGCGCGCATTCAGCTCGAACAGATCGACATCGCCAAGCGCGTGATCGCGCGCTATCCCGACGTGTTCGTGCCCGCCTTTACCGCGGCTGACGTGCGCAAGGCGTATGCACAGGGCAAGATTGGCTCGCTCCTGGGCATGGAAGGCGGACATGCGATCGAGAATTCGTTAGGCGCGCTGCGCTCCTACTACGAACTCGGTGCGCGCTACATGACGCTCACGCACAACGTGACGTTGGATTGGGCCGACGCCGCGAATGATGTGCCGCGCAACAACGGGCTCACCGCCTTCGGCAAGGAAGTCGTGCGCGAGATGAACCGGCTTGGCATGATCGTCGACTTGGCGCACACGTCGCCGGCGGTGATGAGTCAGGCCCTGTCGGTGACTGAAGCGCCGGTGATCTGGTCGCACGCCGCGGCGCGCGGCATCACTGATGTGCCGCGTAATGTGCCCGATTCGATTCTGGCCCGACTCCCCAAGAACGGCGGCGTGGTGATGATGACATTCGTGCCGGGTTTCGTGTCGCAGGCCGTGGCGAACTACGGCGCGCAGGTCACGGCGGTGCGTGACTCGATCGCCAAGCGCTTCCCGAACGACAACGACGCGCAGTTCAAGGCGGTGGCGGCGTGGCGCGAAACGCACCCTACACCGATCGCCACGATCAGCGATGTGGCTGACCATCTCGACCACATCAAGAAGATCGCCGGCGCTGCGCATGTAGGCATCGGCGGCGACTTCGACGGCATCACGGAAACCGTGCAGGGGCTCGAGGATGTTTCGACGTACCCGACGCTGTTCGCCGAACTGCTGAAGCGCGGCTGGACCGCCACGGAACTCAAAGGCCTCGCCGGCGAGAATGTACTACGCGTCTTGAAGGGTGCCGAGTCGGTATCGGCGCTGTTGCGTACATCGCGACCTTCCTCTACGAAGACCATCCAACAACTCGACGGACGCCGCCCATGAGCCTCGATCGCCGCACATTCCTGAAGCATTCAGCGCTGCTCGGCGGCGCCGTTGGACTGGGACTGCCCGCTGCCGCCCAGGCATTCACCGCGGACGGCGTGCGCAAGTTGGTGTACCGCCCGGAGACGGGTACGGCGCAGCCGAAACCGCTGCGCATTCTCATTCTGGGCGGCACGGGATTCATCGGACCGAATCAGGTGGAGTACGCGCTGGCGCGGAAGCACAAGGTCACGCTGTTCAATCGCGGCAAGACGAACGCGACGTTGTTTCCGAACGTCCCGCGCATCATTGGCGATCGCAACGTGGCCGATGGTCACGATGGGCTAAAAAAGGGCACGTGGGACGTCGTGATCGACAATCCCACGCGTAATCCGTTGTGGGTGCGTGGCGCCGGCGAAGCGCTGAAGGGCCGCGTGGGGCAGTACCTCTTCGTGTCCACGATTTCGACCTACAGCGACAATTCTATCGTCGGCATGGACGAGAGCGGTCCGCTGCATAAGCCGAGCGATCCGTCGGTGTGGGCCAGCAGCGACGGCGCGCATTACGGTCCCAACAAGGTGCAGTGCGAGCTCGATGCCAAGGCGCAGTTCGGTGATGACAAGGTCACGATCGTGCGCCCCGGATTGATTGTCGGTCCAGGGGACTTGAGTGACCGCTTTTCGTACTGGCCGGTGCGCATCGATAAGGGCGGGGAGATCATGGCGCCCGGCACGCCGAACGACGCGGTGCAGTACATCGACGCGGAAGATCTTGGACAGTGGACCGTACGACTGGCTGAGAACCACACGATCGGGACGTTCAATGCGACGGGTCCGAAGTCGCCGACGAACATCGCCGAGATGCTGTACGGCATCAAAGCGGTGACCAGCAGCGACGCCCATTTCACGTGGGTGGCCGCCGACTTCCTCGCCGAGAATCAGGTGCGGCCGTGGAGTGACATGCCGGTGTGGATGCCGCCCACGGGGCGCACGGCCGGCTTCATGGCGGTGAATTGCAATAAGGCGTTCGCGGCCGGACTCACGGCGCGGCCACTGGCCGATTCGGCAAAGCACACCCTCGACTGGTACAAGACGCGTCCGGCTGCCGAGCAGGAGAAGGCGCGGGCTGGACTTGCGCCGGAGAAGGAAAAGACGGTGTTGGCGGCGTGGCACGCGAAGGTGGGGAAGTGAGCGTAGCACCGTTGCGCGTGCTGGTGTTGGGTGGCACGGGATACATCGGCCCGCATCTGGTGGAGCATGCCCTGGCGCGCGGACACTCGGTCACGTTGTTCAACCGCGGCAAGACCAAGCCCGGGCTGTTTCCAAAGGCGGAGCAGCTGATCGGCGATCGCAACGATCCGAATGGACACGACGCGCTCAAGGGGCGCACGTGGGACGTGGTGTTTGACTTGCCGACCACGACGCCGCAGTGGATTGTGAACGCCGCGGCGGTGCTGAAGGGCAGCGTGGCGCAGTACGTGTACGTGAGCAGCACGGCGGCGTACAAGGATTTCACGCGCTCGTTCCCCGACGAGACGCATCCGACGCAGGAGCCGGCGCCGATCAGTGGCCCCGATGCGGCGGCCGCACCCTATGGCAACAAGAAGGTGCGGTGCGAGCAGTTGGTGCAGGAGGCGTTCGGCGCCGGCGCGACGGTCGTGCGGGCGGGGCTCATCGTGGGTCCCGGCGATCTCACCGATCGGTTCACGTATTGGCCGGTGCGTATCGAGAAAGGCGGCGAGATTCTCGCGCCGGGCACGCTCGACGATCCGGCGCAGTGGATCGACGTGCGTGATCTCACCGAGTGGATGGTCCGCCTCGGCGAGAGCCGCACCGGCGGCGTATTCAATGCGGTGGGTCCGCGCACGGTGTGTGGCATAGGCGAACTGTTGTACGGCATCAAGGGGTGTTTCAACAACGACGCGCGGTTCACCTGGGTGCCCACAACGTTTCTCACCGCGCAGAAGGTACGATCATGGGGCGACATGCCCGTGTGGTCGTTCGCGGGCGCGAGCACGGTGGCGTTCTGCACCAGTGTGATTGAAAAGGCGTTGGCGGCGGGGCTGACGTTCCGTCCGTTAGCCACCACGGTGCGCGATGCACTCACGTGGTATCATGCCCGACCGGCGGCGGAGCAAGAGAAGCTGCGTGCCGGCATCGCGCCGGAGCGTGAGCGTGATGTATTGGCGGCGTGGCATGCCCAGCAAGCCGGAGCCAAGTGATCCGTCGTGTTATGGCGAAGCTGGTGACGGTGGAAGAAGGCGAGTGGCGGGCTACGCTGTTCGCGTTTTCTTTTTTCTTCTTTCTGTTGGCCAGTTATTTCATTTTGCGCAGCATTCGTGACGCGATCGGCGTGGCCGCCGGAACGGCGCAACTGCCGTGGCTGTTCACGGGGACGCTGGTCGCGACGTTACTAGCGAATCCGCTCTACGCAACGATCGTGTCGCGCCTCCCGGTACGACGCTTTATCCCGATTGTGTATCGGGTGTTCTCGGCGCTCCTGCTGATCTTCGCCTTCGCGGTCTCCAGCACGGGGCCGGCGGAAGAGAAGTACCTTGGCCCGGCATTTTGGATCTTCATCAGCGTGTTCAGCCTGTTCGTGCCCTCGGTGTTCTGGGGCTTCATGGCGGACACCTTCTATAGCAATCAAGGAAAACGGCTATACGGCTTTATCGGGGTGGGCGGAACTCTCGGCGGGATGTTTGGCTCGAAGTTCACCGCGCTGATGGCGACGCAGGTTGGAACGCCGGTCTTGATGCTGATGTCGGTGCTGTTGCTGGAGTGCGGCGTGCAGGTGCTTCGACGGTTCCCGCCCAGCTTTCGCGAGGAGACACGCGATCGGGAGCAGGCGGAGCGATCGGTTGGTGGTGGATCATTGGCCGGCATCACGCACGTACTCCGGTCGCCGTATCTGCTTGGCATCTGTCTGTTCATGCTGTTGTTCACGATCGGCACCACGGTGTTGTACTTCCAGCAGGCTGAGATCGTAGGCGCCAAGTTCGCCGATCGTGAATCGCGCACGGCGTTTCTGGCGAATCTCGACTTTTACGTGCAGCTGCTCACGGTGCTGGCGCAGCTGTTCATTTCGGGTCGCGTCATCAAGTGGATCGGCGTCGGCATGACGCTGGCGATTCTGCCGTTGGTGAGCGTGATCGGGTTCGGCGCGCTCGGCGTGTGGCCGTCGCTCTCGTTGTTCGTGGCGTTCACGGTGATTCGTCGCGCTGGCAACTACGCCTTCGCCAACCCGGGGCGCGAGGTGCTGTTCTCGGTGATCCCGGCCGAGGACAAGTACAAGGCCAAGAACTTCATCGACACATTTGCGTATCGTAGCGGCGATCAGATAGGGGCGTGGAGCTACGCCGCGATGTCGGCCGCCGGTCTCGCGGTAAGTTCGATCGCGTTGGTTGCGGCGCCGATGAGCGCGGTGTGGCTGGTGGTGGCGCTGTGGCTGGGGCGGCGACATACGGTGATGTCGAAGACGGAGTCGGCGTAGCGGCCTCTCGAACAGTGTAGCCGCGAATGTTCGCGGATGGCCGCGGATTGCGCCGAACCAACACGGATACGCCATTCGGCGTGCCGTCTCCGCCCCCCGCCCCCGTCCCCCGCCGCGACAACATTGCGGGTAGCCAGAGCGTAGCGCATAGTTGATGGGCCCTGCGTTCTCTCGGGCCGTGTCGGTCCACCTATGCTTATCTCGCTCATGCGCAAAATTCGCGTCCTTGCTGTCGGTGCCGCGTTGTCCGGCGTGATGGCCAGCCCGCTCGCTGCCCAGACGGCGCTGCCGCCCAAGGCCTCCGCCAGCGATGCGGTCATCAACGCCTTGCGTTGGCGAAACATCGGCCCCGCCAACATGATGGGGCGCATCGTCGATATCGAAGGCATTGCGTCGCCCTCGAAGACATTCTACGTGTCCACCGCCGGCGGTGGTTTGTGGAAGACCACCAACAACGGCACCACGTTCAAGGCGGTGATGGACACGGCCCGGGTGTCGTCGGGCGGTGATCTCGCGATCGCGCCGTCGGACACCAACGTGATCTACTGGGGCACCGGCGAAGCGAATTCGCGGAATTCCATCTCGCCCGGTGGCGGCATTTATAAGTCCGCCGACGGGGGCAAGTCGTGGACCTTCCTGGGCCTCGCCGACACGCGCACCATCGGTCGCATTCAGGTGCACCCCACCGATCCCAACACCGTGTGGGTGGCCGCCCTTGGTCATCCGTGGGGACCGAACAAGGAACGCGGTCTGTACAAGACCACCGACGGCGGTAAGAACTGGCGCCTGGTGAAGTTCATCGACGACAAGACCGGCTTCGTTGATGTGCAGCTCGACCCGCGCAATCCGAACACGCTCTGGGCCTCGAGCTACGAGCGCGTGCGCGGTCCATATTTCCTGAAGTCGGGCGGCACTGGCTCAGCCCTCTGGAAGAGCACCGACGGCGGCGAGACGTTCGCCGAAGTGAAGGGCGGCGGATTCCCAGCCACTACTAAGGGACGCATCGAAATCGCCATCGCGCGCTCGAATCCCGATGTAATGTACACCATGATCGAAGCGGACACGGCGCCCAATCTCAAGAAGGACGCCAAAGTCGCGCCGCAAAGGCGGCCGAGTGGGTTGTATCGCTCGGAAGACGGCGGCAAGACGTGGGCGTATATGAGCCCCGAGAATTCGCGTCCATTCTACTACTCGCAGGTGCGCGTCGATCCGAAAGATCCGAACCGCGTGTATTGGTCGTCTACGCCGGTGAAGTATTCCAGCGATGGCGGCAAGACGGCGGGCAACACGACCGAAGGCATTCACGTGGATCATCACGCCATGTGGATCGACCCGAACGATCCGCAGCGCATCATCACCGGCAACGACGGTGGCATCGGCGTGTCGAACGATCGTGGTGGAAACTGGGACTTCCCGAATTCCATCGCGCTGGGCCAGTTCTACAACATCTCGGCCGACATGGGCGTGCCGTACCGCGTGTGCGGTGGCTTGCAGGACAATGGATCGTGGTGCGGTCCGAGCCGGCGGAAGCAGGGGCCGGTCACCAACGCAATGTGGCACAACGTCGGTGGCGGCGACGGCTTCGTGACGCAGCAGGATCAGACGAATACCGACATCATGTACAGCGAGTCGCAGGGCGGCAGCATGGGTCGCCTCAACTTCGCGACCGGTGAGCGCACGGGATTGCGCAAGCCCACGTGGCGCGACGGTGGCTACCTGCAGTGGAACGACTCCCTCTACGCCGTGTGGCCTGATACGACCAAGCCCGCCACGGCGGCGCAGAAGAAGCAGATGGCGGCCTATCGCGCGCGTCAGCGTGCCGACTCGGTGGCCTACGCGCTGCGCTGGAACTGGAATACGCCGTACATCATCTCGAAGCACAATCCGGCCACGTTGTACTTCGGCGCTAACCGCGTGCTCAAGAGCGTGAAGTATGGCGACGACATGTTCCCGATCTCCGGCGAACTGTCGTACGCCGACTCGGCCAAGCTGTTCGTGGCGCTCAAGACCACCGGCGGCATCACGCCCGACGTGACTGGCGCCGAGACGTACGGTACGGTGGTGTCGCTCAATGAATCGTCGGTGCGCCCGGGCCTGCTGTACGCTGGTACCGACGACGGACGCGTGTGGCTCACGCGCACTGATGGCGCGCAGTGGGAAGAAGTGACGAAGAACTTCACGGGCGTGCCGGCCGGCAGCTACGTGTCGCGCATCGAGCCGTCGCATTTTGACAGCGCGACGTTCTACGTGACGTTCGACAATCATCGTAACGACGATTACACGCCGTACGTGTTCATGACCACGAACTTCGGCCGCACGTTCACGTCCATCGTGAACAACCTGCCCACTGGTCAGACCGATTTCGTGCATGTGATCCGCGAAGACCCGAAGAATCAGGATCTGCTCTTCGTGGGCACCGACGTGGGCGCGTATGTGTCGATCGACCGCGGTCAGTCGTGGCAGCGCTTCATGAGCGGACTGGGAACCACACCGGTACACGACCTGATCATTCATCCGCGCGACGGCGAGCTCATTGCCGGCACACACGGACGCTCTATCTGGATCGCCGATATCACGCCGCTGCAGCAGATGACGCCGGCGGTGCTCGCCGCCAAGGCCACGCTGTTCGCGCCGCGCACGGCGTTCCAGTGGGGCGAGCAGACGATCAACGGCGGCAACGTGGGGCAGGGGGTGTTCCAGGGGCCGAGTCCGACCTACGGCGCCTCCATCTGGTACCGGCTGTCGGAGAACGCCGGTGCTCAGGTGCGCATGATCGTGCAGGACGCGAGTGGCGACACGATTCGCGCGCTCACCGGTCCCGGACAGCCCGGCTTGCACAACGTGGTGTGGGACATGCGCACGCAGCGCCCGGCACCGGCGCGGATCGCGCTCACGCCGGCGCAGGTGCGTGACAGTGTGAACACGCAGCGCCGTGTGTTGCGCGCGCTCGATTCGCTCGAGAAGGCGGGCGCGGTGCCGGCGCCGATGCTGGCGCAGATCCGCACCACGGTGCAGACCGGTGAGCAGCCGCCTGAGATGCAGGCCATGCTTGGCGGCGCGCTCGGCGGCGGTGGCGGTGGCGGTGGCGGCGCTGGTCGTTTCGGCGGTGCCACGGGGTTCCAGGACCGTCCGGGCGAGTCGCGTCCGTTGCCGAGCTTCCCGACGGCTGGTGCCGGTGGTCCTGCTGGCCCCGGTGGCCCCGGTGGCCCCGGTGGCCCCGGTGGTCGCGGTGGTCGTGGTGGGGCAGGTGCCGGCGCAGCAGGTGCCGGCGCAGCAGGTGCCGGCGCAGCTGCCGGTCCGGCCGGCTTGCAGGCGATGTTCGGTCCGCTGCGCGAGGCGCTGGGTGATGATTTTGCGGCCATCGGGATCTTCCCGGGT
>Ga0049082_10000373_pt1 | contig 12430 bp, 8 predicted proteins | sample GreLakmeHU45MSRF_FD_66718 | JGI IMG/M metagenome (GOLD analysis project Ga0049082, IMG submission 66718) | Freshwater lentic microbial communities from great Laurentian Lakes, MI, USA - Great Lakes metaG HU45MSRF | ecosystem: Environmental > Aquatic > Freshwater > Lake | place: Great Lakes... | reverse complement strand
ATTGCGTTTTTTGTTTTTTTTGTTTTAATTGTTCTACGTCTGCTTTTAAATGAATATAGTGAATCCATTTTAACTAAATGCCTATAATCGATTGCTTCTAACTCTTCTTTTGTTAAAAATTCTGGTTTACTTGCCATATATATATATTATAGTATAATTAAAGTATTATACTATTATTATTTATTATTTTATTATTTTATTATTTTTATTCAAATAACTGCTTTAGTGTAGAATTTATTTCTTTAATATCAAAATTATTAGTATATTTTAAGTAGCATCGCAAAGTCATTGCTACATCAATAAGCGAATTATGTAAATCATTAGGTATGGGATCATTTGGAAATAATAAGTTATACAATTCGCTTAGTTTAGGTTGTTTATTATAGACTGTATTTGACACACCTAATCTCTCTAGCTTACAAAACTCTGTAGTGTTTTTCATAGTGCAAAACTCTGGTTTGTGTATTTGTTGATTATTTTTAAATTGTGTAAAATTTTGACAAATATTATGTCTGAAACATTCTACAAAAATGAGTCGTTTATCAAACGAAATATTATGACCTACTACAATATCACATAACTTTAAATATGCATTAAATTCTTTTAATGCATCAACAATATTTATACCCTGACTGTCCAAAATCTCTCTACTAATGTTATGAATATTAAAACTTTCTTGTGAAATAATAATTGAATTATCTAATTTAATATAATTATTTTTAATAATAGTGCTATTATTTGAAATATCATATAAAATATAACTTAATTGAATAATATATGGCCATCGCGATTTATCATAAATGGAAGCTCCTTTTTCTTGAATCCCCGTAGTTTCAGTATCAAATACTAATATTTTCATTACTAAAATATTTTATATATTAGTATTATATTAGTATATTAGTAATATATAAAAAACAATTATCAATTTTAACAAATTATTTATTTTAACAAATTATCAATTTTAACAAATTATTTATTTTAACAAATTATTTATTTTAACAAATTATTTATTTTAACAAATTATTTATTTTAACAAATTAATAAATATATATTATAGTTATAATATAGTTATAATATATAGAAAAATAATGAGTACTGAAAGAATATTTCCAAATAATATTAACTTTGTTCGTGAAAGATTGTGTAAAATAAATAATTTACAACATGATGTGACTGACGAGTTAATAATCCTTAGTAGTCCACCACCAAAAGATGTAGTTGAAATTAAAGGCGCTACAACTTTAGATAGTCTTATAAAAGCACTAACCCTTGCAATAGATGATATTTCTAACTATTTAAGAATGTATACTTGGATGCCGTATACTCTTTATTCTTACCCTAGATTTTTAGCTGAAATAGGCGCCTATTGTATAGTTTTAAAACAAATCTACACACAGTGGCGTGTTTTTTATACTACATTACATAATATATTGAAAACACAAATACCACAAAGCAAAATTTTAAAAAAAATTACAGGGAAAACGCCTCCTATACCAGAACCAATATTTCGTGAAAGAAACAATAAAAGTAACGAACTGTGTTCTACTCCGGATTCATCAACACCAGATTTAAGAACTCAAATAGGAGCACCTATTTGTGACGCACACACGCAAAGACAAGCACCAGCATCTGGACAAGCACCAGCACCAGGGCAAGCACCAGCATCTGGACAAGCATCAGCATCTGGACAAGCATCAGCATCTGGACAAGCATCATCATCAGCATTAGGACAGAGACCAGAGCTAGCATTAGACCCAATACAACTATCAAGTAGGGTTAGGAACAAACTAGATATGCAAACATACGCACGTGAGCAATTTGAAAAAACTGGCTACAACAACGGGATACAACATGGATTATTAGCCTCTTTTTCAACACAACCTCCTCCTGGTATGGTGCCTCGATGGGCGGGCGATCCAATATACATAATTGAAGAAGAGGCAATTGATAGAGATTACTTAGATGTCAAAAGTGAAGACGAATTATTGCGTAAAACGTTCGTAACAACCTTACCCGATGTGCAAAACATATTAACTCAAAACAATAAATATATAACTGCTACACTATTAATTGGATATGATACAAATACACAAACAGAGACAAATAAGATTATTGAAACAATAAAAGATCAATTTGATAAAATAAAAGCTAAATTAGAAGAATCCAAACTAGGATTAGCTTCATATGTAAATATGATGATACAAAATACAAATCTAGAAATTGCTATTCGTCATGATACTGTTATAAAACATAAAACAGCACTTAAAAGAATGGCCAAACGTATTTATATGTTTGCAAAAGAATTTGCTAATATTAAATTACAAAAAAATACTATGGAAGAAGTAGTAAAGATTTTAAAAGAACTACTAGCTCTTTTAAGAATTCATATTACTAAACCAAGGGAACAAGGCTTCCGCTCAGGCAGAAGAGAACGTACAATAGAAGAGTTACTAACAGAGTTAATACCCCTAAATACAAGTATAAGTGATTTTAGTTATTTTACCGTAGAAGCTGAAGAGGTAGTATTCTTAAATCAAATGTTCGAAGTAGACCTAGATATTATTACCATAGATAAACCAGATACACCTCGTACGTACAATCCACGCAACCAAGAAGATGCAAATGAAGTTATTAAATATGTAAAAGATTTTGTAAAAGATTCCTTTTCACAAAATCAGGATTTGCAACAAATTACAGATATAATAACAGGTATAATAACTGAAACTGAAACCGCTATTAACAGTAATATAGAGAACCCAAGTAACACTATACCGAGACTCATAGACGTGGCTAAAAAAATTTATGTATTAGCTAGAAACATATCTATGGTATTAAATACAATTATGAATAAACTAGATATAAATAAGGAGTTACAAGCCAAGATAAAAAATGAAATAGGAACAACTTTAAAAATGCTGTTGACTCTTTTAAGAATTCATATTACTAAATCAAGCCAACAAGTGGATATACAAGCACCGCCGCCACTACAAATACCACCACAGGGACAATTACCACCACCGGAACAAGTATCACTGGAAAAATCAGATAGTATAAAGAAACTATTAAATTATATAAAAAGACCAACACATAGGGTTACGCCCAACCCTTCCTCCCCCAATAAAATTTCTTATTATGATAGGCTCATTGAACTAGAAGATATTTTCATGACTGTATTTATAAACCGAAGGTACCTTTATAATGGCACCTCTTATGGTAAACCTGGTATTGCTCCGAATATGTATGATGAACTAGTAACTGCTATATTAAACAGAGACGAAAGACAAATTAAATATATTTTATTAGGTTATGTAAATTATATAATAACTAACACTGAACATTTCAAGGATGTAGGCAGTAAATTAAGAGAAACTATACAATACACGTATGAACTCGTTGAACAGTATAATACGCATGGGTTTCGGGGTTTTACAGGTAACGGAAACCCTGTGCGATTTTTGTGGCGAACGTCGGGAACGATTGGTTATATTTTCAGTACAGCTGAAGCGGTTTTTAAAACTATAAAAGAAGCGCGCCCACTCCATCCCAATGAATTTTCAGATATGGAAATAAATAGTACACTACTCACACTTATAATTTTAAAAGGACTACTATTGCTTTTGAAACTATATACTCCTACAGACTATCTTGACTATCTTGAGAGTGGGAGTGTTGGAACAGGTAAAAAGAAACGCTATATAAGAACTACTAGAAAAAGGCGCAACGCAACAAATCGCAAAAAGAAGCGTAACGCAACAAATCGCAAAAAGAAGCGTAACGCAACAAATCGCAGAAAAATATACAAACATAAATACAAAAATTAATACAAACATAAATACAAAAATTAATACAAAAATTAATTATTATATTTATTTTATATTAAATATAATTATAATTATAATTATATTTATTTTATATTAAATATAATTATAATTATATGACTAGTTATTCTGATTTAGTAAATTTAAATGCTAAAATAGAAGCGAAAGGAGCATATGTTGGAATTTTATTAGAAAAAGTTTTAAATGCATATACAAAATCTATTGGAGAATTTATAATTGGTGTATTAGAAATCCAATACTTGGCTACAGAGGTTAATAACCTTATTTCTATATTTATACAAAACGCACGTAGTCTTCCCACTTTCAAAGTGCCACAACAGTATACAACATATATATGCTACATACAAGACATAATACATAAGTGTGAACGATTACTTTCTAATCCTATAACTAATCCCGAACTAATGTTATTAGTTCCAGAAAAAATGCTAGAACGGGCACAGCAAACTATGTATAATTTACTCCCGCCTGTTCCATCTGACTACAGACACGGTGAAATGGGCCGCCCTCTAGAACATTTTGCTGCTTGTAATAATTCTTTGTATAATAATGACTATGCTAATTTAGCCAGTTATGCAAGAAAAGCCGAAGACGATATACAAACTCTACCAAATGTACTAGAAAGCTTAAGCGCTCAGCGTGATGCAGAAACTATTGCAAGAGATAACGCAAGAATAGCAGCTGAAAGAGCTCAAGCCGATGTACTTAGGCAAAGAATCGAAGAATACAGAAATGAGCAGGAACGCCTAGCGACATTACAGGATGCTCAAGCACGAATAATAGCAGAGCGCATGGAACACGCTAATCTTAACTCAAACAACAATTCTAGTAACCCCTTCGGTGCAGTTGGTGGTCAAAGGTCGTCGTTAGAAAGTTTGGCGCTGGAAAGACTAGGATTTCTAGGGGCGCTGGCGATAGCTCTCCGCACACCTGCGGCGGAGGCGAGGGCGGAGGCGCGCCGTATCAGCAATGCACGCGGCCGGCCGGCGACAGATACAGCAGATGATGCGGCACATGACAAAATGCGGGCTGCACGGATCGCAGCAGCGGGGGTGTCAGACGAGGAGTCCAAGAAAGATGATATGGTATATAATCATGAAAAAAAACCATTTTTTGTTGATGAAGAGTTTACTAAATCTAAAAGCGCTAAACTAAATATTCTCAAGAAATTAATAGGTAGAATGAACGGAACAGAACCAATATCAGATGATGAATTAACAAAAGAACAAATTAGAGCTGGCGAAACACACGAGACTATAAATGTTAAAGAAGAGATGAATAAAATTGTGCCCAATTTAGGAAACAAAGTAGTATTCGCATTAGAAAAGACACATGAGTTGATTAATGTAGGCCCTTGGGCGCACGCTCCACAACAAGACATACAAACATGGACTGATCATAATAAAGAAATATATAAGATTTTAACCGAAGACATGATTGAGAATCAAGATCAATTATCAAAAGATAAAGACGTTTATTTTAAAGTTCCAGTGGAGTGTTTAATGAAAGCGGGAAGATTTCTAGTATTTACACCGGCGACGCCAATGGGTGGACAGCACAAAATAGCTCGTAAACAAAATTTTACAAAAAAGCAGAGCAAAAAACATAATATTACAAAAAATAAAAAAAATAGAAAAAAATAAATTTACACTAATACACAAAAGCTTGTATCAATTTCATTATCCCATACAACATTAGAACCAATATATTTTCTAATAGGATTTATACCATGTTCAATATAAAATACTTTATCAACAGCATCGTAATCGGTTGACTTATAAAATATTTCTAATTCGGCACAAGTATTGCCACTTTTTAATGGTCTATTTGAAACTTTTACATTCATAATAAATGTATAATAACAATCAACTACGTTAAAAGTGTGATTACTAATGTCGTAAGAACTAGAAGACATATATAATATATTATATATTATATATTATATATTATATATTTTATATATATTTAGAAAAAAACATAAAAACAAATTTATAATACTTACTAATAGTATAACAATGCAAATTTTTGTAAAAACACTTACTGGAAAAACTATTACACTAGAAGTAGAATCATCAGACAGCGTTGACAACATTAAATCTAAAATTCAAGATAAAGAAGGTATTCCGCCCGAACAGCAGCGCCTAATTTTTGCAGGAAAACAACTTGAAGATGGACGCACATTAAGCGATTATAATATTCAAAAAGAAAGCACGCTTCATCTTGTATTACGCTTAAGAGGAGGATTTTAAGGGAGGATTTTAAGGGAGGATTTAAATAAATTGTATGTATATTTTCTTGCGTTATCTAAATTAACAATAATTTAAGAATTTTATAAATAAAATAAACACTATATATAAAAATGGCTAATTATAACAAAATTAATTATGAAACAATAAGAACAGATAAACAAATAGATACCGGGAGCTGGGAAGATGCACACTCTAGAAAAGTACAGGACGCCGCAGTGTTCTCAGAAACCGATTTTAGCGATTATAATGAAAAATATAATACTATGGTTACAATGGGTTTAGTTCATGCGATAACATATTATAGTAAGCATCCGGAACAAGCAAGAGCAGTTAAAGACTCAACTGAGTATCCCTTCGCCGCTCGTGCTGCGTTTGAATCATTTAAAATGACTGATTATGAAACAATAAGAACAGATGAAGAAATAGAAAACGGGAGCTGGCATGTATCACACATCAATGCAGTACAGAACGCTGCGGTGTTATCAGAAACCGATTTTAACGATTATAATGAAAAATATAATGAAAAATATAATACTATGGTTACAGTGGGTTTAGTTCATGCGATAACATATTATAGTAAGCATCCGAAACAAGCAAGAGCAGTTAGAGACTCAACTGAGTATATCTTCGCCGCTCGTGCTGCGAGTTTAGCACTTTTTGGACCTGTTTATGAGGTTGATACAAGAACAGATACAGTGGTTGAAAGACCAGCCCTATGGGGTGGTAGCAAGAGGTTCAAAAAAAAATCAAGACGCAGACGTAATAGAAAAACAACTCGTCGCCGCCGGCGCAAATACTAATTAAAAATGGTTTAATATGGGTGGTTGTCATCACAATAAACACTATATATAAATGATTTGCTAGTTATTATAAATTAACAAATCATTATTAGTCTTACATTTCATCATCATCCACACTTACATTTTTAATAATAGACTTAATAAATTGTTGTGCTAATAGCTTATTCTTTTCAATTTCGTTTTCTAATTGCTTAATAAGGTTGTTATTAGCATCACAATAGGCAACAACTTCTTGTTGCTTTTCAAGGCAAGGAATGGGAATTTTTAATGATTGTAAATCTTTTGAATATACGTGGGGCTGTGCTGCTCCAGACTGATGTTTATATAATGTGTCTTGTGTATATTTTAACAAATAATATAAATAATTATTATTGATACTATCCTCTTTTGGTATTATTGAAAAACAATCGCTAGCCCATACTTTTTTACTATATTTACTAATAAAACCAGCATATGCACCACTAGACGAACACAAAATTGTATTTTCATTTGTGTTATATTCATTATGAAAACCCATGGGTTTTTGTCCTCCACCAATGACCGGATATTCTCCATCAACAAGTGTATCTTTTTTAATTCCTTTTCCATTTTTAAAATTACATACTTCTCCTAATTCTTTTACGCTATTTTCTCCAAACAGTTTTTGATTATTTAAGCAAAACTCATTTAATTGCTTCAATTCTTCAATCTTGGTAAAGCTAGTTTTATTTGCTTTTTCGTATATATAATCTAAATAGGCTACAATAGTTTGCTGTTTTTCAAGGCAAGGAATTGGTATTTTTAATTTTGCAATATCATTTGTAGAAATATTAGCTTGTGCTGTTCCTGTTGCTATTTTTAAGATTTCGCTTTCAATATCACAACATAAATACCAATAATATACATATTTTTGAAGAATACCGCCTGGTTTAGCAGTTATTTTACCAACTCTTTGATTTAAATACGATTTTTTTTCCAAATTATATAATCCAACTTTGAAAGAACCCGTTAATCCAATTAATATATCCCCTTTTTGTATTTCAAACACTTTATATTTTTTATTTTCTTCAATATATTCCGTTATTTTATTTTCATCAATAAATCCATTTTGAATTGATTTAATTTGTAAAATACCAACATTTGTAGCATTCTGTTTTTCATAATTTGTTGATTTAAAAGAATAACCATTTTGAAACTCACAAACCTCTCCAAGCGTTTTAAGTACTACATTTTCTTCGTATTTGTCAGCTTCGCCTTCATCTTTCATATATTCCGCATAATTAAGTGAATAAAAATTGTTCACAATTTTCTCAATAGGAACTTCAACCAATAGATTTTTAACATCTTCATATGGATTAAAGTCATAAAATGCAACTTTAGTGGTTTGGTGTAAGTCAGAGAACTCATATGCTCTACTATTTTCCTTTTGAGTTTTAGCAGATGACTTGATTTTGGTTTTTAAAACATCACTTCCTTCGCTCTTTTTCACAAAATAAAATACACATGTTTTAATTGAAGTATATGTAAAAATTCCAGAAGGCAAATATATGATTTCTTTCAAATCGCAAGTTTTCATTAAATATTCACGTACAGCTACCAACGTTTTATTACTTTTTGAAAATAAATCTTGTCCATCAGGCAATACAAGAGCAGCTTTTCCATTAATTTTTAACATATAAATTATTGCTTGAATAAATAAGCTTACCGCATTGTCTGTTTTAATAGGAATATATTCATTTTTAAGAGGACTTTTAAAATCATCATAGTTTAATCCTTTAATACCAAACGGTGGATTAGCCAACACATTATCAAACTTTCTTGTAATTGGGGCATCAATACTATCACCTTTTTCTAATTGTTGAAACATATGACCTGATGAAATTAACATATTTGAAACAGCATATTGATAAGTATCTATTTCTAATTCTTTACCGTATAAGCCTTGTGTTGTAATAAAATCCCAATTCGGTTCTATAGTCTTAGCTTTTGCCTGTTGCAAAACATTAAACAAATAAGATTTTAAAAAGCCACCTGTTCCCATTGTAGGGTCGCAACAAGTCTCTATTGTACCATCAAGATGTATTTGTGGATTAATTAATTTAATCATCATTTTCTTAATTAACAACGGTGTAAAGAATTGACCAAACCCTTTTCCTGTTTCACCCATTTGTTGAATAAGGGCTTCATAGGCATCACCTAATACATCTTGCTCTGTTCTTGACAAATCAAGGTCATTTAACTTAGTAATTAATTTTTTATAATTACATTGTTTAGTAATATCAAAGCCTTTACCTTTTACAAATATATTTTTAGTATTTGGATGAACAGACAAAATTTCGTCCCATAATAATTTAATATTATGTGGAATACTTTCAGCAGTTTCCTTTGACAAATTACTAAAACGAACAATTGTTAATAGTTTTTGTTTATGCATAGCAAGTTTGTCATCTTCAACTTCAAAAATATAGTCATAGTCATCAATATTTATTTCAACTCCAAAATGAGGTTCAATTAAAATTAATACAATAAAATAAGACAAATTTTTCAATGCTTTATCATTCGTTAAACCTTCTCCTCTCATTATATCTAAACAACTATTGAATACACTAATAAGCTGTGACTTAGTATCATTGGATACTTCTTTTGCCTTAGTAATTTGCTCCATTTCTTCTAAACTAATGCATGGTGCTTTTTTGTCTTTGTGTCTTGTATAATCAATCTTTTGAGTAAATACTTTTTTGCATAGTTCGCAACAATAAGTTTTGAGATTCGCCATTTTATAGATTATATTTATATAATAAAAAAGTAATTTTATCTTTAAATCAATTTTTTTATATTAAATTAAAAAAATTCCTATATTTCAAAAAAAAAGGATTTTTTACTTTCCCACAGTTTACATAATAAGAGTTGATTTCTTTTTCTTATAATTAATAATAATTAAGTCTCGTAAATCTTTTAAATTATAATAATCAACCCATAACCCATTTGGTGGAAACAATGAGTCTTTTTTACATAATTCAAAACAAACAATTGCTAAATCTAAATAATGAGCTTTAATTTCTGGATATAATGCTAAATATTCGACCACCTTAGTTTTACAAGTTTGTAAGTCATAATACACTCGTTCTATGCTTAAATAATCAATCCAGTTTGTAAATTTGCCTCTATAAGTATCTTCGGGGTCTTGTGTTAATCTAGTGTCGCTTTCTGTTAAAATAAGATAGTCTTCTTTGGTCTTAATATTTTTTTCAGCAATTAGTTTCTTTGCTTTTTCGTAACTTGTTCCTAAAGCACATCGTTTTACTGTTTTTAATCTTAATAGTTGCGTTAGTTCTTCATCATAAGTACCAATATAATCAGCTTGTTTTGATTGTCTTTGTTTGTAATGATTAATACATTGTTTTCCTTCACAAAAAGTAATTTTATGCACTTTTACTTTATGACTAATTGTTTCATCTTCAAGACCCAATTGATGAATAACTTCTCTCACTTTCTTCCAATCTGAGTTATTATTATTATCAATCCAATTGTCATTATTTAAAATAGGCAAAATGATTTTGGTTAGTTTTTCGGGTTGTTTAGCATTTTTTCTACTAGCTCTTAGCGCAGATTGAACTATGCGAATATTAGAGGTCATATTTTCGGCAAATAGTACACCATCTAACAATGGAAAATCCCAGCCTTCGCCTAAACAATACACACAAGTAATAATTCCATAATCAGCCTTTTCAAAGTCAGCAATTATTTTGGTTTTTTTCTCATTTGTCATAGAACCATTGTAGTCTGAATACTTTAGCTCAGGTATAATAAAGATAGAACCAATCAAACTTTTAATATGAGCAACAATTTTTTCTGAATTGGCTTTACTATTTGCATAAATCAACAAATGATGCGAGTGGCCATCAATAATGCTTTTTAGTGCACTATATGCGCTTAACCATAGTCTTTTATCGTCTTCATCGTCTAGTTTGATATTAAATTTTATTACTTGTGCATGTATATCATCTTCATTTGCATAAAGAGTTTGAATAACATAGTCGCAAAGAATTGCGCGTTCAATCGCCCATAATAGGCAACGTTTAGTAATTACTTCACCAAAATGTTCTACGTTAGTATTTGAGATTATTATTTCATCATCTCTCAAATGCTCATTACATTCCAAAATTTTTAGTGTAGCAGTTAGTGACAGTTGTTTAACTGATTTAATTTGTAAAATTTTAACGTATGTTTTGTGATGTTCTTCAATGCTATACTGACTTGTTAAATGATGAACTTCGTCTAAAATTTTCATATCAAATATAAATCCACTAGAACTAGTAACACTATATACTTTATGAACAGATGCATAGCTGGTGAGCATAATACAGTGTTTTTTGTTTAACGTTAAAAATGAGTTAATAGTTTCAATACTACAATTTTCATAAACACTTAATTGTGGAATTGTGGGAAATAGTGATGTAATAACGTTTTTCCATTGGTCTAATAATTGTATATTTGGAACACCAATAAGAAGAGTGTTTGATTTTAATTCTTGTGCAATCCATAGCGAAATTAGTGTTTTACCTAGTCCACACATTAGCACAAGAATACCTTTACTGTGTTCTTGAAAATGAACAACGCTTGTATCAATAATAGTTAGCTGGTAATCTCTCTTAGTATAAGAGAGAATAGTAAGACTTGGGTCACTATGTTTAATAATATAGTGTTTGCCTGTTAGTCTCTCAATTTCTTCACTTGTCAATTGTCTAGCTTCAATGTTGTATTTTGTTAATACACTAAGAATGAGCGATATAATTGTTTTTTTATAAAATTCTGTTCCTCCATCAAAATAAACATTGTAGCTTTTAAACTCATGAGCCAGGACAACCTCGGCATGTGACAATTTTTCAAGATGCACTTCATAGACATGCGAAAATTTGCCGCGTTTAATTTCACCTGTTACATAACTTGATTCTCTATTTATAATATTATCGGTTTTACCCAATTTACATGCGTCATAGACATCATATGCTTCATGACTTCTAACATAAATATAGCCTTTATTTTCCATTTTTATTCAAATACTTAAAGTGTTTACTGAATAAATTATACTTTATAACTTATTTTTAAATTAGTGTATCAATTTTATTTTAACAATTAAATATTAACAATTAACTAAATTTAATTCTTTTTTTATATTTTTAATATTAATATATATATATATATATATATAAATAATTGTAAAATGAGTACTACACATAATCGTAAACCTAAACAACCTCGCCCAAAAATGAACTGTACAGATTTAGCTATAAAAATACATAATATCCTTATGTATTATATGAAAAGTTTAGAACTTAGTATAGATAGACTATATAGTGGTTTTACTATATCGCAAGTAATAACACATTTAGAGGAATTACAAATTGAAGTAAAAAATAAACTTGGATTGTATTTTTTTGATAAAATTACAATACATAGTAATTATGTAAATTGTGAGGAACCTACTTTTGTTTCTTTGCCTAATATACGGACTAATATTGAACGCTACGTAAGCTATTTTGACACTAATATACTAATTTTA
>Ga0049082_10000371_pt1 | contig 12457 bp, 3 predicted proteins | sample GreLakmeHU45MSRF_FD_66718 | JGI IMG/M metagenome (GOLD analysis project Ga0049082, IMG submission 66718) | Freshwater lentic microbial communities from great Laurentian Lakes, MI, USA - Great Lakes metaG HU45MSRF | ecosystem: Environmental > Aquatic > Freshwater > Lake | place: Great Lakes... | reverse complement strand
TGCTAAACTATTGATTTTATATTAATAATGCTAAATAATAGCAACCATTGCTATATATTGCTAAATAATAGCAAATAATACTAAATAATGCTTTTTAATATATTTTTGTAAATTATATAAAAAAATTTATATTAATAAAATAAATACTTAAAATTATATTAATAATACATTTATATAATACATGTCAACCAAAAAATCTGCTAAATCTAAATTAGTAGACAAGTCAGAAAACAAGTCAGAAAACAAAGAATATGTTGACCTATTAGACGAAGACAAACCCATGAGCGGGCAAAAATATGTATGCCTAAGTTTCATATCTCCCGAAGACCATATTAAAAATAAGAATTTATTTTATTTCGAGAAATTCTTGACCAATTTTGAATTTAAAAAAACATTCGAAAAATATACACAATTCCTAAATTTTTTATCTTACAAATATAATTTAGATTTTAATAAACTCACTAAAGACATGGAAGAATTTGTTGAAGAGGAAAAAGATAAATTATTTTTGACAAGCATTGACGACGAATATAAGTCATTTTTAGATAGTAAAGAAGAAGACCTTCAAAAAGAATATAATAAACTACATAGTTTTCAAACAAATACGCGAGGCATTAAAGTACGCGGTGTATTTGGATCTCAAGAAGAAGCAGAAATGCGTTGCAAAATCTTGAGAGATGCTGACCCTAATCATGACGTATATGTTGGAGGAGTTGGAATATGGATGCCTTTCCACCCTGAAGCATATAAAACTGGTCGTGTTGAATATTTGGAGAAAGATCTAAATGAACTAATGGCGCAAAAAAAGAAAAATGATGAAATCTCTAAAGAACAATTTAAAGAGCGCGTAAAAGAAAGCAAGAAAAAGGCTATTCAAGAAAATATTGCTAAAGCTCAAAAAGAAGGAAATAAACTAATGCAAACAATTGACGAAGAAGGAAACCTTATAAATGCGGATAGAATGGATATTCCTGGAAAGAATTTACTATTTGGTGATGGCGATGGCGATGATGTGTCTACTGCTGATTTACGTAAAGAGTTATTTGAGGCCGAGGACGTTATTGTTGGAAAACAAGAAAATAATGATCACGGTCTTTCACAAATCTTAGAGCGACAAAAAGAACTAGCTGCTAAAACAGAAGATGAACAATAATGATAAAAAGAATGATTACACATTATTCTTAATTTAACATATTTTAACCTCCTAAAATATGTTATAAATAAAATAAAAATAAAATATGTAAAGCTGAGGATTATTCCAAAGCTTCTTCTAATGCTTCTATTCGCTGCATTATATTTTTAAGCATAGCATTTTGCTCTTGTAAAGATTTGATTAATATTGCATCAAAACTGCTATAATTAACTGCCTTATACTTAAACGTTCTACCTTCCTCTATATCTTTCGGACTTGGTTCTAATTCGGTTACCAAATTAGGAAAGTGGCCTTCTAATTCTTGCGCCAACACTCCAATATATTTATTATTAGACGATCCTTTCATAGTATAGTCAACCACCCTAACTTTTAACAAATCGTCTAATTTGGGACCACTAGTAACAATATTTTCTTTTAATCTGCTATCACTTAATGCTCTATACGAATTATTTCTGTTTGTTATATTACCATCACCCCTAATTTGAACCTTTAAATGCCTTGACGACGTTACATCGCTGTAATATTCTTTCATAATTGCACTACTTATGTCCGAGTTAAACATTTTATAACTATAACCATTGCTTGAATATACATGATTTGTTGATATATCTAATGAATTAACGCTAATATTACCCATTACAATTAAATTACCGCTTATTGTTGTCATTGGACTATTTACTGCTAATGTTTTGTTTATTCCATATACGCTATTGTAACTATTGTTGCTTTGAATTAGGGTTGTCCCATCACCAGATAAGGCATGTATTCCTGCTCTAGAAGTTGCTGTCTTACCACTAATTGAACTGCTTACTTGGTTCCAATAATTATTAGCATATGCAAACACTCTTACATGACCTCTATTTGAACTATTATTGTCCGATCCAATAGAAACAATTGAGCCATCGTTTGAGATAGCTACATTTGAACCGAATTCATCACCGCCTGATATTCCTTGAATGGTTTGACCTAATTGGGTCCAAGTTGTTTGATACCTATATACATAGGCTTGACCAATATTAGTAATAGCATGAATATTATATCCAGGAGCACCAACAACAATAGTATTTCCATTAGCAGATAATTTCAAAGACCTTCCAAAATATAAATAACTTATATCGGGTCCTTGAATAATACCTTTATTTTCCCAAGTTGTGCCCGACCAAGTAAAAGTTTTGACTTGTCCAGCATTAATTATATTATTAGCATTATTAACATTTAAACATCCGCTAGCAAGTGTTAGTCCATCTAATGATAAAGCGGTTGAGTAACCCTCAAAAGATCCCAGACTACCACTAATAGTTTGTCCTTGTTGTCTCCAATCATTTACAGTAGCGCTAAAGTCATATACTCTAACAGCGCCAGCATTTGTTCCATTTGAATTATCTTTCCAAGCGCCAATAGCAATCCTATTTCCATTTCCTGCCAAACTTATGCTGTATCCGCTTTCACTACCAAGTCTAAGACCATTAATAGCAAAACCTTTTTGGGTCCATCTATTAGTATTGTTACTAAGCTCGTATACTCTAACTTGACCATTGTTAATCCCGGACGCATCATTAGCTATTGAGCTACCAGCAACAACTCTTCCATTACTTGATAAAGCTAAATCCCACCCAAATTGATCATCGTTGCTTTGTCCAACAATAATTTCACTGCTTAATCCAAGTTGGTTCCATCTATAAGGCGCATGATTATATGACAACTCATAAACATAAATTCGCCCTTTTGAAATGTCGCTTACCATCTGTAAATAGCGGATTACTACAATACCGGAGCCACCAGCACCACCTGAACCGCTGTTATATGTACCTGAACCACCACCGCCTCCAGTATTGGGACCACCTGCACCGCCACGAGTATTAGGACCTACTAAACCATTAGAACCATCATTTAGTGCAAAACCACCACCAAGACCCACACCATAACCACTATGATAAGTAGCTCCCCCACCACCGCCACCCCAACCACCATAACCTCCTACAACATTAGGATAATATGCGCCACCACCGCCACCACCAGCCCAATAATAACTTGTTCCAAGTATAGCATTAACTACACCTACACCACCTGAACCTTCGCCTGTTTGACCTTTATCGCCTGTAGTATTAGGATTTGTATTCAATCCTGGACCTCCAGCACCGCCACCACCAGCTCCTTTTAGTGCACCGCCACCGCGATTAGCTATCATACTACCACCGCTACAACCATAAATAAACCCAATATTAGTTCCTAGACTGTTTCCACTACTTGCTCCGCCTTGTTCAAAAACTCCACTAGTACTACCACCTGCTCCTCCACCACTACCACCATTTGTACCGAAACTATCTTGTGAACCGCTCGTACCACCTCCAGCAGCTATGGCAGTAAAAACACTACTTCTTAATCCATTTGTACCTGATGGCCCTCCTGAACCTACTTCAACATTATAACTTGTATCAGCAGTTACATATGTAGCAGGTATCCAAATTACACCACCACCACCACCACCACCGCCCACTCCTCCTGCTCCCGTACCACCGCCGCCGCCACCACCAACAAGCAAAACTTCGACATTTCCACTAAAATAAGGCGTAAAAGTTCCACTTGCATCAAACCTATGTATAACATAACCACCGCTTATTGTAATAGTTCCACCGGAACCTTCTCTTAATACTGGCGCAAAAGCAGACAACGCAACAACTTTTCCATCATTTGAAATTGCTACTTTTTTATTATTAGTTAAAGGAGGTCCACTGCTAATATCTAGCCCGATTTGGTTCCATAAAATATTATTAAATTTTTGACTATAATGCTTTGTATTTATTGTTTCAACGCTAATAGACGAACTATCTAAGCTAGTTAAACTAACGCTCGCAAATGATAGTTCTATTTGCTCTTTTAATCTATTAAATGATCCCTCAAAAACACTATTTGAAACATACGAAAAATCTAGTTTCCTACTTAAAAAATTTAATGAACTATCAATTATTGGAACAAACATAGTGTCATAAACTATACTGTAACCGATACTATAAGGCGCAATAGGAGCACTAACAATAACTCTATTTCCTAATGCATTTAATGCTATAGATGTTCCAAAATAAGTATTTGCATACGTATCTAAAATATTTCTATAAAAATCTAATCTTACCCATCTAATATCATTATATTTATATACCATAATAACACCCCCATTTATACCATTATCAAAAGCACTAACTGCAAGTATATTTCCACTAGAATTTAATGATATTGAGTATCCCAATTTATCGCCCACAAGGTTATTTAGTGAGTTAGTTCTTACGTCACCTACTATATCATTATCTTGACCTAATTGTATCCAACTACTATCATTAACATATTTATAAACCCTAACTATTCCACTATTATAACCATAAATACTACTATTTGGAGAACTAACAGCAAGTATATTACCGCTAGCATTTAACGAAACGGATGTTCCAGTTCGATCATTTATCATTCCAGTAATAGTTTGACTTATTTGTATCCAACTAATATCATTGTATCTATAAACTAAGGCTTCGCCTCTATTATTTTTACCAGGTGTTCCAACTGCGAGTATAGTTCCTTCAGCATTTAATGAAACATATCGTCCGCGTCTAGCATCCTCAAAATCTATACCTAGTTGTGTCCAACTTCCATCCATAATATATTGAAAAACTCTAATACCACCATTATCCATAGGACCACCAATAGCAACTATATTTCCATTAGAATTAAGTGAAACTGAAAATCCATATATCTCCCAATATCCTATGCAATCAATAGTTTGACTTATTTTTATCCAACTACTATCATTAACATATCTATATACTCTAACATGGGCTCGAACTGTATTATTCTCAATAGCACCAATAGCAATTGTGTATCCGCTATAATTTAATGATACTGAATTTCCATTATAAACTGTTGTTGTTTCACTATCAATATTATCACCTATTAGTGTCCAACTATTTGAATTATATTTATAAACTCTAACATTTGCTCCCGTATTAAGTCCATTGATGTCAGCATAATCCGTTCCAATAGCAACTATATTTCCTTCACCATTTATAGAGACACTTGTGCTTCTGCCTTCATAATTAGCTATTACTTTACCTGGTATAATTTGTCCTAGTCTTGAATAATATGTGCCTTTTGTAATGTAAGATGCATCTAAATGTGTTTTTAGAGCACTAAATGATCCATCAAATGCTAAGTTAGTAACAAACGAATTATCTACATAAGACCGCAATAACGAAATATCAAAGCTAGATTGTGTTATTAACATAAATGAATTATCTATTTGACGACGACTATAAATAGCATTATAAGAATTGTCATTATTTGTTTTTAGTTGGCCATATGACAAATCAAAATAATTATTTAGACTATTGAGAGATGCTTCACTAAAGCTTCTAAAATCTATAAATGACACATCAAGAGCCACCTTCTTATTTTCAACACTTAATTGTCCACGTACAAAGTTCCATGTTGATCCATCGTATTTTAATGAGGCAACATTTGAAATATTTAATCCCGCACCATTACCGGATAAATCGATCTTATTTATTAAATTAGATGCAACACTTATAGCTACATCACTTATTTCAAAAATAGATGATGCAATAATTGTGGTGTTTCCGTAAACCATTAAGTCACCATTAACAATTAATGTTCCGCTATTATTACCATGTCCGGATGGGTCAATAGTAAATATACTTGGAACTTTTAAGACATTATTAAGCAGCTCTCCGTTAATGCTTAGATCATTTATGAAAGAGGTCTTGCGCACAACCAGTTCATTACTTATAGAAATGTTTGTTGCACTCAAATCGTTTGTTAAAACTTTGGCAGTTACTAACTGTTGACTATTGTTAACTATATAATTATTTATAGCATTATATAAAGTTACAAAGCTTTTTCCATTTACAATTAAATCATTGCTAACACTTGTTGATCCATTTACAGTTAATATGTCTTTTATGTATGCTGAATTATTAAAACTCGAGTCGCCCCCACTTACATCAATATATGTAAAATAAGCACTGCTTCTTCCACTAATGTCATTTGCAATAGTAGTGGCTCTAATATATCCATCATCAATGCTTCCATAGTCTTCAATACTAATTAAACTGCGCCCTTTATTTTTTAAAAATAATGTATTAACATTCAATGATTTTGCCGTAATAGATTGAATATTTGATACATCTAAACCCTGTAGATTAATCCCATAATTAAAAATTGCATTATTATTAAATATAAAGTTTTCATTGTTGGAATTTAATTCTATATTATTAGAAGACGATTCGATTATTAAATTATTAGTAATATTATTGGATACAAGCCTATCACAAAAAAATCTAAAAGGTATATGACTTACATTAAAATCAAAACTCATATATTATAATTTAATATAGTTAAATTATATTATATTTTTAAATCCATGACATAAAAAATTATTAAATAGCATAAATAGCATAAGTTTATTTGAGAATTAGGCTATGTTTCTTACTTTTTCCTTATATTTCCTTTTAATCTCTCCAATCTCAAACTAAGATTATTAATAATTTGCTGCTGCTCTTGCAGTGCTTTTATTAACATAACATTAAAGCAACTATATTTAACCGATTTATAGTTTGTTGTTTTTCCTTGCTCAGTGTCATGCGCATTTGGACTTTCTGTTTCCACTAATGATGGAAATAGCTCTTCTAATTCTTGCGCCAAAACACCTATGTATTTTCTACTTGAGTTATTTTTTAAATTATAATCGACTATTCTAACTTTTAGTAAATCTTCTAATTTGGGACTAGCATCAACTATATTTTCTTTTAATCTGCTATCACTAAGTGCACCTCTACTATTATTCAAATTATAGAAACTTCCGTCGGCGCTAATATATAAAACCGATCTTCCATAATTATTAAATTTGCTATAAAATTCCTCCATAATGGCTGTTGCGCTAGCAGAACTAAAATAAACCGAACTGTAACCATTATTATTAAATATGTAACTATTAGCAATATTCAATGAATTTGAAGACGTGTCACCGTTAACTACTATATCGCCATTAATTGACACATGTGAAGTCAATGTTAAGCTAGGTGTTCTTATATTTTCAATAGTTATTGATGATATATCAACATTGCTAGCAGACACATTAGCAAAGGACCTTATGATTTGACCACTTAAATCATTATATGAAAGTTCTACATTCTTTCTTAACGCAAATGAGTTAAGTTTAGTAGATAAAAGGCCAAATGATCCGTCCACATAAGCCTTTGACACATAATTCTGAACAATAGATTGGCTACTTATAGAAAATGCTTGTTTTGTAGCAAATAATAGATCTATATAATTTTTCAAATTATAAAAATCAGTATATGCAGAATTTAGCGTTACAAATGAATTGTCGACTTCAGTGTTTGTATAATAAACCAATTTATTAAACGAACTATCCATGTTTGTTTGTAATAGTTGAAAAGAAGTATCATATTTTGATTTTGATGCTATTAATGAGTTACTAATAGTTATTTGTAAGTTAATGAGCGAAACATCTAGTCCAACGCTCATATTGCTTATAAGCAAATTTCCACCGCTAATATTCCATGATGTTCCGTCGTATTTTAATGAAGCAACATTAGAAACGTCTAATCCAGCAGGATTACTTGCTAAGTCGTCCTTGTTTATTAAATTGGAGGCGACTTTCAGCGTATAAGAGCTAATGTCAACAATAGAAGACTTAATTGTTTTTTTGTTTCCACGCACTATTAAATTACCGTTAATAACTAATGACCCGCTAGCATTATTATATCCGAACGGGTCTATAGTAAATTCTTGCGGAACTCTCAACACCGCGCTTAATAATTGTCCGCTTATGTTTAAATCGTTTGCATAATATTTATTAAGCACATACAATTCGTTGCTAATAGTTATATTTGCCGCACTCAAATCTATTGTGCTTATGCTATTATTGCTAAACTCGACTGCACTAGTATTAGCTAAATTGTTTATATAATCATTTATAAGGCCTAATTTGCTTAACACAGTAGCCAAGGAAATAGAGTTTACACTTAAATTGCTAGTTATAGTTGCCGATCCGTCTACAATTATATTTTGTTTGACATAAAGCGAATTGTTTAAACTAGAGGTTGCTCCGCTTGCATCAATATATGTAAAATACGCACCACGTCGCCCGCTAGCCGCGCCTTTATCGCCGGCTATAATTGGATTATAACCGATACTTGTATTTGTAACATACCCTGTTGGGTAGTCCATAACATCATAAGATAATATTTTATAATATAAGAAAATACCTCTATTATAATCTTCTATAATAGTGTAACTTCCTTGCACATCTATAATTCCTTGACGTTGTGCGCTAAAATTATTTTCTAATTTATACTTTATATAATATTTTGCTAATCCACTACTAACCGATTCGTCTAAAAACGATAACTTGAAATTGATGGTCGTTCCTCCTGTTGCATTTGTAGTTCCTATATTTACATTTTGCGATACCATAGTTGTATTTCGCCATAGCTGAATTGTTATTCGTTCATTGGCCGCATAACATGCATATAAAGTGAAATTTAAATCTACAAAAACAGCAGAAGGGACACCTATTTCAATTATATTGTATAATTGTCCGCTTAAATCCTGCAAATTGCTAGTGCTAGTTAAAAAACTATTTGCTGGTGTTGTTGATGTTCTTGTTAAATTATTATTATTTTTGGGTACATTTGCAAGTAATATATTACTTGTTCCTATTGAATTCAAAGTACTAATATTTACAATACCTTGGGGCTCGGCACTGACGCTGGTGTCGGAGCTAGGATCTTTTTCTAATTTATATTTTAAGTAATATTTTTTAGGTCCGTCGCTTAAATTTGTGTCTAAATAGTTGAAACTATACGGAATGGTTAAACCATTTGTGGCATTTATTATTTCTAGTTCTTTACTTTGTGAAATCATACTTGCATCTCTCCATACTTCTAGTGTTAGTCGCTCATAATAATTATAACAACAATATATATTAAGATTAATAGTTATTTGGACATTGCTATTAGATACATCTATAATATTATATAATACATTACTCAAATCTTGTATTTCATAAGATGTTGTCGTGTATGAAGAATTGGCAAAATGCACTTTATTATTATAATTAGACGCATTTTCTATTTCTGTTAATATAATATTACTATCGGATCCCGTTTGTAAATTTATAATACCTTGCCTAATAAAACTAACATTATTTTCTAATTTATATTTAATATAATATTTCTTGGGTCCGGCATTTAAACTATTATCTAAATATGTTAGACTATAAGGTATTACTATGCCGCCGGCAGCATTTACACTTCCTAAATTTGTGCTTTGCATAAGCATACTAGCGTCTCTCCAGAATTCAACACTTATTCGCTCATACATGGCATAACTACAATATAATGTGATGTTAAGATTAACAAGAATTGAGCTATTATTAGATATGTCAATTGTGTTAAATAATGCATTACTTAAATCTTGTATATTAGTTGTAGTTGTTTCAAATGTATTGCTATAAATAGAATTATTAAAAAACGATGATTTATTAATCATATTTATAGTAGTATTCAATACCGCAGTATTAACATACAAACTTTCGGCAGAAATAGTTCTTAATCCTGCTAGACCCTTATTGTTTAAATTAATAGTATTATTTAAAGCTACATTATTATTGAATAATATTTTTTTATTGATTGGCACTTTAAATTCGATATTATTATTTATGGATTCCAGTATTAAATTATTAGATATATCATTAGACGTTAATTTATCGCAAAATATTCTAAAGCTACTTAAGCTACTATTAAAACTTTCATAGTTAGTCATAACAATTTAATTTAATTTTATATAGCTATATAATATTTTTAATAGTTTTTAACGTCATTTTTAACGTTTTTAACATTTTTAACAAAATATAAGCTAATGTGCTATTGTATTATTTTCTATAGTGTATCTACATCTTTTTCTAGATCTTTTAGCGACGCATATAGATTATTTATTAATACTTGTTGCTCTTGAAATGCTTTTATTAACATTATTGTTAAATTGCTATAATTTACCGATTTAATTCTCTCATGTGTGTTGTCTTCTATTACTAATTCTGGAAAAAGCTCTTCTAATTCTTGGGCTAACACACCTATGTATTTCGTTTTATCGGGACCCTTCAAATTATAATTAACCACTCTTACCTTTAACAAGTCTGCTAATTTAGGAGAGCTTGTAACAATATTTTCTTTTAATCTACTATCACTAACTGCTCCATATAGACCTGAATAATTACTCACATTTCCACACGCATCAATCTTAAATACTTTATTATAAATATAACCTACATTGCTATAATAGTCAACAATAGAAGCACTAATATCTGTTGTTACCAAATAATGCGAGCTATAACCATTAATAGAAACGTCAAAATTATGTTTATTGGAAATTCTAAATGATTTTAAATATGCTTTACCTGTTACTGCTAAGTCACCGCTTATTGTTGTGCTAATTGTTGTTGTAGATGGAATAAATGCTAGTGATCTGTTTAGTCCATATACGCTATTATACGTATTGTTGGTCTGAATTAGTGTTCTTCCATCTCCAGACAAGGCATGTATTCCTGCTTTAGAATTTGATGTTTTACCGTTAATTGAATTGCTTAGTTGATACCAATAATTATTAACATATGCAAACACTCTAACTTGACCTCTGTTATAATTATTATTATTAGAACCAACAGAAATGAGCGTTCCATCATTAGACATTGAAACGCTAGAACCGAATTCATCGCCGCCTGATATTCCATGTATTGTTTGCCCTAACTGTCTCCACGTTGTTCCTGATCCTGCATATTCATAAGTATATATACTGCCTTGATTTAAGCAATAACCTTGATTATAAGGATAACTAGTATTAAAAGTAAGGTCAAGACCATTAATAGTAGGACCAGTAGCACCAATAACTATATTATTTCCATTACTTGATAATTTTATATCCCGTCCAAAAAATAAATTTAAATATTTAGCTTTATTTGATGCATATAACAAATATTCATTTATGATATTAGTTATTGTTATTGTTAATTTATGTATTTTTATATAGGTTGGACTAGAATGACAAGTTGCATATACTGTTCCATCTGCTGATAACGCATTTCCATTCCATCCAGTTCCATCAGAACTTTCAACTATTTTTACCCATGAACCCAATCTATATTTCCAAATAAAAGCTTTATTAGAATACCATGTAGCTACAATTGTTCCATCGCCTGATAAATATGGATAAGCGACAAGCCCGCTAGTAACAGGAAATATTCCTATTTGTTGCCAAGATACATCAGTAGCATTATATTTAAACACTCTAAAATCATAATAGCCTCCAACTGAAACAGTTAGTCCATCAGACGACATGCTAGCGCTCCAACCAAACTCTTGAATGGGTCTTGGGCCTAAAATATCCGGTCCCAATTGTTGCCATGTTGTGCCATTATAACTAAATACTTTTGCATATCCTTGCTGATCAACAGGATAAACACGACTAGAACCGATTAAAGTATTTCCATTATATGATATACCCAAAGACATAGCCCAAGATGAAAATGTTGAGCCAAATGTATTAGCAATAGATGCTATAGAAGTCCATACATTATTAATATATTTCCATGCATAAACTATTCCTCCTGCTCCATTGTTATCATTAGCCATTGCAAAAGTATTTCCATCTCCAGATAATACAGCTGCTCCATGTGTGGTAGCCCTACCATTTGATAAATATCCTGTATTATTCCAAGATACATCATTATATTTATAAATACCAAATGTAGCAGTAGTTCCAGATACAAGTGTTGCAAGTGTTCTTCCATCGTATGATAATTGTAATGTATTTAATATATAACTATACCATAATATTATTTTATTACTAGCTGTTCCATAAATAATTGGACCCATAAGTTGCCAACTTAGTCCATTAAATTTATAAACTCTAACACATCCAAGCGCAGGTGATGAAGTAGATGATATAGCAAAAATAGTTCCATCACTATTTAATGCCGATCCATATCCATGTCCGTCTGTATTCGAGTAAGTAGTACCTGAAAGTGTAAAAGGCTCTCCTAATACTTGACCTTGACTAGGAATAAGAGTATTACTTATAGCATAAGAAATGTCTGTTAAATATATTTGCGGTCCTTGAATAATGCCTTTATTTATCCAAGTATTGCCTGAAATTGTAAATGTTTTGACTGGTCCTACAGTTATAATATTTGTACTTGGTTCTACTATACTTCCACTT
>Ga0049082_10000366_pt1 | contig 12534 bp, 12 predicted proteins | sample GreLakmeHU45MSRF_FD_66718 | JGI IMG/M metagenome (GOLD analysis project Ga0049082, IMG submission 66718) | Freshwater lentic microbial communities from great Laurentian Lakes, MI, USA - Great Lakes metaG HU45MSRF | ecosystem: Environmental > Aquatic > Freshwater > Lake | place: Great Lakes... | reverse complement strand
AAATTCTCGGCATCAACGTATGCCAGGGCCTCGCGCAAGACCTTTGCCACATCCTGCGCACTTTCCACCGTGTTACTGGCCACATCGATGGCCCCGATCATTATCTCCTTGCCACGCAAGATCTCTACTAACTCCATCGGCACTCTAGAGTTTTGACACTCCAGGCTGATTTGGTCAATCGAGCTCTGGGCCAGCATGGGAAAGATGTTCTCGTATTGGCGCCACTCATCACCGAGAGTGTTCTTCCACTTGATATTGGCTTCTATGCCATAGCCATAACAGATATGCACTGCCGTTTTACTTGTTAGACCACTTGCTGCACGCTCCAGCGCTGCCACGCCCCAATTGCGCACATCATCAAAGAAGACGTTGAAAGCTGGTTCATCGAATTGGATGATGTCGATCCCGGCGGCAACTAACTCTTTCGCCTCTTCGTTGAGAATCTCAGCAAAAGCGAATGCCAATTCCTCTCGGCTGCCATAGTGCTGATCAAAGAGGGTGTCGATAATGGTCATTGGTCCAGGCAGGGTGAACTTAAGGGTCTTATCGGTCAGTGTGCGCAAGAACTTTGCATCCTCCACAAAAACCGAGCGCTCACGATGAATTTGATCGACTACAACTGGCACAAGTGCGTCATAGCGATCTCTGATGCGCATAGTCTTCTTATTCTTAAAATCAATTCCACTTTGATTTTCCACAAAAGTAGTAACAAAGTGCTGGCGACTCTGTTCGCCATCGCCAATAACATCGATGCCTGCTCGCAATTGATTAGCCACCGCAATAGTCATGGCATCATTTTTGGCTTCGCGGAGCTCTTCCCCCTCTAGCCGCCATGGCGCCCACAACTGCGCTGACTCAGCTAGCCAGTGTGGCTTGGGTAAACTTCCAGCAATCGCGCTCTTGATTTTCATTGCGCGAGTATATGTTCAGATGAGTAAGTAGGCAGATTCTGACAGGACAACTCACTTAGGTGTAATTAAACTCCTGGAGTGAAAGCTTTCATCGCAATCTCTCTCGCTACCGCATTACTCACTGGCTGCGCCCAACAGGCTGCCTTCGAGGAGCTAGCAGATGGCACTTGCACGGGTGCACAAGCTAAGTTAATTGATCAGCACATCTCAGGTCAGATAGATGCCTTAGCCAAGCGGGATTGGGAGCAGGCCTACTCATTTGCATCAGATGGTTTCCAAGAGCGAGTTGGAGTTAATCAATTCATCGCGATCATCGAGTCCCAGTATGCAATGCTGATTAACAATCAGGGATATCAATTTAATCAGTGCGAGATTGCCGCCGGCATGATTATGCAAGAGGTTGGCGTGAGAAGCGGGGAAGAGGTTTTTAACCTCACCTACCGACTCTCAGTCAATGGTTCAACACTTGGGGTTGAAGCAGCGGTAATCAATGGAGTTGCTGATCAACTAAATGCCTAGTAACTCGCAGCTAGCCGCTTACAAAGTAATTAAACAGAATCTGCCAGAATTGCTAGGACGATAAAAGACGGTGGGCGCAATCTTCCAGTTGAATCTTTTACTTCTTCTTCATAGCTAGGGCGACTGCCTGCTTGAGATCTAGATACTCCTCGCAAGAAGTGCCACACAAAGTTTTAAGCTTGGCCAGATTTTGCTTTGCTAGTGCTACCTTCTTTTGAATTAAAAAGAGCTCACCTTGGTATTCAAGTGCGCCTAGATGGTTGGGATCAATCGTGAGCGCCTTAACGTAGTACGCACCAGCTTGCTTATATTGACCTAACTTTCGGGAGGCGAAACCTAATAAATTATTCACATCGGCGTTATCAGCAACAATCCTATTAACCTGCTTTAACTCCACCAAGGCCTGGCGGTAATTCTTTGCAGCTATTAGGGCGCGGCTTGTGGCTAATTCATCAACAGCCACTTCTGGTGTCGGAGTTGGAGTTGGAGTTGGAGTTGGAGTTGGAGTTGGAGTTGGAGTTGGAGTTGGAGTTGGAGTTGGAGTTGGAGTTGGAGTCGGAGTTGGAGTTGGTGTCGGAGTTGGAGTTGGAGTTGGAGTTGGAGTTGGCGTCGGCGCTGCGACGGGTGCTGGTGCCTGTGCGGGAGATCCAGTATCTGCTGCATAAAGCGAAGAAAGCTGAGTGAAGGTGAAAAAAAGTACTAACGCAGCGGTGCCCATTCGTTTACTCATGGGCAAATAATAAGGAACTGTATTAAGGCACGCATTTTGAAATGAAAATGCTGGTTTTGGCAGCAATTGATGCATCGACTTCTTCAAAGGCAATCTTGCAAAAGCATAATCGCTAGGATTTCTTACTCGCTATCAACTTACAGGCACAGCCTCCGGAACGGTAACTGGCTGAGGTGGTGTTACGCCAGGTTGATCTTCGCGTTCACGTCGAACTTTACGTTCTGGTTCCCCGATTTCAGCCACTGTGACCTCTTTTCCTTCTTTGTGTAAAGGGTAGCAAGGTGGGCGTGGGTTGTCCTGGGCAAAAATTGAGAATACGCAGCATCCGCGTGGGGTGTTAAATATGAATATGGACCGGCGCCGGGCAAAGCATAGATTTATCAGATTTATCCGCCGCTACCCTTTTATTGCCCTGGGTCTGCTCATCCTCATCTACCTCTTGGGTGGTTTTGACGAGAAAAGAACAACCGTAGTTCCCAGGCCGCTACTCACCGGACTTCTCTATATTTTGGTTGGCGTCGTGCCGGTAGTTATCAGTGCAATTTTTATTGGAATGGGCATAAGTGAAGATCGAGCAAGAAGCCGTAATCTGAAAAAAGTGGAGAGCTTGCCAGAAGAAGATCTTTTTAGCCTTGAGCATGCAAATATGTGTGGTTTTAAAGTGGTCGCTTTAACTGGAGAGTTCCCCACATTTACCGGTATCACGGGAGATACATATTTAAAGGATGACAGTGCGGTCTGCAAGCTATCGCCAGAGCATGTTCCACCCGTAAGTAATTGTGAGTGCGGCTTCTATGCTTTTAAGAATCGAAATGATGCTCAGTTTGAATTATCAATCAATCCGGGACTTTTTCTCGTTGATGTAGATTTATTCGGACTCGGTTTTGAGCACAAATATGGCTATCGCGCTGAAAGTCAGCGAGTGAACGAAATAACTCTGCCTCGAAGATGTATGCGGTGTAAGACTCTACCGGCACGCATCTTTGTTAGATCATTCAAACTTGGATATTACGACGATGCCTGGTGGCAATGGTCTATCCGCTGTTTACTCTGCGCAAGTCCGGTCAAGGAAGAGCAGAAAAAAACAATTAGTCAGATGAGTCAGGATTTGCAGGTAAGAATTAGCCAATAACTAAGGTGATTGGAACTGCCTTTAAAGCTTGACTCACCGGACAACCGTCCTTTGCCGCATTTGCAGCGGCGGCAAATCCAGCGGCATCTAGCCCATTTACCTCTCCCGAAACATGTAGCCGGATTGCTGTGATTCCTACACCGGCAGTGAAATCAACCTCTGCTGAAGTGCGCAGTTGCGTAGGAGGTGTTCCCGCTTCAGTTAATCCGTGAGAAAGCGCCATGGAGAAACATGAGGCATGGGCGGCGGCAATTAGCTCCTCTGGACTTGTAACGCCATTTGGCTCTTCGCTGCGAGCTGGCCACGAGACGTCGAAAGTGCCAATCTTTGATGAGTCAAGGGTAACTTTTCCTTTTCCACTTGCTAAGTTGCCGTCCCATACAGCTGATGATTTACGAGTAGTAGCCATTTGTGAATCTCCTCAAGAGGTAGTTTGTCTAGGAAAACCATATTCCAATAGCAATAAGTGCGCGAATTGAAAATGTCAGTTCGAGCGGTTACTCCTTGTAGTGGAAAAGAAAATACTTTTAACCACAGCATTATTTTGATTGATTTCCTTGCAAGAAAGGTGCTATAAAGATCCCCTCGGAAATAAATCTCCGAGGGGTTCCCAGTTACGAACTCCAGCTAGCAAAGCTAACTAGAGTCGCCGTTGCCGCGGCGACTTTGGCTTTTTCTGGATAAATATCCAAAGAAAGACTTGATAAAAGTCACCACGACTCGTGTCCAGTCAAAATCTGGAACCATGGCTATCACCTCCTTCCACTCTCCTCGAGCTTGGGGATGCTCGAGAAATCTCTAGCCCCTGATTACAAGAGTGGTCTTTGGTAATACGTTACGGCCGGAGAGTAAGCGGGCAGCGTGAAAGATTACTTGCGCATTAGCTGACCTGTGGATGAAACTGCGGAGAGACTTACTTAAACTCTTTGAATCACCATGCTCGCACCTTGACCAACACCAATACATAAGGTGGCAAGGCCGAATTCAAGATCATCGGTGTGAAGTCGAGATAGCAAAGTGCCGAGCAAGCGAGAGCCAGATGAACCAAGTGGATGTCCGAGCGCTGTCGCCCCACCCCAGGTATTTACTATTGATTGATCTAATTTTAGTTCTTGCATGCAGGCCAAAGTTTGAGCCGCGAAAGCTTCATTAATTTCAACCGCACCGATATCTTTCATCGTCATGCCCAGGCGCTTAAGTAATTTATTGGTTGCAGGAACTGGACCAATACCAAATTGATAGGGGCGAACACCGGCAACATCAAAGCCGGTGATCTTGGCAAGAGGCGTGAGGTTATATTTCTTCAGCGCAGCCTCAGAGACTACGAGCACTGCACTTGCTCCGTCAGAGAGCGGGGATGCAGAACCAGCTGTGATGACTCCATCGCTGGTAAATGATGGTTTGAGGGCTTGCAGTGCATCGATGGTTGTATTTGCGCGAATGGTCTCGTCGATTATTAACTCTTCAGCCCCAGGAACAGAGATTACGGCGGAGTCAAAGTGACCGTCTTTCCATGCTTGCACGGCTCGTTGATGAGATTGTGCAGCAAAGGAATCGCTGTCAGCGCGAGTAATACCCATCTCTTTTACTAATTTCTCGGTTGCTTCACCGAGTGAGAGAGTTGTGAGCCCACCATCGTGAGCCGCCATTGCCGGGTTAATAAATCTCCAACCGAGTGCGGTGTCAAACATGGGACCTGGCTTTGACCACGCTTTGTTTGGTTTTTCAGATACCCACGGTGCACGTGTCATTGATTCCACACCACCAGCAATGATCAGATCTGCGCGACCTGCACAGATTGCTTCTGCCGCCGATGCAACAGCTTGTAGCCCGGAAGCACACAATCTATTGACGGTGTAAGCAGGAACTTCGACCGGGAAACCTGCAAGCAGTAGCGCCATCCGGGCTACGTTGCGGTTGTCATCTCCTGATTGATTTGCTGCACCCAAGATCACTTCATCGACATTTGCAGGAGAAAGTGAAGAGCGATTCACAATCGCTTGCAATGTTGCGGCAGCTAAATCATCACTGCGAACTTTGGCAAGTGCTCCCCCATATCTACCGACGGGAGTTCTGACAGCGTCAACGATGTAAGCATTCATTATCGGCTTAAAACCGCTTTCATTGATGCAAGTAATGCAGCTTGAGCATTTGCCGGTAACGAGTCACTGCGCCATGCAACATATTGATCCGGGCGAACAAGAACGCAGCCATCTTCACCGACTTCACGCAAGCGAGTCCAGTCTTCATACAAATCTGTGTATTGTCGACCAGCACCAATGACGTGAACATCGATCTCAACGCCGAGTTCCTTTGCAACTGCGCTAGCGGCGGCGGCCCATTTCTCACCAGAGATTCCGGTGAGAAGTGCGAACTTGCCTTTGCCGGTGATGTCTTTAGTGCTGACCTTGTACCCGTCTTTTCCTAGCCATGCATGGGGCAGACGCGCACCTGGCCATGTGGTTGGGTGGTAGTACAGCTCAGGATCGCGAGTCATTGCCGGCTCAGTAGTTCCATCTTTAAGAACCGCACTTGATGCATAGCGCTGTCCGAGTTCAACACCGTGAGCGTTAAATTCATAATCTTTAAGTTCGAGTGCAGTTTTAAGTTCGGCGCGACGCTTGGCACCTTCTGGAGTGTTATCGCGACGAGCTTCAATACGAGTCTGCATCACCTTGGGATCATTGGTATCTAAGATTCCAAGCGCCTGCAAGATTCCACCAAATTCTTCGATGCTCTTATTGGCGCGTAGCACAATCTGCTTTGCTATAGGTGCGCGCTCTGCGGTGTAAGAATCAAGGAGAGCTTCACCTGCTTTGCCCTGTAGCACGTAGGCGAGTTTCCAAGCCAAATTAAAGGCATCCTGCACAGAGGTATTAGACCCCAACCCATTTGATGGTGGGTGGCGGTGAGTGGCATCTCCCATGCAATACACGCGCCCGTTATTCATTTTTGTGGCGTACATCTTGTTGTTGCCCCAGACCGAAGTTGATTCAATCTTTACTTCCAGCTCTGGTTCTCCGACAAGATTGCGAACAAGTGAGATAGCCATCTCATCTGTGACCTCTGGTGCTGGCTGGCTAATGTCATAACCCCAAACAATTAACCACTCATCCCATGGTCGAACCATGCGTACTAAGCCAAGGCCGATGCCACCGATTGTTGAACCTGGTTGTAGTACCCAGTAAAGAACACTTGGGCGGTGTGCCACGTATTGCGAGAGATCGGCCTTGAAGACGATATTCATTGACCCCGCAATATCCATCTGACCTTCCATCGGAAGTTGCGCTTGTTCTGCCACCTTGCTGCGCCCGCCATCTGCGCCCACCAAATACTTACTGCGAATGGTGTACTCAGTTCCGCTGATGCGATCAAGCACAGTAGTTGTTACGCCAGTTGCATCTTGGACGAAACTAATGAATTCAGTATTGAAGCGAACTTTACTGCCAAGCTTTGCTGCGCGTGTCAGCAGAATTGGCTCGAGCAGGTTCTGTGGAATATCGCAGTTCTGCGTTGGACTAGAAAGTGTGTAGTCAGCTTCGCGTAGTGGGTGGGTGCCCCACGTGTGAATACGGCCAATCTCTTCTCCGGTAAGAGAGGTACAAAAAACTGTATCTCCCATGAGTTCGTGCGGAACAGCTTTTTCAAGCACATCTTTTTCTACTCCGAAGTCGCGGAAGATTTCCATCGCACCTTGGTTTGTAATATGAGCTCGTGGTGTATTTGCTGTCCATTGGTACTTAGTGATGACAATATGATCAGCGCCATGGGATGCAAGTCCTACTGCGGTACTAAGTCCGGCAGGTCCGGAACCGACTACTAGTACATCGGTCTCAATGGTCATTGTGCTCATTTACTTGCTCCTTTTATCTATTACTGTGGCATCGGTCTTCTCTAGTACTTCTTCAAAACTTACCCCTGCGGCAATTTCTCGTAAAATAAAACCCTCTGGTGAAGTGTCCATCACACACAAATCGGTGATAACTCTATGGGCTACCCGCTTACCTGTCAGTGGCAGCGTACATTTCTTGAGCAACTTTGAGGTGCCGTTCTTCGATACATGCTCTGTGAGCACAATAACTCGACGGGCGCCGTGAACTAAATCCATGGCACCGCCCATTCCTTTTACTAACTTGCCCGGGATGATCCAGTTGGCAAGGTCGCCTTCGGATGAGACTTCCATTGCACCCAAGACTGCAACATCAACTTTGCCTCCGCGAATCATGGAGAAGGAGCTGGCAGAGTCGAAAAATGAGGCTCCGGGAAGGGCCGTCACAACTTCTTTGCCGGCATTGATTAAATCTGGATCCACCTCTTCTGGATATGGATATGGACCAACACCCAAGAGACCATTCTCTGAATGCAAAATTACTGAAACCGTTGGGTTGAGAAAATTCGGAATCAGGGTTGGAAGCCCGATTCCAAGGTTTACATATTCGCCATTTCGCAACTCTTGCGCCGCCCGCTTGGCCATACCTTCACGTGTTAATGTCATAGTAATCACCGCGTCCTAACTGTGTATTGCTCGATGCCCTTATCGGCGCTCTGTTCTGGCGTGAGTTGCAAAACTCGCTTGACGTAAATTCCTGGTAGATGAACGTGATCTGGCTCAATCTCACCGGCTTCCACCACGTGTTCTGCTTCAACGATTGTTATGCGCCCAGCCATAGCTGCATTGGGATTGAAATTGCGGGCAGCTTTTCTAAATACGCAGTTTCCTTGGGTATCTGCAATGAATGCGCGAACAAGAGCAAAATCTGTAGTAATTGATTTCTCTAAGATGTATTGCTTGCTATCAAACTCGCGCACTTCACGCGGCGTGGAGAATTTAATAACATTACCTGCTAAGTCATAACGCGTAGGAAGCTGACCTGTTTCCACATAGGTGCCAACTCCAGCGGGGGTGTAGAAAGCTGGAATTCCAGCGCCGCCAGAGCGTAGTTTTTCAGCCAAGGTTCCTTGTGGAGTGAGCTCAAGTTCAATGAGTCCATTGAGGTACTGGCGCTCAAACTCTTTATTCGTTCCGATATAGGAGGCGGTGACATGGCTGATGCGGCCTGCTTCAAGAAGAATTCCAAGACCTCCCCCATCAACCCCGCAGTTATTGGAAACAATCTTTAAATCTTTGCTTCCTTTGCGAAGTAGCCCATGGATTAACTCGTTGGGAACACCAACTAGTCCAAAACCGCCGACAGCAAGTGATGAGCCGTCGAGGATGTCGGTGACGGCTTCATCTGCAGATGTAACAACTTTGTTGGACATTTATTTAGCTTTCACCAAGACAAAATCGTGGTCGAGCAAGAGATTGCCATCGCCTTGTTTGATAAAGGTCTTGATCAAAGAACCTTTTACTCCAAAAACGGTGTCGCTATCTAGGTAAGCCGATTCTTTATCAAAGATATGGGTTGTCACTGAAGTAAATCCAGCTGCCTCAACGATTGCATGAATATGGGCAGCGCGCCATTCGTGTCGGTTTACTGAACGCAACATCTTTCCCACCGGGCCATCAGCTGGGATTGGATACGGAACAGGGCGAATTGTCTTGAATTCATATCGACCTTCGCTATCGGATTTAAATCGCCCGCGAAGGTTTCCATGGACATCACCCGAATCTTGAATGTCATACAGGCCATTTGCATCCGTCTGCCAGACATCAATCGATGCTCCAACTATCGGATTGCCCGCTATATCGATTACGCGACCACGCACAATCGCCGGCTCTCCTTCTGAGAGGGCGCGCCTGACAATGCTTGCGCCATTTTCTAGAAGTGGGGCGCCGAGAACATGAAATGGCCCAAGGATTGTTGGCTCAGTGGCTAAGTCATCGCCCTTGGCATGGTTAATGAGATCGACCAAACTAGATAAACCTAACGTGTCTGAGAGAAGAATAAATTCCTGACGAACATCAGAGCACATATCTCCGGAGTCGGTAAGGAATTTAATTCCAGCAAGCCACTCTTCATCAGTTAGACGAACTTCCTTAGCGAAGGCGTGCAAGTGCTTAACCAGGCTCTCCATGATCTGCTTCAGGCGCGCATCAGGAGTGGCTGCAAAGCTTGCGATAACTTCGGTGGTTAATTCATTTTCTGTTGTAGCCATTTCTAGCCTTCTCTCTTTTTAGATACGACATACCTGGTTGGGAATAAGGAAACTTTGTCTCGAGTGATGAGTCCCCAGAGACCTCGTGGAGCAACGAGGACAGAGATAATTGCAAAAGCACCGAGGATAATTAAATAGATAGATCCGTAATCTCTCAATTGATCTTGAAGGAAGAAGAAGAGGATTGCTCCCAGTATTGGACCTTCAATTGTTCCCAATCCTCCAACTACCACGATGAATATCATGATTGCGCTGTAATTAACGCTGAAAATGTCATCGGGTTGTACACGCAAATTAGTCAGTGCGATGAGTGCTCCAGCGGCTCCGAACCCCATAGCAACCAGTACAAAGACAGCGCGCTGAGCTGCAGTCACATTGACTCCAAGGGTTCCGGCGGCAGTTGCATCGTCGCGAATAGCTGTCAGAGCAAGCCCAAGCCTACTTCGCATGAGGAGGAAGGTACTCACAAGAATTACAATTGCAACTACTAGTGCTGCTAGGTAGACAAATCTGATGCGAGATTCGCGTTCTGTATCAGCAAAGACAGCAACTGAGATACCCGCACCCCCGCCAAGAGATTGAAACTGAACTACTATGAGTTTAATAATTTCTGCGATAACCCATGTGCCGATTGCAAAATATCCACCTTTGAGGCGAAAAACGAGAAATGAGAGTGGGATGGCAAGTAGGCCGGTAAAGAGTGCGGCCAGAATCAAGCCAGGAATAACTTCAAGGCCCCTGAGATTAGTGAAGGCGACAAGTGCATAGGCACCGATTCCAATAAATGCTTGCTGCCCAACTGAGACTAAGCCACCAAAGCCCGCAAGCAAGTTCCACATTGTTGCAATGATGATTAGAACAAATAGATCTACAAACTTGACCTGGTAGGACATATCGAGTGTGGATGGAACTAAGAAGAGCGCAAGCAGGGTGAGCCCAAAAATCGGTATAGCGAAGTTGCTGACTTTTGAACTGCGTTTAATGAGAGTACTCATCGCGCTACTTTCCCCTCTGCTTGGGTAAGAGACCTTGTGGTCTGATTAATAAGATAAGGATGAAGACGATGTGGCCGGTTAAGACACCGTAAGCGGGGTTTATTTGTGCGCCAATACTTTGCGCAACTCCTAGAACGATGCCACCCAACAGCGTTCCCCAAAGAGAACCTAATCCGCCAATGATTACTGCTTCAAAGGCGAAGATCAGCGCGATTGGTCCAAGGCTGGGTGAGAATTGAGTGCGCATGCCAAAAAGAATTCCGGCTATTCCAGCGGCAAAGAGCCCAATCCCGGTTGCAAGTCCGTAAATATGACGATTGTTGATACCCACTAATTCTGCTGCTGTTGGGTCATCACTGGTAGCGCGCATTGCGCGACCACCACGGGTGCGCATTAAATAAAAGTGAATCGCCAAAGTGAGTAGAACACCGATTGCGAAGGTGAGTAGTGGAAGCAGGCCGATATAAATGGAATCCGTAATCTTGATACTTGATGACCCCAATGAATCAGTTTGGATGCTACGAGTATCTGAACTGAAAACCTTTAGTAGTACATTTTGAATAATGATACTGAAAGCAAATGTAATGAGTAGCGGGGAAAGCACTCCCATTGATATTGATTTATTTAACAGTGAGCGCTGCAATGAGTAGCCGAGAAGCGCCATAACAGGCAAGATCGCAATAGTGCCGAGCCATAAATTAGATTGACCAGCGACTGTGAGCACTAGAAAGGCAGCAAGTATCGAGAAGTCACCATGTGCAAGATTTACGATGCGCATAACTCCAAAGACTAGTGAAAGTCCAGATGCTAATAGTGCATAAAGACCGCCAGTGAGCAAGCCTTGTAATAATGCATTAGTCCATACCATTTATTGGACACCAATCCCGAAGTATGCATTTTTTATATCCTCGCGCTGTAACTCATCACTTTTGCCGGAAAGTACAGACCGACCTTCAAGTAACACTGATGCGGTAGTTGATGCACGAAGTGCTTGTGAAACATCTTGTTCTACCAACAGCACCGAGGTTCCTTGCGCAGTAATCTGACCGAGAGATGCATAGACCTGAGCCACAACTACCGGCGCAAGACCAAGTGATGCTTCGTCAATGAGAAGTAGATCTGGATTAGCCATGAGCGCCCTTGCGATTGCCAGCATCTGAAGTTCACCACCAGAACAATGAAAACCAAGGCGAGCCCAGCGGTCGGCTACGAGTGGATAGAGCTCACGGACGGTATCGACATTCCAGTAGCCGGAACGTTTTGAATAGGCGCCTACCTTGACATTCTCCTCAACTGTAAGAGAAGGAAAGATTCTGCGCCCTTCAGGTACCAAAGAAATTCCTCGCTGCACTCTTTTATGCCCACTTACGTGGCTGAGGTCCTCGCCATGAAAGCGAACGGAGCCCGATGTGGGCTTCATTCTTCCTGCGATGATGTTGAGCAGAGTCGATTTTCCGGCACCATTTGCACCGATTACTGAGTGCACCGCGCCTTTTTCAAGCGTGAGTGAAATGCCAAAAAGGGCCTGTAAGTCACCGTAATGACCTGTGACATCTTTGATTTCAAGCAGAGCCATTACTCACCTGCAATCTGGAAATCATTTCCAAGGTAAATCTCGATGACCTTGGGGCTAGCTAAGACTTCACGAGGATCTCCGATTGCAATTACATTTCCACCTGCGATACACATGAGGCGATCTACGACCGAGACCAAGGCGTGCACAATATGTTCAATCCAGACAATGGTGACGCCATCTTTTTTTAATTCTGTGATGATGTTAAGCAGCGCTGGAAGCTCAGAGTCAGTTAACCCTCCAGCAATTTCATCTAAAAGAATAATTTTTGGCTCAGAGGCAACTGCCCGAGATAACTCAAGACGTTTTCGGTCGAGAAGGCGTAGTTTGCCTGCAGGTGTATTGAAATAGTCAGATAACCCGGTGCGTTCGATTGCCGCAATCGCATTCTGCTGTCTTTTCTTGGCATTCTCTCTATGTGGTGCGAAGTTTGTAGCCACAAGAACATTTTCAAATACCGTCATATCCGCAAATGGTCGGGGTATTTGAAAAGTCCGCGAAATTCCAAGACTTGATCGCTGTGCTGGCTTCAACCTATTAACATTTGAACCATCAAAAATAATATCTCCAGAATC
>Ga0049082_10000365_pt1 | contig 12535 bp, 18 predicted proteins | sample GreLakmeHU45MSRF_FD_66718 | JGI IMG/M metagenome (GOLD analysis project Ga0049082, IMG submission 66718) | Freshwater lentic microbial communities from great Laurentian Lakes, MI, USA - Great Lakes metaG HU45MSRF | ecosystem: Environmental > Aquatic > Freshwater > Lake | place: Great Lakes... | reverse complement strand
GATGTATGGTCAAACTCAACAAAAGCACCATCACAGACAACAGAACAACTCGTTACAGCGATTTCTTCGCTTGAAGAGCCATTCTAATACTGTAAACAAATGTTATGGGTGGTGTGTGTTTGGATATGCGCACCACCCATACTTAAGTAATAAGAATAAACAAACAAACGAAGGGAACAAACATGTACACAATCGCACTTGTGGTAATGCTTGGTCTTATCGCTGGAGTGGTACTTGAATTGTTAGTGGAAAAACTTCCATTTATCAACAAGATCCCAGTCATTGGCGATAACGCTGTGCTATACATTGTTGTATCCGTACTTATCGTTTGGCTTACAGACACTTCGGTGCTTGGAGCCTTCGGTATCGGAGCAACAGACAAATGGATTGATGTAGTGGGCTCAGGATTCGCAGTTGCCGTAGTAAATACGACAGTTGTCCATTCTTTGGTCAACTACCTCGACAAAAAGTAAATTTAGATTTATAGTGGGTAGTAGATGTCAACATATCCCGTTGATATGTGTGAACCAACCGTTTACTACCCACTATTCTAAATAGTATTATAAAAAAAATTTTAGCTAATACAAAAAGGAACAATACATGAGCATAGACATATTTGACAAAAGAAAGCTAGAAGACATGCAGTGGATGAAAGACGCCGCATGTGCTGAAACACCAGATGTTAACTTCTATCCAGAAGAAAGCGGTGGAGCATACTATGCAGCAAGAAAAGTATGTTTAACATGTGTAGTTAAAACAGAATGCCTAGAATATGCCATCAAATACATGGAAAACTATGGTGTATGGGGTGGACTAGGAGTGCGCGCAAGAGCAAAAATAAGACAACGACGAAGGGAACAGGCACAATGAATGGATATCCAAACAATTATCCTAATCACGGTTTTCACATCTGTCATGGGTGTGGAAATATGGCTCCGCATCATACTCAAGAAAGCATTCCAGATAATGGTTGGGCATTCGATCTTAATAGTTTCGGATACTACGCAGGCTTCACAGATCCAATCGGAGACGACCCACAAATAACAAGACTATGCCATGACTGTGTATTAAAGTTCCTGGACACATTCCCACTATTGGGAGTACTCATAGGTAACGGATGTCACAGCCAAAACGGCCCAAATGAAGTCCCATGCTGCAAATATGCATGGAAAGCCGAATGGATAGGTGAAACATGTATAACATCATATGCCAATGATGAAGGAACACAATGGATAGCCAGATAAGATCTATACTTCCCTATATGATAATACTAATCCCCAAACCTTTTTTCTTGGGGCGAGCGAAGCGAGCCCCTATATTAACACATAGCCCCCGATAAGGGGCTTCTAAAAAAATTTCGAGTAGACCTCAGGTCGGCGAAAAAAAAGATATATTAAGTTGTCAAACATATTATATAATGCTATACTTACCAATGTAAGTAAAACACCAATATAAGGAGACATGTTATGCCTCGGCAACATCAATCTAAAGCAGTTCGGAAAATCCTCCAAGAATTAACCCGACTAGGATTCAAAGTCGATCAAAACCGTTCAGGAGTATATCGGATCATCCCCCCAAAAGGGGTAGGAGGACCCACATATACTACACACGGCACAGAATCAGCGTTGCATCCAATGCGCCGAGATTTCAAAAAATATTATAACATAACCTTATAAAAACTGTTTTGCTTACAAGGGGGAGTTCACTCTTGTATAGCTACTAGGTGTGGTGGTAAACTATATCATATGTCGTGGGCTCCCCCACTTTACCCCACAATAACCCACAAAATGTTAGACAAATAAGAATAAGGATACCTCTCGGGCCACTGCCCATTATAACCTATATAAATCTGTATATGATACACATACGTGTGTACACACAGATACAGTACACAAGTGTACACATATAGGAATAAGACGGGGTATCAATGCCTAGTCCGTTAAGGACAATATTAGAATAAGATTAGAATACAATTAGTATTACACACATACACGTATCGCGAAAGGATACATACCATGTTATTCACTATGATGATTGCATTAGCTATATCTTCTACTGTAGTTGAGATGATGTTTGCGGCGAGATTTCCAATCTGGCGTAAAAACGCTCACAAATACAAATGGGTTAATATGACCCTATCAATACTCTTATCATTCATCCTAGGCGTAATGTTCGGTGCAGCCGGACTTATCACCCTTGGAGCAGCAATGATATCCACAGTATTATCTATCCCTGGATACACATTCCTACATTGGGTATATGACTCTCCCCAAGCATTAAAACATAATGGCAATATGATAGTTCATTTGCGGGCGAAATGGGGACAAGCATTCAAAGACTTAGCAAAGGTTATTTACGGAATTATTAGAATAATCACATTCCCCATCTGGGCAACCAGAGCAGTAATAATTAAACTTAACTCATTCAAACAACGCAGAACAGCATGACCTCTACATACTACAGGAAATGTACATCCTCAACAATTAACAATACACCATGTAAACGCAGAGCCACATCATTCAGTGTATACTGTACAGTACACATGCAACCACACAAAAGAACCAAACCCCTACTAACACCAAAGGCTACAACTAAAAGGACTTATACATATAAAGCCCTTCTAGAAGCTAAAAAATTACAAAAAATTTCGCGCCGAACTGGCCTTGGTAGCTCAGGGGATAGAGCAACGGACTTCTAATCCGCAGGTCGTAGGTTCAATTCCTACCCAAGGCGCTCCAGTACAAACACAAAACAATGACTAACTAAGCATTGGAAGTACCATGACTAAACACTCAATAAACTGGGATGAACACTACTTTATACTTTATAAAGTAAACTCAGACAGAACTATTACTTCAGTATCTAAACCTAAACCTATTACACTATGTGATAACAAAAATGGTCAAAAATTCTACGGCGTTCGAGCCGGCAAATACGGCATGTACGTACCTTCAGACGCACAACGCTGGGGTATCTTTAGCTTTAAAGATAACATTTGGAAAGCACACTTCTCAGAATTAATGCCCGAATCATATCAGCGGCAAGTCATCACACTTGGTGACGGACGTATAGCATACTGTCGCCGCGGCAAAACCAATCTCAACTTCTCTATTACCATAAAGAAAGATAAGGAAATATCATGACCATACGAATCACATTACCAAACAACATCGTTATAGACACCGACATTACATCTGCAGTAGTTCTTATTGACAGATTTAGTCGAACAGAAGACCTTGAAGAAATAAAGCAGTTTAAAATTATTGAAACTACTACTCCAGTTGCACCTAAACCAGCTAGTAAAATCAATAAAAAAATTGCACTTACTCCTCAAGTTACTGAGTACAGTCCAGTGGAATTGCTCACAGCACAACAACGCAAAATTCTATCTGCGTCATTCCATTATGCCCCATCTAAAGATAAGTCTAAAGGACGAGCAGCCTATGTAGCTGCTATACTTATGGACTTTCAAATCCATACTATCAAAGAAATTGCTACTCTTTCAGGTGCCAATTTATCAACTATAGGATTCGCTATTGACCGCTTGCGAGAAATCGGATCACAAATAGATACTACCTCTGAAAGATTAGGATCTAAAACTATGGTCCAACTTAACATATTAGTTAAGCCAAATCCTAGAAGAGTTTTTACTAAAGCCCACAGCGTAAAACCAGCTACTAAAACTCAAGCCAGCACATCTGATGGCTTCAACAATCTAACGGTTTAGCCGTTAAACAGAAGTAAGTTGTGGGTTATGCATCTCAGCCAGTTCATGGACTGATTGTATAAGGACCCTTTCGACTAAACCTCCCAGTTTAGTTCCGCTCCGTTCCCCAACGTGAGCCCCACACTTGCTATATTCTATATAGAAAGTAGTTATATGTTTATACCAGAACTACCTGACAACGTCAACCAAATATTGGTGGTACACCACTCACTATGGAACCATGCACCAACTATTAAATATGGTGGTATTTCATACTCAACATATACTCCATCCCATGAAGGATATACGTCTGTCATTCTTCCAAATGACAACGCTAAAAACTTTTTGTGGATCACGCAAAATCTAAACAAGTCATCCTATGCTACTTCAGAGATAACCAAAGCTCAAACTCTTGGTCATGTCAAACGTATCACTTGGATAGTTGACAACAACGATAATAAATTTAATTATTGCGGCATGGTAAAAACATGCGCATATTTTGATTCCACTCAAGATATTTTTATCGAAAAATACATTGGAGATACTACCAAGGTGATCTATTCTTCAGATCCAACTTACGCTAGTTATGTCTCTCCACAATCAAGATACTAACTCAAAAATGTTAGATATCAAATTTTATATACCTTTGATGCAATCGCATACATTATATATATATTTCTTGTAATCTTATATTTCATAAAATTAACTATTACATACAAAATTCTCATATTATATTATATATTCTATACACCCTTATACACCTTTCATTACACAAATAAAGGAATCATTATCATGGCAAAACCATCAAAAACTCCAATCATTCAAGAATTTATTTCTATGAATAATGGAAAAATATTTTCCACAAAAGAGATGTGCAAAGAAATCGGAGTAAGTCTTCCTACTCTTCTTGCATTCATCAAAAACAATTCAGATAACTTTAGCTCAATGAGCTATGGTGTCTACAAAATTGAATCATCGATCAAAGCATCGGAAACACACTAATACATATGCACAAATAAAGAATGAAACTTAACTTTTATTCTTTATACAGGTACTATTCATCTATCGTTAATATAACGGTAGCGCAGGTAAGTTTAGGCTTACCATCCTTCAATAAAGGATAATGTACTGAATACATACTTGTTACACCACCATATATGTGCTAGAATAATACCAATGCCCGTAACCAGCGGGCAGGGGAATAATCCCTAACGTAACAGAGAAATACTGTGAAGTCGGAGATGGCTAACCTTGCCACTGTGACGGGCATTTCGTATATGTCCGCACATCTTCGGTTTCGCAACCTGCGCCGTACTAATGGTTTTCACTTCGAAAATCAGACAAAGACGAAAAGGAGCGAACACGGAAATGCAGAATACTAAATATAAAATACAGATATCAATATTTGCAGCTTTCCTTGCTATGGCAAGTGGAGCTCAAGCAATAATATCTGAACCCATCCAGGAGCCTCCTAGTACAAGCACTTTATTAGTGCTTACTAGTAACATCTTAGATGAGTCTCTAGTGATAGAGAAACAAGCTGAAGTTATCCAATTTAGACACGGTGACGTGTCATGGCTACCCAAACTTGCCTCGCAAGCAGGATGGCCTAAAAACACTTGGAAACGCTTAGCCCACATTATCTTACGAGAATCAGGCGGTTGTCCAAACCGCATTGGTAGTTCTATCGTAGATAAGAACTGCAATATCACTGGATACACTAAAGCAACTAATAAGTCAGATTCTGGCTTACTCCAAATCAATGGAGTTAACTGGGATCCTAAACGATCTGGTACACAACTTCTTTGTGCAGAACATAAAATCTGTACACAAGAACAGTTACTAGACGCTCTAACCAACCTTAAAGCTGGATACATCTTGTATCAGCGTGCTGGTTGGGGACCTTGGGATCCTTGCCAATGGGGACCAGCATATGCTTCCCGTTGCGTAAAATCTGCATCAATGCCTTAATATTTAATTCAAAGGCATAGATCTATAGGAATAAGGGGGGCCGCAAGGCCCCCTTTATATTTAACCCAAAAAATGTTTTTTTATACTAAATCAAAATAAAAACAATACCCTACGAAAGGTACATGAACATGCCCTCTTATCAACCAGCGGTTCGTTTGCAATCTATGCACAACGGACCATTACGCAGTATCAACGATTATCAATTCGGTTTCTATGATGTAGGCTTTAGCCGTAGAGCATTGCGATATCTATCCGAATTTGAAAATGTAGAAAACCCAATATTTAGAATGGCTACACTGCCTATTCCTTCCAATAAAATTGAAGCTAAAATTGCAGAAGCATACATACGGAACCCTAAAATCTGCTATTCAGTAGTAGATAAGAACAAGATCGTTCTCGTTTCCATTAAAGGAAGCGATGGATGGCTTGACGTATATACTAAAATGGGTTTTGAAGTCCGTAGTGGCGACAAAACTGCTAAAAGACTTAAGACTTTTCACCGCGCCGCATTGCTAAATGCTCACTTTGAAAAAGATGAACTTGGAGTTATGGTCGTTGACTCAGACGCCTATTCTTCATGGTCATATGACGATCCATCAGTTTCTGAATGGATCAAATCAGAATACCCAAATATAGATACAGATGACCCTAAAGTTATTGACCGCCTTCTCGATGGCGGCTTTGTTATCTCACGTCGTATTATCGAACGTGCTACACAAAATCTTCCAGTATATGAACCACACAAAACTCTTGACACTAAAGAATATTATTATGATTGGCGTGTACGAAAGAATTTCGTTAACGACATGATGGAATGTTCTGTATTCAATGCCCGCATAGTATGCAGCCTTGGCTTCATTAAGGGCAATGCTATTGTTTCTGACAATATGCCCGAAGGTATTGATATCATTACATCTAAAGCTAATATCAAATCTGAAATCATATATCACAACGGTTTTGACTTCTTGGCAGAACCTGTTGGATCGTATGAATCAGTACTTACTGACACTCAAACTGTAATTAATCTTCCCAAGCTGTTTCCTATCGCCGATATGGAATACTGGCTTGACGAAGAGTATAAGAAGATCTTTGATCTTGCTATCACAGATAGATTACTAACTAACTGGCGTGCAGTTTACAAACGCCAATTCCGCAAGATCCACGAAGCGGAAGACGAAGAAGCATATGCCCGCATGAATTATGTGGGCTACCGTTGGCGTAAGCTCGGTATGAAAATCACTGATTCTCCATGGTTGTTTGAAACCTTGGCTATCAGTCATGCTCGACCATTCGCTGATTCATCTAAACCAAGAATACCAATCCCTTGCACAGTAAGCGAGCAGGTTATTCCTGAATCATTAGCCCAAATGGCTGGCCATGATATCGAAGTTGAACAGGGCAAGATACGACGTATCGACTCACTCGGCATACATGTCGTTAGTGACCTTGACTGGCTCGAGATGTACGAGAGCCATGGCGGTCACGACGAGGATGACTACTTTAAGCTATTCTATCGCACCATGCGTGGTGGCGAATATGATGGCAAACGAGTAATTATCATCTGCCGTTCCCCTAATGACCACGGTGAGTACTCCATCTTCGAACACACCGAAGGTGACTGGTATCCTATATGGAAGGATTCTTCTGGAACTTCTTTTGAATTTCCTGAAGTTAACGGACGCGACTGGCCTAAACGCCTAAGTAAAGCCATCCATGATGGCGATATAACCTACTCTGGTCTTCCTTCTAAACTACTTAATAAACCAAAAAGAGAACCTAAACCATATTCCGCTGATGATGTCATCCAAGACATGCATATTTCCATGGCTGGTGGACAAATTGGCGGATATGTCAACGCATGTATGATGCACTCATCAGTTATACATCGTCATCGCCCCAATCAGCTATGCACTCTAGAAACAGCTCTAGACAAATGCATTAACCCTGATTCTATTGAAGATGTTATTGCAATTGATCAAGAAGCTAACAGTATCATGCGCCAAATCCTAGATAGCAAAACTCCTATTGATAGATTTGTTTGGGAAACTCGTGGTTCTGCACGCTTATTGGAAGTTGATGATGAACTCATCTTAGACGACAATGGCAAGCTGAGCATTATGTCTAAACTTTGCTATGATAAGTTTAATGAACATTGTCAACGCATTAGGCAGTGGTCGCAGGAGAATGCTAGACCACAAAATCCTCAACTACCCCAGTTGGGTAACAGCCAAATGCAGATGTACTATCACGCTTTACCTATTGTCAATCAATTCCGTTCAGGAATTTGGTCAATCAATTCATCTGAAAGCACAGCTGAAAATGGTTCTATTGTTCGTAATTCATGGGAATATCTTTACTCTAAACAAGTAGATATTATCAATTCTCTTACAGTAGAATCTGATCGCCATGACTTCGTTCTTGCTCTTTATTCTGTATGTCTTAACGTACCGACTAAAGCTGGCAAAATTACTGATCATTACATGATGAATAGATTTGTATACCCTCACCTTGAAGCGGCTTTGCAATATTATGGAATTGGCAATGTTGTCAATTTCTTTATGCAACCAGACGGTGAAGTGCAAATTCTGGAAACTCGTGTTACTGAATGGAAATTTACTGACCCAGATAACAATATCCACATCTTTACAGATCCAATTGAGTTTCAACAAGCACAATCGGTTTACTCTGAAATAGATTTTTCAATCAATTCCAGTGCTTTACCATCACAAGAACCTCGTACTACATCAAAATATTAAGGATACAACATGAAAATATCATCTAAGCTTGGCAAATACACAGGTAAATTCTGTGGTTTTATGAAACAAAAAGAAACACGCGCAGCGTGGTTGACCGCAGAATGGGCCGTAAGTACTGTAGCATTTGCTACAACAGCTTATGCATTGCTTTTAATTGGTTCACCATTATTAGCATTGCTTTTTGCAGCCATTTACACTTACGGCAGTTACGCATTGTTTTCAATAATGCTACCTAATTCATAAAGGAAACTATAATGAACTCAATTAATTATACTGATCTTGTCGTTTACTGTCAGGAACCTAAAGACGAAATTGCTAACATAAGAAATTCTTTTTCTGAACATCTGCTTCTGGCAGACAAGCAAACCTTTAGACCTAAAGCTGTTTTCTTCGACTATCTTGGAAACAAAAAATTTGGTTTGTCCTCAAGACCATATAACGATATAGATGACCTTTATACCGTAGTATCTGAAATGATGTATGCATATTCTGGCTTTAATGCCGGTTCATCTATACTAGTTTTAGATTCTAATTTAAATGACGATGGCCAAGATTCTTCTGGTGCCCTTGTCATATACTTTGTTTCATCTGATTCTGCGTGTTGCGTAAAGTTGTATTATAAACATTCTTCAGAAAACACTATTGAATGGATTGAATCAAAGGATAGTCATGAACTTATAGACACTAAATCTCAAGATTCTACAAATAGAATAATTGAAATATTATTTGTTCACAGCCATTTAGATAAACCTCCATTTACCAAAACAGAATTACTTTCCTACTACTCAATGAAAGGCTATAACTTTAGATCATTTAAAGATTTAAAAACATCTTACTTAGACTACAGTTTCAAGGCATAATATGAATATTAAACCATATGACAGTAAAAAAATAATTAAAAAAAATTCAAATAAGTTTTGTTCTATAAACGAACATTCTGTATTAGTTTATACTATAATTGATAAAACATCAGAATATAAAACAGATCAAGTAGATGAACTAATGAACACCCAAAAATCTTTTTATTGGACGGAGTAATATTTAATGAATATAAAATTACGCCCATATCAAACAGAAGCTCTTGAATCTATACAGCTACATTTAGATAAAGGCGTAAAAAAGCAGCTTGTTGTTTTACCAACAGGTTCTGGTAAAACTGTTATCTTTAGCAATATACCACAAACTATAAAAGATAGTTTACCTATGCTTGTTCTCGCACATCGTGGAGAATTGCTTACTCAAGCTAAAGAAAAAATTCTTTGGTCAAATCCCCATTTGGATGTCCAAATAGAAAAAGCAGAAAATACAGCTGAGCTCTGCGATGTTGTTGTTGCTTCTGTACCAACATTGGGTAGAGCAGATTCTGAAAGAATTAAAAAATACCCTAAAGATTACTTTAAAACTATTATAGTAGATGAAGCTCATCACGCAGCTGCTGAAACATATCGTAGAATACTTGATTATTTTCAACCTACATTTCTTTTAGGAGTTACAGCTACTCCTCAAAGATCTGATTCAGTAAGACTAACTGATGTATTCGATGAAATTACTTATTATAAAACAATCCAAGATTTGATTAAAGAAGGATATCTTTGTCGTCTCATTGGATACAGGATTCAAACAGACACAGACATATCTGAAGTGGAGACATCTCATGGCGACTATATTGCTTCCCAGTTGGAAGAAACTATTAATACTCCTTTGCGCAACGCTACTGTTGTTAAAGCTTATCTCGAATTTGCGCCGCAGCAAAAAGCAGTCGTTTTCGCAAGCGGAATACAACATGCCGCCGACTTGGCCACATCCTTTGCGCAAAAGCAGATACCTGTACGAGTAGTAATTGGTTCTACTCCAGATGAAGAACGCGCTCAAACGTTAGCAGACTTTTCTTCTGGAAAGGTTAAAGTCATTGTTAATGTTGGAGTTCTTACCGAAGGTTTTGATGAACCATCTATTGGAGCTATCATATTAGCAAGACCTACTCGATCTACTTTGCTTTATACGCAAATTGTTGGTCGTGGCACAAGAATCTTTGAAGGCAAAGAACACTGTGTAATCATAGATATAGCAGATACCACTAAAGGCAAGAAGCCTTTGGGCCTGCCAACTCTATTAGGCATGCCCCCTGAATTTGATTTGAAGGGCAATGATCTTATCGACGTTGCCGAAAAATATAAAGAACTTGAAGATTACTGCCCCGGTGAAGCCGTCCGCGTATTATCTCCTGATGATATAACATTAGCATATAAGAGAATAGATCTCTTTATGCCACCACCACCTAACGAAATTGTTAAAACTTATTCTCGTTTTGTTTGGGCGGAAGTAGCAGATTCTGATTTCCATTTAGGTATCAACGAAAATGAATCCATCAGAATACACATAGACCCACTTGGCAGATGGACAACCACTCTTAAGCAGCGTTCAAAAGGTGTTTCTGTTGATACTATACTTGGTCATCCTGAAGATATGCGCGAAGCATTTGTTCGCACTGATAGATGGATCACCAGCAATAGATCATACAGTCTTAACTTACTTGATAACAATGCTGCTTGGCGTTCTGATTCTCCTACTGATAAGCAAGCTAAAATGCTTAAAAGAATGGGTGTTCCTATTACTGCCGACATGACTAAGGGCACTGCTAGTCAAATCATAACTAAATACTATGAAGCTAACCCTAAACCAAAATGGTTACAGAATAAAATAGCTTCAAAAAAATGGAATTAACATGAACAGATATTCCATTGTACACCCTTCTGTAACTCCAGAAGCTTATATTTTAGATAGAAGAGATAAAAGAAAAAACTATATAAAAGGTCTATATATACCTTCTAATCCTTCTGAGTTGATTAGAATTATATATGCTCAAGCTGATTATGCTATTGAAGAATACATTGCTAGAAAAAATAAAGTAGAACGCATACCTATACATGATTCTTATCATATGTATGTTGACTTACATGCTTATGTTGACCCTTATGCAATTAATTTAGTTGCAACTCGTTTATTTAGACAATGCTTTTTAACTAATATTGGTTTACCTTCAAGCGAAATTGTTTATGGTCCTGCTCTTATATACGGTTCTTTACCAACTTCTTCATACACTTCTTATCTAGATAATTATTCAGTCCCATATGAACTTGTAGAACAAGTCTTTAGACTGTATGAAAATTATTGTTATGAAATGTAAAATCAAAAAAACGGGGAATACAAAATAACCCTATAATAAACAAGGAATAATTATGAGCTTAAATGTAATAATCGGTAATGATTTACTAGACGTTAAAAGAATAAATACTGCTATTGATAGATTGCGAGAATCCATTAAAACTGAAGAGGGCAAAATGATCTCTCATAAAGATCTTTTGACCGAAGACGCTATTTATTGGCTAGAAGGTATTTTAAATATTCTTACTAATAAAGATTTTGGTCAAGAAATGTATGATCCATCTGAATTAGTAGGAGAACTGACACCTTAATATACAATGCCTAGGTGGCGGAATAGGTAGACGCAAGGGGCTTAAACCCCCTCGGCTAGAAATGGCCGTACGGGTTCGACCCCCGTCTTGGGCACTATATAAATCATTGTAAACTACATAAACCACTAAAGGATCTGAAATGCGGATTAAAGATCGTTGTATTAAAATAATTCTAACGTTAACTCTTATATTACCAGTATTTGTTAACTCAAAAATCAATACTGTTTCAGCAGGAGATGTTGCTCCAGCTACTACTAGAGTTAAATTTTATCCTAGCTTATCTAAAGCAATTCCCACAATAGGTGCAGATATTGCTTTTGACAGCAACTATCAAGGCCAAGGATCATATATAGTTATTATTGATACTGGCATTGAAGCTGTTCACTCCTTTGTGGGTGGTAGAGTTGCCCTCCAAGCATGCTTCTCTGTAAAGTGTCCTAACGGCCAAAATTCTATGGTAGGCCCCGGAGCAGCTGTACCCGTACATTGGCACGGCACACACGTTGCAGGCATTGCTGGTGGCTATTTAAATGCTACCATGCATGGTGTTGCCCCTAAGGTCGGCATAATTGTCATAAACGTTTTCGGTTATGATGGTTCTGCAAGCGATTCAGATATTGTTCGCG
>Ga0049082_10000364_pt1 | contig 12539 bp, 18 predicted proteins | sample GreLakmeHU45MSRF_FD_66718 | JGI IMG/M metagenome (GOLD analysis project Ga0049082, IMG submission 66718) | Freshwater lentic microbial communities from great Laurentian Lakes, MI, USA - Great Lakes metaG HU45MSRF | ecosystem: Environmental > Aquatic > Freshwater > Lake | place: Great Lakes... | reverse complement strand
AACGACATGATTATCCCTGAAGAAAAACCAGCGGTCCTCGAGCGTGCTCGTGGTTCCGTGGCCCAAGTGGAGAAGCAGTACCGAATGGGCGCGATTACCGATGGAGAGCGCTACAACAAGATCGTCGATATTTGGACCCAAGCGACCGAGGAAATTTCTTCGGCGATGTATCGTACTCTCGAACATAACGAGGGGCGGAAGGACTTTAACCCTGTCTATCTGATGGTGGACTCAGGGGCGCGAGGCAATCGCAACCAAGTGCGGCAGTTGGCTGGAATGCGCGGTTTGATGGCGAAGCCCTCGGGCGAAATCATCGAACGGCCGATCACGGCAAGTTTCCGTGAAGGTCTCTCGGTTTTGGAATATTTCATTAGTACCCACGGAGCCCGCAAGGGACTGGCCGATACCGCCTTGAAAACTGCGGATTCGGGTTACATGACGCGGAAACTTTGTGACGTGGCGATGGATATTATTATCCGCGAGGACGATTGCGGTACGGATCGTGGGATTTGGGTCAAGCCGATCATGGAAGGGGATGACGCCATTGTGCGTCTCCGCGACCGGATCTACGGGCGCACCTCCTGTGATGATATTGTGGATCCAGTGGGCAAGCGGAAGATTGTTTCCGCGGGCGAGTTGATTTCGGAAAAAGCGGCAGCCGCGATTGAAGATCTCGGTCAGGAACGGGTGAAGATTCGTTCCGCTCTGACCTGCGAAACCAAGCGGGGTGTTTGTATTTCGTGCTACGGGTTGAACCTAGCTACGAATCAGACGGCGAAATTGGGCGAAGCGGTTGGAATTATTGCTGCCCAAAGTATCGGCGAACCTGGCACCCAATTGACCATGCGGACATTCCACATTGGAGGAACGGCTTCCCAGATCTTTAAACAGCCTCAGATCAAGGCGAAGAATGATGGTACTGTGCAGTACACGGAGTTGCGTACGGTGACCGCCTTGGAGGGTCATGACATCGTTCTGAATAAGAACGGCTTCATTAGCGTGCACGCGCCCGATGGTCGCGAATTAGAGCGATATCCAGTGGTGATCGGCTCGATGATCTCGGTGCAAGAAGGTGGCAAGGTGAAGAAGGGCCAAAGCTTCGTGCAATGGGATCCGTATAACGTTTCCATTCTGACCGAGAAAGCGGGTCGGGTGGAGTTCAAGGATATTTTGGAAGGGGTGACCATGAAGAAGGAGGTCGATGAGACGACCAAGTCTGTGGGCACCGTCATCATCGAACACAAAGAAGATTTGCATCCGCAAATCGCGATTGTGGATCAGGCGGGCGCGGTCATCGCAGCCTACAGCATTCCTGCGGGAGCCCATATTGAAGTGAAAGACGGGGAAAAGGTCCGAGCCGGACAGCGGATGGCCAAGACCCCTCGTAAAGTCACGAAGACGAAGGACATTACCGGCGGATTGCCAAGGGTGGCGGAGCTTTTTGAAGCCCGTCGGCCTAAGGATGCGGCCGAGATTGCGAAGATCGACGGTGTGGTCGATCTCCAAGGCAATGTTAAAGGAAAGAAGAAGCTGGTGATTCGGGATCCTGTTACCCAGACCGAAGAGGAGCATCTTATCTCTCTTTCCAAACATTTGATCGTATACAAAGGGGACACCGTGAAGAAGGGTCAGCAGTTAACCGAAGGCCCCGTGGTGCCTCATGAAATTCTCGAAGTTTGCGGACCGCAAGAGCTCCAAGAATACCTGGTGAACGAGGTGCAAGAAGTTTACCGGTTGCAAGGGGTCGAGATTAACGACAAGCACATCGAGATCATTGTTCGGCAGATGCTGCGCAAGGTGAAGATCACCGAGCCTGGCGATACCCAGTACCTCTGGGGCGAGCAGATTGATCGGATGGCCTTTGAGGATGCCAATCGGGAGATCGAGCAGAAGGGGGGTAAGCCAGCGGAGGCGACCCCTGTGCTTCTCGGAATCACCAAGGCGTCCCTCGAAACGGAAAGCTTTATCTCGGCGGCTTCCTTCCAAGACACCACTCGAATTCTGACCGATGCAGCGACGCTCGGGAAGGTCGATAAGCTCTTGGGCTTCAAGGAAAACGTCATTATGGGTCATTTGATCCCTGCGGGAACGGGCTTCAGTGCCTACCGTAAGATCAAGCTCCTCCATCTGGGTGAACCGGTGGGAGAGGCCTTAATCAGCACGCAACCCGAGGAGGAAAGGGCCCGTAAAGTGGCTCTGGATATCCCCGCGGCTCTCGCGAGTTGATGGGAAAAACTTTCCGAAATCGCTTGCCAGAGAAGCGATTGATAGGCAGGATTTAAATTTCCGCTGTGATCCGGCGGTCGCCTGAAAAGGTTGACTGACTTGGTCTGGTGGCATGCGACGGCCCGTGCGGGTCGTCCTCCATGCGAGCGCTAAGCGCTTTCTGGAACCCTTCAGGGTTTGCCGTCGGTCCTGGAACGAACGGGAATTAGGGGTGCCAAAGTAGATTATGCCGACGATTAACCAGTTGGTCCGCCTCGGTCGCTCCCGCATCAAACGCGGTACGAAAGCCCCTGCCTTACGGGGTTGTCCGCAACGCCGTGGAGTCTGTCTCCAGGTCATGACCCGTACTCCGAAGAAGCCGAATTCCGCTCTACGAAAAGTGGCGAAAGTCCGTCTTTCCAATGGAGAAGAAGTCATCGCCTACATTCCTGGGGAAAATCATAATTTACAGGAGCATTCGATTGTTTTGGTGCGTGGTGGGCGGGTAAAGGATTTGCCGGGCGTTCGTTATCATATCGTCCGTGGAACATTGGATGCTCTGGGAGCTTCTGGACCGAGCAATTCGAACAAACTTTCGCGTATGGTCTCCCGTAGTAAGTATGGGGTGAAACGTCCGAAGGGCGGCGCAGCCAAGCCCGCGAAGGCAGATAAACCCGCGGCTGAGGCGAAAGCCTAATTTAAGGAGACTGATTTATGTCCCGTCGTCGTCGTCATCTTTCGCGTAAAACCCTTCCGGATCCTGTCTTTGAGAGTCCTTTGGTCGGAAGAATGATTGGGTATATTTTAAAATCAGGAAAGTTCTCCACGGCGAGTCGGCTGGTGTACAACGCGATTGAGCGTGCGAACGAAGGTGGCTCAGGGGGAGATCCGCTGGCGGTGGTGCAAAAGGCTGTGGAAAATGTCAAACCCCGCTTGGAAGTGAAGTCACGTCGGGTGGGTGGTGCGACCTATCAAGTTCCCGTAGAAACGACCCCCGAGCGTCAGTTGGCACTCGCTCTCCGTTGGCTGGTGGACCTGGCGAACAAGCGCAAAGGAATTTCGTTTGAAAAGGCGTTGGCCCAAGAGATTCGGGATGCGGCCACGGGGCAGGGGAACGCAGTGAAGAAGCGTGACGAAACCCATCGGATGGCCCAAGCGAATCGGGCCTTTGCCCACTTGCGCTGGTAAGGAACTGATTTATGCCTCCCGCCCAAAGCTCTGCCCGAAGCTATTCCCTTGAACGGACAAGGAATATCGGGATCTGTGCTCATATTGATGCGGGAAAAACGACCCTGACGGAGCGGGTGCTTTTTTATACGGGTAGCATTCATAAAATGGGGGAAGTGCATGAAGGCACTACCGTGACCGATTGGATGGAGCAAGAGCGGGAACGTGGCATCACGATTACCTCCGCTGCCACCACCTGTTTCTGGCCGGTGAAAGCGGATGCGGGATTGATCAAAAGTTTTGAGAAGACGATGAACCGGATCAACATTATCGATACCCCAGGACACGTGGACTTTACGGCTGAAGTCGAGCGTTCCCTCCGGGTTTTGGACGGAGCGATCGCAGTATTCTGTGGGGTGGCTGGAGTACAACCACAGAGCGAAACGGTGTGGCGCCAAGCGAATAAGTATGGGGTGCCTCGGATTGCTTTCGTGAATAAAATGGATCGGACGGGTGCAGATTTTGAGAAGGCGGTCCATGAGATGAAAACCAAGCTCGGAGCGAATGCGTGGCCGATTATTTTGCCGCTGGGGAAAGAGGGGGAGTTGGGTGGGGTGATCGATCTCATCAACCAAAAACTTGTGGTCTACAAAGACAGCAAAGAGTTTGGCTCCGTCTACGAAGTGAAAGATATTCCGCCCGAGCTCCAAGAGATGGCGAAGAATGGCTTGGACGAGCTGATCGAAGCGATCGCTGATTGTGATGAAGAAGTGGGTAACCTTTTCTTGAATGAAAAGCGCCCGACGACCGAGCAGTTGAAGGCGGGGATTCGGCGGGCGACCATCGCAAACTTATTTGTCCCTGTCGTCGGTGGTTCTGCCTTTAAAAACAAAGGGGTTCAGTCCTTGGTCGACGCGGTGGTGGAGTTTCTGCCTAGCCCGATCGACATTCCTCCGGCGATTGGGCACAGCACGGAGAATCCTGAAGAGCGCATTCCCGTTTTGGTGGATGATAACGCAAAATTTTGTTCTTTGGCCTTTAAGCTCTGGACCGATCCTTTCGTAGGGAAGTTAATCTTTTTCCGTGTCTACTCAGGCAAACTGAGCAAGGGCGAGTTTATTTATAATTCGCGCACGGGGAAGCGGGAGCGTGTGAGTCGCCTGATCCAGATTCAGGCCGACAAGAGGGAAGATATTGAATCGGTTTTTGCGGGCGATATCGCAGCCACGGTCGGGTTGAAGGACATCGCTACTGGCGACACCCTGCGCAATGAAGATTACGAAGTGACACTGGAACCACCGAGTTTCCCAGAACCCGTTATCTCGATGGCCTTAGAGCCCAAGACCAAGGGCGATCGGGAGAAGATGGGCGAAGCCCTCCAACGTCTTTCGGAAGAAGATCCTACGTTCCAGGTTCAGAGTAATGAGGAGACAGGTCAGACTATCATCAAGGGGATGGGTGAACTGCATTTGGAAATTATCTGCGATCGGATTAAGCGTGAATTTAGTGTGGAGACGAATTCTGGGGCGCCTCAAATTGCCTATCGCGAGACGATCACGAAGAGCTCGGGTGGGGAAGGGAAGTTGATCAAGCAATCTGGAGGTCGCGGTCAATACGGCCATGTGATTTTGCAGGTGGAACCGCAAGAGCGCGGGAAGGGAATTACCATCGAGAATAAAGTCACCGGTGGAAATATTCCGAAGGAATATATTCCGGCCGTGCGTAAAGGGGTGCAAGAAGCGGTCTTAAATGGGGTGTTGCATGGAAGTCCTGTGATCGACATGAAAATTGAGATTATTGATGGTTCTTATCACGAGGTGGATTCGAACGAGCTGGCGTTCAAGATGGCGGCTATTTTTGCGGTGAAGGATGCGATGCAGAAGGCGGGTCCGATCCTGCTGGAGCCCATCATGCTGGTGGAATGTTCCACCCCGGATGAGTACCAAGGGGATATTTTGGGCGATATCAATCGTCGTCGTGGAAAAATTATGAATGTGGACTCGAAAAATTTGACCTCGGTCGTGAAAGCAGAGGTGGCCTTGGCGGAGATGTTTGGTTACGTCAATACCATCCGTTCTCTTTCTCGCGGCCGTGCGGCCTATTCGATGGAACCCTCGCATTTCGAGCAAGTGCCCGCCAGTGTCCTCGCTCAAGTTACGCAACAAAAGAAAGGCTAATCCTCATGGCCGCAACCCGCATCCGCATCCGTTTAAAGTCCTTTGATTTCCGCCTGCTTGATAAAGCAGCAGGAGAAATCGCTGAAACCGCTTCGCGAACCGGTTCGCGAGTGGCAGGTCCCATTCCTTTGCCGACGAAGATTGAGCGTTATACCGTCAATCGTTCTCCGCATTGCGATAAAAAGAGCATGGAACAGTTCGAAATTCGCACTCACAAACGGCTCCTGGATATCTTGGAGCCCTCCGGCAAGACGGTGGATGAGCTAAAAAAGCTCAACCTTCCTGCGGGAGTCGACATCACGATTAAGATCTAGTTCCAAGGAGCCCATCCCATGATCGAACGATTTGGCATGATAGGAAAAAAGCTCGGCATGACCCGGATCTATGATGATCAGGGTTTGGCGACTGCTGTAACGGTTATTTCTGCGGAGACGAATACGGTCTACGAAGTGCGGACGACCGAGCGTAGCCGGGTCAATGCGGTGGTCATGGGTAGTGGAGAGCGTAAGGCTTCTCGGACGAATAAGCCCCAGCGGGTTGCCTTTGAAAAGTCGGGCAGAAAGAACCCTCTTTATTTGCGTCAGTTTCGTGCGGCTCCTGCTGATCTGGTGGTGGGATCGGAAGTCGCGGTCACTCGGTTTAAACCCGGTCAACTGGTGGACGTCCTCGGACTTTCCAAGGGAAAAGGGTTTCACGGGGTCATGCGGAAGCACAATTATGCGGGACAAGCGGATGCCCACGGATCGACCACCCACCGAAGGAACGGGGCCATCGGTTGCCGTTCGACCCCTGGTCGAGTGTACAAAAATGCGGGTATGCCTGGGCATCTCGGGTTGGACAACTGCACGATTCAAAATTTACGGGTGATGCAAGTGCGCGAAGTCGAAAAGCTGATCTTGGTTCGTGGGGCCGTACCCGGACCCAATGGCAGTGTGGTGATCGTACGCGATGCGATTAAGGAACCGGCGCAAGCCTGAGGTATTTATGAGCCAAGCGAAACCTGTTAATTTAGTGGCAGCGGAAAAAGCGTTAGGAGTGGAGCTTTTCAAAAATAGGAGGGCCAGCCAAGCGTTGCATGAAGCGGTCACGGCCTATCGGGCTAACCGTCGTTCGGGAACTCACTCGACCAAGACCAAGGGTACGGTCGATCTTTCTGGAGCGAAGCCTTGGAATCAAAAAGGCACGGGACGGGCTCGGGCAGGATATAAAGCCTCCCCAGTTTGGCGTGGGGGAGGGGTGGCCTTTGGTCCCCATCCTCGTAGCTACCGCAAGGATGTACCCAAAACAGTTTTGCGAACCGCCTTGCGTCGGGCGTTGAGTGATTTAGCAGGACAAGGGAAGTTGCTCACGGGGACGATTCCTAGCTTGAAGGCTCCCAAGACGAAAGACCTGCTGGCTTGGTTGAAAGATGCGGGATTACCTCTTTCGGTGTTGCTGATTTTAGCCAAGCCCGAGGGCACTCTGTTGCAAGCGGCGAGTAATTTGCGAGAAGTTGATGTTCGGCCGGCACGCGAAGTGAACGCCGAAGATCTACTTCGTCGTCGCCAAGTCTGGGTCTCGGAAGATGCCTTCGCCGAATTGGGACGGCGTCTCCAACCGAAAGCGAAACCGGAGGTCCTCTCATGAGAAATCCGACCGAAGTCATTTTCCGTCCCCGTATTTCCGAGAAGGGGACTCGATTGGCGACTGCGCATAACCAGTACCTTTTTGAAGTGGCGCCGAACGCAACTAAATTAGAGATTCGCCAAGCGATCACCTCCCTCTTTGGTAAGAAGGTGATTCGGGTGAACACCCTTCGTCGCAAAGGTAAGTTTCGTCGTTCTCGTCGTGGGGAACCGGGTCGGACCAATCATACAAAACGTGCAATCGTCACCCTGGCCGAAGGCCAGAAAATAGAACTAGTTTAGGAAACATACTATGGCCTTAAAAGTATTTCGCCCTCTGACTCCATCGCTTCGTTTTACGATGCTCCATGATTTTTCGGAGTTAACTCGTGATTCGCAGCCAGAAAAGAGCCTGCTGCAGAAGAAAAATCGTACGGGTGGACGTAACGCGCACGGCCGAACGACTTGCCGGAGCCGTGGGGGTGGGCATAAAAAGAAGTTGCGGATCATTGAGTGGAATCGCCGCGCACGGACAACGGCGGGCAAGGTGATTGGGATTCAGTATGACCCGAATCGGACTTCTCGCTTAGCCTTGGTCGAGTACGGCGTGAACGACCGTGCCTATATGCTCGCGCCGGAAGGTTTACTGGTGGGGATGACGGTGATTGCTGGTCTCAAGGTGCCTGCCGAAGTGGGCAATGCTTTGCCCCTCCGATTTATCCCGCAGGGGTTGCCTTTACATAATATCGAGTTGGTTCCTGGACGGGGTGGACAAATGGTCCGTTCCGCGGGTGCCTCGGCGATTTGTACGGCGATCGATAAAGATTATGCCCTCGTGCGGTTGCCTTCAGGGGAACTTCGCCGGTTGCACGCCGATTGTTACGCGACGGTGGGACAGGTGGGCAATGTTTCTCACGAGAAAGTGAGTTTAGGAAAAGCGGGTCGTTCTCGTTGGATGGGTCGTCGTCCGCACACTCGAGGCATGGTGATGAATCCAGTGGATCATCCGATGGGTGGAGGCCAAGGAAAGAGCAAGGGGGGTGGAGGTCGCCAGCATCCGGTCTCGCCCTGGGGTCAGTTGGCCAAGGGATTGAAGACTCGCCATCGTCACAAACCTTCCAGTCGATTTATTGTGGAAGATCGTAGAAAGAAGAGGTCCTCATGAGTCGTAGTCTAAAAAAAGGTCCGTTTATTGACGACCATCTGATGGAGAAGGTCCAAAAGATTGGTGCTGGGGCAAAGAAACCGATCAAGACTTGGTCGCGTCGTTCGATGATTCCGCCTGACTTCGTTGGGCATACTTTCCTCGTTCATAATGGAAAAGTTTTTAACCCTGTTTTTGTCACGGAAAACATGGTGGGCCATCGTTTGGGTGAATTTTCGCCAACGCGTATCTTTAAACGGCACGGTGGGCATACGGAGAAGGTGACGAAATAATGAAGTTCCTCGTTCTTCTTCTTGCCTGCGTAGCTCCCTTGGCTTTTGGGGAAGCGACTTCGTCGAATCCGACGAACGAGCTCCTGATGGCGCAGGCGGATGCTCAAGCCTATCGGGAGGCGTGGAGCCAGCTGCAGCGAAGGGACCAGCTCTTAGGTTTAGCTTCCTTGAGTGGGGATGCGCGGGATAGCCATGACAAAGTCGTCCGTCTTTCGGGTGAGCTCATTCGTGCGGAGAAGGCACTCCAGTCCCTTCGGACTCAAGCTAAGATTTTGATCGAAAGCGCAAGTCGATGGGCCGGGGAGACGAGCCCAGTGAAGAAGGCAGCCGCGCGATCCGAGTTTGAATCGGCCAAAAGGACTTGGGACTCGAAGATGGCGGAGGGGACCACCCCGCGGGCCCTCGCCTCCGGATTGATGGAAGCCCAAATTGTGGCGGTGGATTCTTCCCACCAGTCCTTGGTGCTCAATCTGGGCCGGTTGCAAGGAGCGCGTGAGGGGATGCCGTTTCGGATCCTCCGTGGGGATCAGGTGATTGGAAATTGTCGTCTGTTGGAAGTCCGTGAACTCATTTCTGCCGGAATGACGGAAAAGCTGACGGATGGCATTCAACCTAAGGTAGGGGACCGAGTTTCGGTCCTCGCACAAAAATGAGTACAGAAATTCGCACTGCTCGCGCAGAAATGAAGTACGCGCGGATGTCCGCCTTTAAGATTCGTGATATCGCTCGCTGCTTGCGGGGTCTACGGGCTCCCGAAGCAGACGCCCGCCTACGTTTTGCCCCGCAAAAATCGGCTCGTCTACTCGTGCAGACCTTGCGCTCGGCGGTGGCGAATGCGGAGAACAAGCATTCGATCCCCGCTGAGAATTTAGTGGTGCATGAGATTATGGTGGGAGAAGGTCCGACCTTTCACCGTTTCCAGCCGAAAGCACGAGGCAGTGCGGGGCCGATCCGGAAGCGGACAAGCCATATTCGCATGACTTTACAGGAAGCACCGCCCGAGGCGGCCAAGGCGGAGAGAAAAGAAAAGAAAGTGGCCCGAGTGAAAGCTCCGGCAAAGGAATAAGGCGTTATGGGACAAAAGACTCATCCAGTTGGATTTCGTTTACCCCTCCGGAGGAACTGGAGCTCGGTGTGGTATGCGAATAAAAAGAATTTTCCAATCTTCCTTCATGAGGATTACACCATTCGTAACTTTATTAAGAAGCGTTTGGAGAGTGCGGCTATTTCGAAGGTGGTCATTGAGCGTGCTTCCAATCGGGTGCGGGTCACGTTGCACACCGCACGACCTGGTTTGGTCATTGGGCGCAAGGCGAGTGAGCTGGATAAGTTGCGTGAAGATACCCAAGCTTTGACGCCGAATCGCGAGTTGCTGATTGATGTGAAGGAAATTAAGAATCCCGAGTTGGATGCACAATTAGTGGCAGAAAACATTGCCTTGCAGTTGGAGCGCAGAGTTTCTTTCCGACGGGCGATGAAGAAAGCTCTCCAGACTACACTCGATTTCGGAGCGGCTGGGGTGAAGATTCGGGTAGGAGGACGTTTGGGTGGGGGAGAAATCGCGCGGACCGAGCAGTATCATGAAGGCAAGGTGCCTCTGCATACCTTGCGAGCGAATATTGATTACGGATTTGCTGAGGCCCTGACCGTGGCAGGAAAAATCGGGGTGAAAGTCTGGATCTGCCTAGGAGACGAAGCCGCTTAACTGGCGGAACTACCTTTATGCCTCTACTTCCAAAACGCGTAAAATTCCGTAAAACCCAGCGCGGTAGCCGTAAAGGCTTCGCCACGCGCTGCATTACTCTGGCCTTCGGTGCCTTTGGTCTGCAATCGCTAGGTCGATGCTGGCTGACGAACATTCAGATTGAAGCGGCGCGAGTTGCGCTGACAAGAAACATGAATCGGAAGGGAAAACTCTGGATTCGGGTGTTCCCAGATAAATCGGTTACCTCCCGCCCCCCGGAAACACGGATGGGAAAAGGGAAGGGACAGCCTGAGTTTTGGGTGGCAGTTATTAAGCCAGGGACTATCCTCTTTGAGCTCGACGGACTATTGGAACTTGATGCAAAGGAGTGTTTTCGGTTAGCAGCGAGCAAGCTACCGATGGCGACTCGCTTTATTACCCGTGAGAGGAGACTTGTATTTTGAAGATTGAAGAATTTCGCGGTCTGAAAACGGCCGAGTTGGAACGCAAGACGGAAGAACTCCGTCGCGAGCGTTTTCAACTCCGGATCCAACAGCAGTCTGGGCAGTTGGAAAAACCGACTCGTCTGCGAGAGATTCGCAAGACGATCGCGCGGATTGAAACGGCCCGTTCGGAGTCCCGTTTGGCGACTCCGGGGAAAGGCGCTTGATGACCACTACCCCTGAGCAAAAGACAGTTTTAAAAGAATTAATTGGCGAAGTGATCTCCGCTAAAATGGAGAAGACGATCGTGGTGCAGGTGGAGCGGCGGATGCCCCATCCCAAGTACAAAAAGATCATCCGCATGCGCAAAAAGTTTTACGCTCATGATGAAGAGAAGAAGGCGAAAGAGGGGGATATGGTTCGCATTGTGGCCTGTCGTCCCCTCAGCCGTTTAAAGCGCTGGAATTTATTGGAAGTGGTCAAGCAGGCGGAAGCTAAAGCTGAGGTGATGGTATGATCCAAATTCGTTCTTGGATTAATATTGCGGACAACACGGGCGCGCGTCGGGCCACGATGATTGGGGTCATCGGACGCAAGACGATGGTGGCGCGGATTGGGGATATTGTGACGGCGAATGTCAAGGAAGCGGCCCCCGACGGTACGGTGAAGAAGAGTGAAGTGGTTCGCGCGGTTATTGTGCGCACCCGCTATCCGATTCGTCGGACGGATGGTTCTTATCTTCGTTTTGATAGTAACGCGGCTGTGATTATTGATAAGGATTCCAATCCTCGAGGGACGCGTATTTTTGGTCCGGTGGCGAGAGAGCTCCGTGATCGCAACTTCATGAAGATCGTCTCCTTGGCTCCGGAGGTTCTCTAAACACGATCATGACTACTTTTCATGTCCATAAGGGTGACGAGGTCTTGGTCATTAGTGGCTCCCAGCGGGGTCGCAAGGGCAAGGTGCTAGAAATTATCACCAATTCCTCGCGGGCTCTGATTGAAGGGGTGAACATGATCAAGAAGCATGTTCGTCCGACCCAAGAGAACCCTAAAGGCGGGGTGATGGAGCGTGAGGGCACGGTACATATTTCGAACTTAAAGCTTATTTCTCGTCCGACTGGCGAGCGTATGGCAAAGAAAAAGGGCAAGGAAAAGACGGTTAAGGGAAAGAAGTAAGTTATGGAAAATGATCTCAAAGTTCATTATTTGAAGACGGTGGTTCCTGCGATGATTAAAAATCGCGGCTACACCAATTCCCACCAGGTTCCGAAACTGGAAAAAATTGTTCTAAACTGCTCGGTGGGCTCGGCGACCGATATCAAGGTAGCCTTGGAAGATGCGCTGAATGATCTGACATTGATCACGGGGCAAAAGCCGATCAAGACCCGCTCGAAAAAGAGTATCTCCAACTTCAATCTTCGTTTGAACCAAGAAATTGGCTGTAAGGTGACCCTGCGTGGCAAAATGATGTATGACTTTCTTCTTCGCTTCATCCGGGCGGCGCTTCCGCGTATCCGTGATTTCCGTGGGATCCCGAATGGGGGTTTTGACGGGCGAGGGGGCTATACCCTTGGGGTGAAGGATCACTCTATTTTCCCTGAAATCGAGATCGATCGGGTGAAGCGCAATTTAGGATTTGATGTGACCTTTGTGACCTCGGGCAGAGAACGGGAAGAAACCCGTGAGATGCTCGTGCAAATGGGCATGCCTTTCATTGCGAGATCTCACTCGCCAGACCAAGCCGCCAAGACCGGCAATAAGGAGACACCTCATGGCCAAGAAGTGCTGGCGGCTTAAGCAGAAGAAGAAACCAAAGTTTT
>Ga0049082_10000363_pt1 | contig 12554 bp, 11 predicted proteins | sample GreLakmeHU45MSRF_FD_66718 | JGI IMG/M metagenome (GOLD analysis project Ga0049082, IMG submission 66718) | Freshwater lentic microbial communities from great Laurentian Lakes, MI, USA - Great Lakes metaG HU45MSRF | ecosystem: Environmental > Aquatic > Freshwater > Lake | place: Great Lakes... | reverse complement strand
ATATTTGTCATTTAAATTCTTGTAAATCTGCTTGCAAAAATTATGGAAAAAAATAAACTTAAAATCATCAAATTTAAATATGTCAATTGCAATGAATCGAGTAAGTTTTTAAGGACCATAGTCTTTCTAGATATTTACTTAATTTTTTTAAAAAGGGTTTTCCTTTAAATCCAAAGCTAAAATTGCATTACTAAAAAATATTAAGAACAATAAATAATAATTAAAATAATTAGAAATATGACAAAACAACAAAATAACTTTGATCATGATGTGGTATATATTGGTGGAGGTCCAGGTGGTTATGTTGGATCAATTCGTTCTGCACAACTTGGTTTTAGAGTTGCTTGCGTTGAACTAAGAAAAAATCTTGGCGGTACTTGCTTAAATGTTGGCTGTATCCCTTCCAAATCATTATTAGAAATTTCTCATAAATTTCATGATGCCAATCATAATTTTGAAAAATTTGGTATCATTGTTTCTAAGCCAGAAATTGATGTTAAAAAATTCGTAGAAAACAAAAACGAAATAGTCGCTGGATTGGCTTCAGGCATTGCTGGTTTATTTAAGAAAAATAAAATTACTCATTTATTGGGTTTTGGAAAATTTATTGATAAAAATACCTTAGAGGTCACTGCTGAAGATGGAGTAAAGCAAAAAATTTCTGCTAATAAATTTGTAATTGCAACTGGTTCTAAAGTAGCTAATTTGGCCAATGTAGAAATTGACGAAAAAATTATCATCTCTTCAACTGGGGCACTTGATTTAACTAAAGTTCCGCAGAAAATGATTGTTATTGGCGCTGGAGTTATAGGGCTTGAGCTTGGATCGGTCTGGTCAAGACTTGGTGCTGATGTTGAGGTAATTGAATATCTTGATAAAATCACCCCTACAATGGACAATGAAGTTTCAAAAAATTTTCAACGCATTCTTGAAAAGCAAGGTATTAAATTCCGACTTTCAAGCAAAGTTTTAAGCGTTAAAAAAGATAAAAAAGGTGCGCTTGTCGAAGTAGAGGCTTTAAAGGATAATTCAAAAGAAATTCTTTCAGCTGACATAGTTTTGGTTGCTATTGGACGCGTTCCCAATACTCAAAATCTTGGTCTAGAAAATGTTGGTATTAAAACAAATGCACGGGGATTTATCGAAAATAATCATTTAAAAACCAATGTTGAAAATATTTACGTGATTGGCGATGTGACCACTGGTCCAATGCTTGCGCATAAAGCTGAAGATGAGGGCATGGCCGTTGCAGAGATAATCGCTAATCAAGCAGGACATGTTAATTACGAAGCAATTCCCAATGTAATTTATACCTTTCCAGAAGTTGCTAGCGTTGGCAAAACAGAAGAAGAATTGAAGGCTCAAAATATTGCATATAAAGTTGGTAAATTTATGATGATGGCAAATTCTCGTGCGCGTGCAACTTTTGATGAGCAAGGATTTGTGAAGATTTTATCCTGCGCTAAAAGCGATAAAGTTTTGGGTGCTCATATAATCTCACGCGAAGCTGGCAATATGATTCATGAAGTTGTGATGGTTATGGAATTTGGCGGGAGCGCAGAGGATATTGCGCGGACCTGTCATGCTCATCCAACCTACAATGAAGCTATTAAAGAAGCAGCGCTTGCAGTGGATAAAAGATCTATTCATTCATAGAAATCGATTATTTGCAAATTACATAATTGGATTTTTGTAAAATTGAATTTTGTACGCGCTTGATTTTACTTGCTAAACAGCAATATTTTGTTTAATTGTTAAATTCCTGAAAATTAGATAATTTCTTTATTTCTTTTTAGAACATTTTTTTTTAATTTAATTTTTAACGCATAATTAATTTGATCATGCCAATTTTAAGAATTTGAATTAACTCAATAGCAGTAAATTCAATTCTATAAAAATGTCAAAAAATTTTACCGGAATATCTTCAGTTAGAAAATTCGTTGATTTTAGCCAAGGAAATGATTTCAAATCTGAAATTTTCCAAGATGTAGATTTTAAAAATTCTGGCAATTATCAACATTCACAAACGAATCCGCATCAATATTTTCTAGCGTCAAGCAAAGAAAAAAAACCCGTAAAAATTGAAGATTTTGCGCAAAATAATAACCATAATAATCCAAATCAAATAAATTCAATTCTTCAAGAAATTAATGACTCAACTTTATTTTTTTTGCCAAAAACATCAGCTCATTATGCTGTAACAAATTTGCAAGAATTACAAGAAATTGATGAGGTGAATCGAAAATTACTGGCAATTGATGATGAGGTAGCAAAAGAAAATAAATCACCAAATTTAAATCAAGCTTCTCAAGCTATAGAAGCTAATTTAGATAAATCTATTAAAAAAATCAAGATTTTGCAAATCCCCAAACTATTGTAAAAATCTTTAATCATAAAAAATGCGCTGAAAGTTTAGTAAGAAAATCCAGAATTTTAATGAAGTGAAAAGATAATTATAAAATTTTGTTAAAAAAACAATTTTCTTTGCCAGTATGACAGGCATTACCAACTTGCTCAACGCCTAACAGCAAACAATCAAAATCACAATCAGCGGTTATCTCAATAATTTTTTGAAAATTCCCTGAGGTTTCTCCTTTGCACCATATCTCATTTCTTGATCTTGAAAAATAAGTAGCATAACCTGATTCGATAGTTTTATTAATACTTTCTAAATTCATCCAAGCTAACATTAAAACCTTTTTAGTTTTATAATCTTGAGCAATTGCCGTTATTAAACCTTGATCATTAAATTTTAATTTCACTAAAATTTGTTTAATTTTTTGTTGATTAAAATCATTATGGTTAATTATTTTATTATTCATAGAATTATATTTATTGAATTTGATGCTTAGAAAAGCATATTGTTAGTTTTATAATTTTAAATAATTTTTTTATGATTATCTGTGTTAGGAAAATTGAATTTGATTCTGCTCACCGCTTGATCAATCACGAAAGTAAATGCCGAATGCTTCATGGTCATCGTTACGCTGTAGAAGCAAGTTTTTGCGCAAAACAATTAGATGATGTTGGACGAGTTATTGATTTCGGAGTTATTCGAGAAGTTTTGGGCTCTTGGATTGACGAGCATTTTGATCATAATACAATTTTGTCAATTTCCGATAAAAAATTAGGCGAAGAAATAAGTAAAAATACCCAACAAAAAATTTATTACTTACCAAATAACCCTACAGCTGAGAACATTGCCAAACATTTACTCGATGATATTTGTCCACAAATTTTTATTAATTATGATATAGAATGCGTAGCAATAAAGCTCTATGAAACTCCAAATTGCTTTGTTTATGTTAACAAGAAATAGCGATCAATTTAATTATCGAATTTACTACGAAGATACTGATGCAGGAGGTGTAGTTTATTACGCAAATTATTTAAAATTTTTTGAAAGAGCGCGTACTGATTTTTTGCGCAACATCGGCATTTCTCAAGCTATTTTAGCTCAAATAGAAAATATAATTTTTGTTGTTAAGAGATGCACGATAGAATATCATCATCCCGCAAGGTTAGATGATGAAATTAACGTCAGCGTTAAAATCAAAGAAATTCACAAAGTTTCATTGACAATGACACAGGAAATAACAAAATCTGCGCAACTAATTGCGCAGTTGGAAGTTCAGATTGTTTGTTTAAATCAACAAAACTTTAAACCAACTAGACTTCCACAAAAGTTAATAGATTTAATTCATGTTTGATAGTTTTTCACAAAAAATAACAAAAATATTTGACCAAATTTCTGGCAAAAAATTTATCTCTCAAGATGATCTTGAGTTAGCATTGCGTCAAATTCGTTTAGCGTTGCTAGAAGCAGATGTAGCTTTGGTTGTTGCTAAGGATTTCATTGAAAAAGTTAGGCAAAAAGCATTAGGTCAAGAAGTTATAAAAAGCGTTTCGGCCGGAGAAATGATTGTAAAAATTGTTTATGATGAGTTAGTAGAGCTTCTCGGCAGTGATGATGCGGAAATTAATTTTAAAAGCAATCCGCCAATTATTATTTTGATGGTTGGATTGCAGGGAGCTGGAAAAACAACCTCTTCAGCCAAATTGGCAATGCGTTTAAAAACCAAGCAACATAAAAAAATATTACTAGCCTCTCTTGATACCTATCGACCAGCCGCTTCAGACCAATTAAAAATCTTAGCGCAAAAAATAAATATTGAATGTGCAGATTTTAATCCTCAAAAAACCCCTGTGCAATTAGCCATAGAAGCCAAAAAGAAAGCCCAAGAAGGTGGTTATGAAGTTTTGATTCTTGATAGTGCAGGGCGCATTTCTATCAATGAAGAAATGATGCAAGAACTGGTAGCAATTGATAAAGCGGTAAATGCGCAAGAGATTCTTTTGGTTGTCGATGCAATGATTGGGCAAGATGCGGTTAATGTTGCAAAAAATTTTCAACAAAAATTAAATTTAACGGGAACCATTCTTACCAGAATCGATGGCGATGCGCGAGGTGGATGTGCGCTGACCATGAAATCAGTTACTAATTGCCCAATTAAGTATGTTGGTATTGGTGAAAAAATTAGTGATTTTGAAGAATTTCACCCCAAACGAATTGCCTCGCAAATTATTGGCATGGGCGATGTGGTAAGTTTAGTTGAAAAGGCGCAAGAAATTTTTGATGCCAATGAATTGGAAAAAGATGCTAAAAAAATGCGTGATGGTAAAATTGATTTTAACATGATTCTTTCGCAGATTCGTAACATGAAAAAAATTGGTGGCTTAAGTGGAATTATGAAATTTATTCCAGGGGCATCAAAGATTAAAGAGCATCTCGGTCAAATGAATGGCATGGAAAAAGATTTGCTTAAGCAAGAGGCGATTATTTTATCAATGACTAAAAAAGAGCGAGCTAATCCAGATCTTCTTAGCTCCTCTCGAAAGCACAGGATTGCGAATGGCTCAGGGACTAATATTCAAGAAGTTAATCGTCTAATGAAAAAATATAAACAATTGCGAAAAATGATGGATAAATTTGGCAAAATTGATCCTAAAAAAATGCAAGAAATGATGGATGGTTCGCCTATGTCGAGCTTAAATAATCAACAAAAACTTTTTTAAAAAATGGCCTCATTGCGAGAAACTAAAATTATGCAGTTCAGCGCTAAGCAAATTTATGACTTGGTAATTGATATTGAAAAATATAGCGAATTTCTGCCTTGGTGTAAAAAATCACAGATAATTCAGCGCATAAATTACAATAATCTCCAAGCGGAATTGCTAATTAATTTTAAAAATTTTTTTGAAAAATATACTTCTGATGTCCATTTTGGAATCCTAGAAAACGGTGATTATTTCGTTGATGTCATAGCTATTAAGGGACCATTCAAAAGTTTGGTCAATAAATGGCGATTAACTGAAATCAACGAAAAGGAATGCTTAGTTGATTTTTATTTAGAATTTGAATTTAACTCTAAAATGCTAAGCGCCATGCTTTCGACAATTTTTGCTAGCGCTACACAAAAAATGATCTTTGCTTTCGAACAGCGTGCAAAGGAGCTTTACGTTAAGTGTTAATTTTAAAAATTTTCATTATTTAAAAAATTTTTAATTGACTTGCAATTTGAAAATTCTTAAAACTATAGCCCTTAAATTTAATGAATCTAAAAAGTTTATCAAAAGCTTTATTTTTTGTGATTAATATTTTAAAATTAATCACAAAATTACCTAAAATTAATGGGGCGTAGCCAAGTGGTAAGGCAGCGGTTTTTGATACCGCCATCGTAGGTTCGAATCCTGCCGCCCCAACCAAAAATCAAAAAGAATTTATGTCAAACCTTCAAGAGATAATGGATTTAAGCGACAAGATCACAAAAAATTCTGATCAACTTGTTGCTAAAATTATGGAATTAAGCTATCAAAGTGCATATAGCGGAGGAGTAAGTCCACTGGTTTTTGCACTTACAGTTTTTATTTTATCTTGTTTTGTTGGTTATTTTGTTGTTTGGCGAGTTACGCCAGCCCTTCATACACCTCTAATGGCAGTTACTAACGCTATATCGGGCGTGGTAATTGTTGGGGCGATTATAGCCTTAGGCAGTGCAAAAGAATTTTCATTAATTTCATTTTTAAGTTTTATAGCAATTGTAATTGCCTCGATAAATATTTTCGGCGGATTTCTTGTAACTTGGCGAATGCTTCAAATGTTTAAAAAATAATTTAAATATCATGCAAAATCACAAAGCATCTGAAAATAAAAAATTACTTAGTAATTTTTTTTCGTTCTTCTGGTTTAAATTTCTTATTTTATTTGCAAGTGGCAATTGTTTTTTAAGAATATATTTTTTGATTATTGAGCGACAAAGCCTTGATTTCTCAGCCTTTGATCTATTTAAGGTTTTTGCAATTGGTTTATTTTTTGATATTCTTACCCTTGGTTATTTGGTTTTCTTGCCCTTATTTTATCACTTAATTTGCAAAAAATCTTTTTTTGAAAATAAAAAGCATCAGATTTTTATAAGGGCTTGCTATCTAATATTTCTAAGTATCATAACTTTTTCTTTTTTTTCGGAAATCATTTTTTTTGATGAATTTCAAGCGCGATTTAATTTTATCGCCATTGATTATTTGATTTATACGCAAGAGGTTATTGGTAATATTTTTGAATCTTATCCGATGTATGCAATCCTTAGCGCAATCGCATTAATTGCGATAATTATTTATTATTTTTCTTGGCAAAGTTTTTTCAAAATTACTCAGCAAAATTTTGCAAAAAGATTAAAAATTTTTACCACTTATGCCATATTGATGATTTTAGCTTTTATTTCAATTGATAGCAATAAAGTTGATAAATTTTTTGGCAATAATTATTTCAAAGAAATTGCCTGGAATGGCATTTATCAGCTATTCTCAGCTTATCGCAATAATGAAATTGATTATGAAAAATTTTATAAAACAATCGATCAAGATCAGGCAATTAAAGAGCTTCAAAGTTTAATTTCCTCACAAGAAACAAATTCTAAATTTCTCAATAATAATTCATTAGATAGGTTAATAACTGGTAAAAAAAATATTAATGAACAGCATTACAACATTATTGTTGTAGCTATGGAAAGCATGAGCGCTGATTTTATGAATAGTTTTGGTTCCAACCAAAATCTTACCTCAAATTTAGATTCGCTTGCCAAGCAAGGATTATTTTTTACTAATCTCAAAGCTACAGGAACAAGAACTGTTCGCGGATTGGAAGCCATAACATTGTCAATTCCACCAACTCCAGGAAATTCAATATTGCGTAGGCCAAATAATGAAAATTTATTTACCATAGCTTCTCCATTAATCGAAAGAGGTTATGAGGCAAAATTTATTTACGGTGGCGATGGCTATTTTGACAATATGAATTATTTTTATGAAAATAATGGTTTTAAAATAGTTGATCGTCCAAAATTTAGCAAAGATGAAATTTCCTTTAATAATGCTTGGGGAGTCGCTGATGAGGATTTATTCGATAAAACTATAAAAGAAGCCGATCAATCATTTGAGAATGGCAAAAAATTTATCAGCTTGGTAATGACCACTTCAAATCATCGTCCTTTTTCTTATCCCGATGGTAAAATTGATATTTCCTCTAAAACTAATCGCGATGGAGCTGTTAAATATGCAGACTACGCCATTGGTCAATTAATTAAAAAAGCTCAAAAGAAAAAATGGTTCGACCAAACTATTTTTTTATTTATAGCAGATCATTGCGCTGGATCAGCTGGCAATATCGAAGTTCCAATCTGGCGTTATCAGATTCCAGCAATTTTTTACGCGCCTAAAATTATAAGACCAAGAATTTACTCGCAAAATGCCAGCCAAATCGATATTGCTCCAACGCTTCTTGGCTTGATGAACTTGTCATATAACTCAAAATTTTTTGGCATTGACGTATTAACCAACGAGTCCAAAAAAAATAATTTTGCACGATCATTTATTGGCACTTACTCAGATTTAGGCTATCTCGAAGGCGATAATCTTTATTTGTTGAAATTAAAAAAAGAGCAAAAATTCTTTAAAGTTGAATTCAAAAAATTTGGTTACGATGGAAGTGTTGAAAAAGAAACTGAAGAATATGATGAGGCGATGCTTAAGCGTCAAATTCAATATTATCAAGTAGCAACCTATCTTTTTAAAAATGATAAACTCAAAAATTTTAAGCAAAAACAATCTCAGTAATTTTTTATTACTTATCAATATGGTCTTGATTATATTGAGTTTGTGGTTCTTTCAGATTAGTGATGTCGATTTACAAATACAAAATTATTTTTTTGATTTCTCTACAAAAAGCTGGTGGATTGATCGCAGTGAGCCAGTAAAAAAATTTATTTTTTATCAATTTCCAAAAATAATATTTGCAATTTTAATCTTGATTATCTTGCCTCTATGCATTTTTTCTTTTATTAACCAAAAAAATAAATTAGCTAATAAAAAATATGATTTTTTGTTGATTATTATTGGCTTATGCTTGATTCCATTAATTGCTGGTAATGTCAAAAAATTTACCAATATTTATTGTCCAAATCAGCTTGAAATATATGGGGGTAATAAGCCTTATGTAAAGATCTTTGATGATTATCCAATTGACTTTAAGCAAGAAAAGAAAGGGCAATGCTTTCCAGCTGGGCATGCAATTACAGGATTTTCTTTATATATTTTTTGCTTCATATTATATAAAAAATCACAACAAATTATTGTTTTTTTAGGAGTAACAATCTTGGGTTGGATATTAGGATTTTATCAAATTTTAAAAGGAGCACATTTTATCAGCGATACCTTGATAGCAATGCTTCTTTGCTTATTTCTGGCGCAAGTAATTACCAAAATTTATCGTCAAAAAATTATCAATATCAAAAAATTATTAATAAAAAATTTGGTTTGACAAGGTAATTTTTAACAAGAAATTTTTATTTAAAATCAATAAAACACTTGATACTCTAATTTTTTTTGGTTTTAATTAGGCTTTAATAATTTTAAAAATGTTTATAGCATAGTTGAAATAGATAAAATTTTTTTAGTATTAATAATTATTAATTTTTTTATAGATTTATGAGTAAAGTCAGTAATAGCAATCAAGAGTTAGAAATTTCTACAAAAAAACTTACTTTACAACCTCTTCCTGCTTCTCAAAAAATTTACGTTGAAAGTGATAGATATAGCGATGTAAGAGTTGCAATGCGTCAAGTTAGTTTATCGGAACCATCGGAATTGAAAAATTTTCCACTTTATGATACTTCAGGAATATATGGCGATCAGGATTATCTTGATAAAATTGACTTAACAAAAGGCCTTCCGAAGCCAAGATCTAATTGGATTAGAGAAAGGGGAGATGTTGAGGAGTATCATGGAAGAGAAATTAAAAAAGAAGATAATAGCGAACAAAAATATCGCAAAAAAATAGTTCCAGAATTTACTAATTTATCTGGAAACGTGTTGCGTGCAAAGCCAGATAAATGTCCAACTCAGCTAGCATATGCAAGAGCTGGAATTATTACTAAAGAAATGGAATATGTGGCGATTCGCGAAAATATGAATCGTCAAAAATTAATTCGTGATCAAAATTATCGTGGTGAAAATTTTAACGCTTCAATTCCCCAAATTATAACTGCTGAATTTGTTCGTGATGAAATTGCTCGCGGAAGAGCAATTATTCCAGCCAATATCAATCATCCCGAATCTGAGCCAATGATTATTGGACGAAATTTTTTAGTTAAAATTAATGCCAATATCGGCAATTCGGCAATTTTTTCATCAGTCGAAGAAGAGGTTGAAAAAATGATTTGGGCAACGCGTTTTGGTGCCGATAATTTAATGGATTTATCAACTGGTCAAAATATTCATAATATTCGCGAATGGATAATTCGTAACTGTCCTGTGCCAGTTGGAACCGTGCCGATTTACCAAGCTTTAGAAAAAGTTGGAGGTGTTGCTGAAGATTTAACTTGGGAAATTTATCGCGATACTTTAATTGAGCAATGTGAACAGGGAGTTGATTATTTCACAATTCATGCGGGAGTTTTGCTTTCTTATATTCCACTTACTGCTAAAAGGGTTACGGGAATTGTTTCGCGCGGTGGATCAATTATGGCGAAATGGTGCTTAGCAAATCACAGAGAAAATTTTTTATACACCAATTTTGAAGAAATTTGTAAAATTTTAAAGCAATATGATGTAAGCTTTTCGCTTGGTGATGGTCTGCGCCCTGGATCAATTGCTGACGCTAATGACGAAGCGCAATTTGCGGAATTAAAAACCTTGGGTGAGCTTACTAAAATTGCTTGGCAACATGATTGTCAGGTTATGATTGAAGGACCAGGTCACGTGCCAATGCATATGATTAAAGAAAATATGGATAAACAGCTCAAGCTTTGCCATGAGGCACCGTTTTACACACTTGGACCACTCACTACTGACATTGCTCCTGGTTATGATCACATCACTTCAGGAATTGGCGCAAGTATGATTGGATGGTTTGGCACCGCAATGCTTTGTTACGTAACCCCTAAAGAACATCTTGGATTGCCAAATAAAGATGATGTTAGAGCTGGAGTTATAACATATAAAATTGCTGCACATGTCGCAGACCTTGCCAAGGGCAATCAACTTGCAAAATTACACGATGATGAATTATCAAAGGCGCGTTTCGAATTTCGTTGGCAAGATCAGTTTAATTTGAGTTTGGATCCTGAAATGGCTAAATCTTATCACGATGAAACTCTTCCAAATGAAGGGGCGAAGCTTGCGCATTTTTGCTCGATGTGTGGACCAAAATTTTGTTCGATGAAAATTTCGCAAGAAGTTAGAGAATTTGCAAAAAAACAAGAAACTGATTTGAGCGATAAAAATAATAATGTTGAAAATTATAATAATCAAAATAGTGAAATTAATAAAGTAAATGATGAAATTGCCAAACAAGGCATGGAAGAAATGAGTGAAAAATTTCGTCAAATGGGATCGCAAGTTTATGTTAATAAAGTTTAGTGAATATGGTATTGAGCTTTAATTTAGAAGGCTAAACTCGATTAATAAATCTTATCATTTTAGATTTATTGAAAATAAATTATTAAATTCCAATTAGTTAATTTGCATTTCAGTTAATTTGCATTTTAATTGAGTATAAGTTAAAAAGTTCTTTTAATTTATATTAAACTAAAACCATTATTAACAATGATTGAAAATCTCTTACCAGAATATTTATTTAAAAAGAAATCATCGGCTTCGAATCATATCCCTCAAGGTGCACCATTCTCTTCAAGTGAAGCAATTAAAAATGGTCAAGGATTTCAACCGCTATTTTCACCTAGTGAGCAATTGCAAAAAAAACAAATTTATTTAAATTATCAATCCATTTTTCGACTATGGGATAAAAATGAAAGAGCATTGATAATTGCTAAATTAAAAGAGGAGGGATTTGATATTTTTTTTATTTTCGAAAAAAATAAAAGATCAGTTCGAGTAGAAATTAATCAGGATTTAGAAGTTGAAATTAATAATACAAAAAAAAGTATTTTTTTACTTGATGATCGGGATTTAGAAAAATTATCACAGATTGATCAAGAAAGAGTTATTAATAAATTGGGTTTAGCAATTGATGATTCCATCATCCTTGAATATCATCAATTCAAGGAAATAGCGGATATTCTTGGAGTTAATTCATGGGTTCAAAATGGAGCTTTCAAAAGTCATTTAAGATTCAGCGATATTCATGTTTTAAATGGATCTAAATTTGAATATGCAGAATCTATAAAAGGATATCTTCATCAAGAAAAATTTGATGAAGATAATCTTAAACAAATGATGATAAATTATTTTCAATTACCAGGTTTTGATGCTGAGGATAAGAAGATAAAAAAGTTGTTGGAGAAATTTTTAGAATATTTTAAAAAAGACACAAATGTTAATAAAGAAACGACTGCTAATATTTTAGTTGATGCAATACAATCAATTTATCAAGATAACCCAGAAAATGTAAAAAAAATATTTGATTATTTATTTAATTATTCATTTCCAGATAATGAAAGCGAAGACAAAATTATTTTTCAAAAATTTCTTGCTCAATATTTTTGGTTTTATCATCCGGATTTTGATGAATTAATCGCCAAAGCACAAACCATCTCAGGATATGAGGGATTTAATCAAAATCAGATAGCTCAAGATTTATTGAGATATAAAATTAATCAAATAAGGAAATTCGATAAGCATATTGATAAAGAAAGACTAGGTGGCAGTGATACTTCTTTGAATAAAAAAGTTATAGAAAATTATATTGCATATTACGGCATAATTCAACAACAAGCAATTAGCGGGGAAATTGATATTTGTGACTATTTGATGATCTTAATGAAATATGGTGTAAAGCTTGAATTTAGTATCAACGATGAAAGAGATGAAATTATTTTATCAATTAATGGTGAGAAAAAATCATTTCATTCTACGTTACTTACCAAATTATTAAATAATAAAGAATTAAATGATAAATTTAGCATTAATGATTTATTGATTAAATATTTTGAAATATTTATTAATTATGATATTAATCACAATTTTGGTAATTATCATTG
>Ga0049082_10000362_pt1 | contig 12557 bp, 11 predicted proteins | sample GreLakmeHU45MSRF_FD_66718 | JGI IMG/M metagenome (GOLD analysis project Ga0049082, IMG submission 66718) | Freshwater lentic microbial communities from great Laurentian Lakes, MI, USA - Great Lakes metaG HU45MSRF | ecosystem: Environmental > Aquatic > Freshwater > Lake | place: Great Lakes... | reverse complement strand
AGAGCGCTGTCCAGTCGTCCACGTGAAGCGGGCGCAGCTTAACGCGGGGGTGCAGGAGGGTAGGCTGTAGTGTTTGCACGAGGTCGATGTGAAGCGATAAGGCGCGGGCTTTCCCATTTCTGCTGAAATTTTAAAATGCCGCCGGAAATTATTAAGCAGGATCAGGACGTCGGCGGCCGGTGGGGCGCCAGCACCAGTGCCAGGGTTCGTAGCCGATGCGGTGGCGGTTGCGGCGGGGGTAACTGAGATGAAAACCAAATTGGCCGGCGTTCTTTTTTAACCAGCGGAATGCTGGGGTGCGGGCGAAATGTTCTTCCAGGCTGGGATCCTCGGGGGTGCTGATATCGATCGCACAGCCGGTGTGATGTTCACTGCAACCGGGGGCCGCGACTAGTTTTAAGATCTCGGCCAGTGGATTACCCGCGGCCAATTTCCGCCGAATGATTGCTGTTTGCCGTGCGATGCTGCGAAAACCCGAGATGGGGCGCAGCGCGATGTCAGCGCGCGCCGCCGCCGCGTGGAGGCGGCGCCAAGCCGCGGCCGCGCTGGGGGTGAGTTTAATTAAGCGGCGGTCAACGGTGCGCCCAATCGTGATCAACGCTTGCGCCTCGCGCTGGATCGGCAACTGGCGCGCTTCGGCGTAATCCGCGGGAATCCCGAGGCTCGCCCAAATAGTCGGGAGGGAATCAGGCACCTTTCTCAGCCAACCAGCGTTCTGCTTCTATGGCCGCTTGGCAACCCATGCCGGCGGCGGTGATGGCCTGACGATAATGGTGATCGGCGCAATCCCCCGCCACGTACACGCCGGGGGTCTTGGTCTTCACTTGGCTGTGGCCGGTCGGGACAAAATAGCCCTGCTCGTCGGTGTCGACCGCATCCTTAAAGGGCGCGGTGTTGGGCACGTGACCGATCGCGACAAAAACACCTTTCACGGGGAGCACGCTCTCGATGTCCGTTTTAATGTTTTTAATTTTCAAACCACTGACGGCGGCGGCGGCGACGCCTTCCACCGCGACGGGCACGCTGTCCCACACGCATTGAATTTTCGGATGCGAGGTCGCCCGATCAGACATAATTTTCGAGGCGCGGAGAGCGTCGCGGCGATGCACCAAGTAAACCTTGCTGGCAAAACGGGTGAGGAAGAGGGCTTCCTCCGCGGCGCTATCGCCGCCGCCGATGACCACGACATCCATGTTGCGATAAAAAGCTCCGTCGCAAGTGGCGCAGGTGGTTACGCCTTTGCCGCCGTAAAGTTCTGCTTCGCCGGGAATGCCGGTGAGCCGGGGGGAGGCCCCCGTGGCGATAATGATGATTTTTGCCTTAATCGCACGATCGGCGAGTTTAAGGGTATAAGGCCACTGCGCTGTATCGAGTCCTTGGACGGTGCCACTTTCGTAATGCGTCCCAAATTTCTCCGCCTGCTTGCGGAGATTTTGCATCAATTGATAACCATCAATGCCCTCGGGGAAGCCGGGGAAATTTTCCACTTCAGAAGTAGTGGTGAGTTGGCCGCCGGGCAAAATGCCCTCAATGACGAGAGGCTGGAGATTAGCGCGGCCAGTATAAATGGCAGCGGTGAGACCGGCACAGCCGGTACCGACGATCACGACATTTTCAATTTTCTCGGACATATAATAGAGGGCTCCAAATGAGCGCAACATTTCGGCCAGCGCAACCCCCGAGATGGGGCTAGGCAAATAAGCGCTGGCTGATTTTTCGCCGGCCCGCGGGCTGAGCCCCGAGTTTCACCCCAGTAAATGATGGAGTAGGCCGAGGCTGACGCTGGCGATAATCACCGGGAAAAGCGCGGATGGGAAACGCCGCAGCGCCCACCAGGCCAGTCCCGCGACGATAATAATAAACCAATCCGGGTGGCCCGCTTGGGGGAAAATCACGTGCTGGCCAAACCAGAGCGCGAGGTTGAGCACTACGCCCACCACGGCGGCGGTGACGGCGGTGAGCGCGCACGTCAGGCGCGTTTGGCGTCGCAATTGCTCGATAAAAGGTGCCCCGAGTAAAATCCAAATGAAGCAAGGGACAAAAGTTACCCACGTCGTCAGGGCGGCCCCGAGGGTGGCGGCGAGGAGCGGGGATAAATTTCCGGGCTGCTGCCAGCCACCGAGGAAGCCCACGAATTGGAGCACCATGATCAGCGGTCCGGGCGTGGTTTCCGCTAGGCCAAGCCCATCGAGCATCTGCGGGGCGGTGAGCCAGTGGAAATGCTCGACCGCTTGTTGCGCCACATAAGGGAGCACGGCGTAGGCGCCGCCAAAAGTGACTAAGGCGGCTTTGCTAAAAAAAATCCCCTCTTGCGTGAGCGTGGCCCCCGTCCCTTGCCAGAGCCCGATCAGCAACACCGGGGTCCACCAGGCGGCCAAGCCCACCAAGAGAACTTGGCCGGCGCGGGTCCAGGAAGGGCGCGTATGGGCCGGCGCCGCTTGGGCATCATCGATGACGGCAGAAGGGGTGGCGGTCGTGGGGCTCCCGTGGCCCGCGGTCACATTGAAAATTTTCTCCCAGCGGAGTCCGCCGAAGTAGCCGATGACAGCGGCACTGCTGATGATGAGCGGGAAGGGCGTGTGAAAAAAGAACAGCGCGACAAAAGCGAGGGCCGCGATCGAAACGAGGATCGAGTTTTTCAGCACCTTAGTCCCGAGACGGATTCCGGCTGTAGCGACGAGGGCGAGGACCGCCGGTTTTAGGCCGTAGAAAACTGCGCTGATCCAAGGCACGTTGCCATAGGCGACATAGGCGTAACTGAGGCCCCACAGGAGCAAGGCGGAGGGCAGCACAAAGAGGACGCCGGCAGCGAGTCCGCCCCAGGTGCGATGCAGGAGCCACCCGCAGTAGATGGCGAGTTGTTGGGCTTCGGGACCCGGCAACAGCATGCAGTAGTTGAGCGCATGCAAGAAACGCGCCTCGCCGATCCAGCGTTTTTTTTCAACCAACTCCGTATGCATGAGGGCGATCTGGCCGGTGGGTCCGCCAAAGCTGATGCAACCGAGTTTTAGCCAGAAGCGCAGCGCCGTCCGAAAAGTCGGATGGGCGGGGGGCGTGGCGGGCGTGGCGGGCGGCAGTGATGATGCACTCATGCAGTGGGGAACCAATAAATGGGAGCCTGCTGGGCGTCAATGGCGAGACGGGCGACGTAAATAATTTTATGATGAAACGGCTTATCTCGGCAAAAAATGGGGGATTGCTCGATGGGGACGCGGGCTCAGATTAGCGATCAATGCATGATTTATCTCCGCTCCCCACTGAACCAACGCTGGGACTTTATCGTCATTACAAGGGCAACGAATATCGCGTGCTCGGCTTGGCGCGGCATTCCGAGACGCTGGCTCCTCTCGTTGTTTATCAAGCGCTTTACGGCGAGCGCGGTCTCTGGGTGCGGCCGGCGGCAATGTTCAACGAGAGCGTGCTCGTGGCGGGACAGAGCCAGCCGCGGTTTAGGCGGGTCGGTGACTGATTGCTAAAATCGACGGCCGCCTAAGCTAGGCGAATTTCGCAACTTGTTCAGGATAATTTGCGCTCCCGCAACCAGGCGAAAAGCACGGGCGTGACGACGAGAATATGGATGAGGCTCGACAGCATGCCGCCCACGACGGGCGCCGCCAGGGGCCGCATGACTTCAACCCCAGTGCGGTCTAACCAAAAGATGGGCAGCAGCGAGGCGATGGAGGTGGCGACGGTCATGACCTTGGGGCGCAAACGCAAACGGGCTCCCGCTTTGATCGCCTCCAGTAAAGCGGCGCGGGTCAAGGTGCCCCCGAGCTCGAGTTGTTTTTTGGCCACGGCTTCCTCGAGATAGATGACCATGATTATGCCGGTCTGGATCGCGGTACCGAACAGCGCAATGTAACCGACCCAGACCGCCACGCTGAAATTGTACCCAAGCATAGCCTGGAGCATGACACCCCCGGTGAGAGCAAACGGGACCGCGAGGATAACATGCGCTGCTTCCGTGATGGATTTAAAAGTCATGATGAGTAACCCAAAAATAATCAGCAGAACTGTGGGAAAAACATAGAATAAGGTCTGCCGGGCTCGCAGCTGATGCTCATATTGACCGGAGTATTCGATGGTCATGCCTGGATCGAGGGGAACGTCTTGGGTGACGCGCGTTTTGATCTCCTCGACAAATCCGCCCAAATCCCGATCGCCCACATTCGCCTGCACAAATACCCGGAGGCGGCCATTTTCAGACGAAATTTCACTGGGGCCAACTACGCGTTTGATTTCAGCGAGCTCCCGCAAAGGCACATGAGGTCCAGCGGGAGTGGGAATAAGGAGATCACCAAATTTATCGATGTCGTCGCGATCGGCTTGTTCGAGTCTCACCTGCAACGGCCAACGTTCGCGGCCCTGGAGTGTGGTGCTGATGGTCGTGCCGCCGAAGCCGGTTTCCACATATTCAAGCAATTGTTGGGCGCGGAGTCCGTAGCGGCTCATGCGATCACGATCGATCGTGATTTCAAGATACGGCTTGCCCTGCACACGCGATGGCGCGACGCCGACGGCGCCCTGCACCTGATTTATCACGCGCTCCACTTCAAAGGCTTTGCGCTGCAGTGCGGCCAGATCATCGCCAAATATTTTGACCCCGACTTGGGCGCGAATACCGGTACTCGTCATGAGAATACGATTTTCAATGGGTTGAAGAAAACCCGGCACATAGCCCGGCACGTTCATGAGTTTACTGGAGAGATCGGCGATGATAGAAGCCTTGGTCGTCCCCAGCGGCCACTGGTCCGCGGGCTTCAGCATAATAGTGGTTTCGATCATCTCGACGGGAGCGGTATCCGTGGCGGTATCGGCGCGGCCCAATTTACCAGCGACGGAGGCGACGGCCGGATGAGCGCTGATGACGCGATCTTGCCAGGCCATGATCCGCTTAACTTCGCTCAGCGAAGTCGCCGGGAGTAGGACCGGCATAAATAGCAAGCTGCCTTCCTCGAGCGTCGGCATGAATTCGCTCCCGAAGCCGGTAAAATGGCGGGCAATTTGGGGAGAAAGCCGAGCGGTGATTGAGCGGGGCAAACCAAAAGCCACGAGCGTGGCGCTGGCGAGTAGCGCCGCGGCGAGGCTGATTACGATTTTACGATGCGTGAGCGCCCAATCGAGTACCGGATCATAAAGTCGGAGCAAATACTTCATCAGCAAATTTTCGCTCTCAGGCTTAAATGGGCCGCGCACGAGAATGGTGCAAAAAACGGGCACCGCCGTGATGGCCAGCAGAACAGCGCCGAGCAGGGCGAAAGATTTAGTTAACGCGAGCGGGTGGAAAAGTTTTCCCTCTTGGCCCGTCAGCATAAATACCGGAACGAATGCGAATATGATGATCGCCATGGAGAAGACCATGGGCCGGCCGACTTGCGTGGCGGCGGTGAGCGTTTCCTGAAAGACCTCGGGTCCGGTCAGGCGCCGGCGAAGCCTGATCTCTGCCAGCTCGCAATGGCGGATAACATTTTCGGTCATCACAATACCGGCATCGACCAGCACGCCGATGGAAATCGCGATGCCGGTGAGCGACATGATATGGGACGGAATGCCGAAGCGATCCATGAGGATAAAGGATATCAACAGGGAGGCTGGTAGGGGCAGCGTGACGACGAGGATGCTGCGGAAATGAAACAAAAAGAGAATGTGCATGAGTGTCACGAGGATGATTTCCTCCGTGAGGGCATGCTTGAGCGTCTTGATCGCTCGATCGATGAGTTCGCTCCGGTCGTAGAACGAGGCGATCGATACGCCGGCGGGCAGGCCCGCTGCCATGGTGGCGAGGCGGGCTTTGACGGCTGCAATCACGCGATAGGCATTTTCACCGTAGCGCATGATCACGATACCACCGACAACCTCGCGACCGTTTACATCGAGGGTGCCGCGGCGAAAATCACCGCCGATCTGGATGGTCGCTACATCCCGTAGGTAGAGCGGCTGGTCGCCGCGCGTTAGGAGGGGGATTTTTTCTAAATCGGCGCTGCTTGTAATGAGGCCGATGCCGCGGACAATAAATTCTGCGCCATTTTCTTCGACCGTTTTGCCGCCCACGTTGAGATTGCTTTGGCTTACGGCGGCAATGATGTCCCCGAGCATAAGGTCGAATTGCTTTAATTTTAAGGCAGAGACTTCGATTTGATATTGGCGAACGAAGCCCCCGATACTGGCGACCTCGGCGACGCCGGATACGCCGGCCAGTTGGTAGCGGATAAAATTATCCTGCAGCGTGCGGAGGGTGCCGAGATTCTGCGTACCCGAAGCGTCTTCGAGGTAATATTGATAAACCCAGCCCAGCCCAGTGGCATCGGGTCCCAGCCGAGCGACTACCCCGGTAGGGAGCATATCACCAATGGCATTGAGGCGTTCCAACACGCGCGAGCGAGCGAAGTAGGGGTCGATCTTGTCTTCAAAGATTACCGTGAGAAAAGAGAAGCCAAACATCGACGTCGCCCGCACCACCTTAACTCCGGCGAGACCCTGCAGCGTAACCGAAAGTCGATAAGTGATTTGATCTTCCACTTCCTGGGGCGAACGGCCTGGCCAGTCGGCGTAGACGATGACCTGATTCTCTGACAAATCAGGGATCGCATCGATGGGGACCCGCTGCAGAGCCACTACGCCCCACGCGCAGAGGGCAAGAAATGCCGCCAACACAATAAAACGATTTTGTAGCGACCAACGAATAATCCCGTTAATCATGGGCGGATAAATTTATTTTACCTCTTCGCCGCAGCGCAGCATCGCCGACCCAAAAAAAGGATTTTTTAGCTCGGCGGTACGCTGCAGCCACCGCCCGGTGCCTAAGACGGGCGACATCGGGCACTCAAAGATCCAGATTTTTTCATGGGTCGGTAAACGTTGCTCACGGACAAGATCGGCGAGCGCGGTACTGAAAGGTTCAAAGTCGCGCCGCGCCAGGCGCAGGTCAGTTTGGTCGGGCAAGGCCAGGTCGGCGAGCGGACTGCGTTTGTCCTCACCAGAATTTGCCAGGTAACTGGTCAGCGCGCTACGTATGATGGGGAGACTTTTCTGGTAAGCGCTAAGATTATCCGTGGCCAGGGCGGCGGCCCCATCGGCGCTCGCTAAGGCCAAGGTGATTAAATGCGCTGAGCTAGCCGCGGAGGCTTTGCGGGGAGTGGCGTCGCGCACCCGCGATGGCGTGGCGATAATTTCGTTCGCGGGAGTACTCGTCGCAGCATGAGCGAGTTGAGCTTGGCTATCCAGTAGCAGCGCCGCTTCGGTCACGACGCGATCGCCCTCGGCTAGGCCCGCCAGTACCTCGGCGAATTCGTCCCCAATTCGTCCGAGCTGGATCGCCCGCGCAATATAACGATGGTTGGCTTGCTCTAGATAAACGATCGGCGCTCCACTGTGTTGGAGCACGGCCCGGCGTTCGACGATGAGCGTGTCAGGTTGTTCGATGCGCACACGACCTAAGGCCGTTTGTTCGTGGAGTAAGGTGCGATCGGTATTCGTTAGAACGACCCGCACACTGACAGTCCGCGTGGCGGCGTTGAGGTTGGGATTAATGAAGGCGATCGGGGCGGTTAAAATCTGCCCAGGCCGACTGGCGGTGGCTACTTCCACCTGTTGCCCGAGTTGAAGCCACGGTAAATCGCTTTCGTGCGCATCAAACACAAACCACATCGTGGCAAAATCACCGATCTCAAAGAGCGGGTCGTTGGTTTGCACATATTGCCCTTCGTAGGCCGCGCGCGTCACCACGGTGCCAGTCATCGGCGCGCGCACCGTGAGAATCGCGGTGGGCTCTTGGGTGTGTTCCAAGATGGTGATTTCCTCGTTGGTCAGACCAAGTTCCAGCAACCGCTCGCGAGTGGCGGAACGTTCGGACTGCGTGTAGGCGGAAGTGCCCGCCTTGAGCCGCTCGAGGTAAACGCGTTGGGCGGTGAGCAATTCTGGACTGTAAATGGTTACGAGGGGCTCGCCGGCGGTTACCTCAGCGCCGACATAATTCACGAATAATTTTTCGACGCGGCCGGGGACGCGGGCGGCCAGAATGCGGTGACGCGTTTCGTCATCAGCGATCACGCCCGCCACCCGGGTGGTGCGAATTAATGGCCCGCGTTTAACGATCGCTGTTTGGACGCCCGTGATGGCGGCGCTCGTTGGCGTCAAGGTGACAAGATTAGGGTCCGCCGCCGTCGAGGCGTTGCCTCCCGGCTGATTGGTCGTAACCAAATCCATTCCACAGATCGTGCATTTACTCAGTCGATCCAATTTAATCCACGGGTGCATGGGGCACTGATAAGTGCTCGCGGCGACGCTGGGCGAAGCGCCCGGCGAAGCGACGGGCGAGCCGGCAAAGAAATAGCCTGCTCCTGCTGCCGCGCCCAGCGCGAGTATGAGCCATAAGCGTGTGATCATTGGGTCGGGGGTGTCTGGGGGTGATCTCTTGAGGAAAAGAAGCGGGCCTTACGGCGGCGCCGTGACGCGCCAGGCTAGGGCGCGCGGAAGGTTATTTTGCCTTAGCGGCGTCGTCGATGAGCTTGAGATACTTGGCGGGGTCTTGATTGAAATCCTGCTGGCAATGTTTGCAGCAGAAGCGCACGAGCCGGTCGGGTTGGCCCGCTTGTTGATAAACATAGTCGATGCCCGGGCCCATCGCCCCACCGATTTCCTCTGCCGACACGACGCAGGTCTTGAGCGGATACTGGCTTTGGGCTTGGGCTAGCCACGTCGCCGAGGGCGCTAGGGGGGCATTCGGCGAGGGTGCTTTCGTTTCGGCAAAGCTCAGGGCGGCGCCGAGCGTAAATAAAATAGCAAAGAGCGGGCGGATATTTTTCATGATAGCGGGATGGGTTAATTTGAGCATTGGACAAAAGATGAGACGAGCGTCATTGATTAATACACCACTCAGGCATAAATCCCTCGGAATATTTTAGTGCTCGTGAGTGATTTGTTCGGTCGCGGTGTATTAAGTACTACTCTCTATGACTATTCCCCCTGATAGCTTAACCGAGCGTTTGCGTGCTTGGCGGGTGAGTCCACCCGCGGATCCAGCCTTTCGGCCGCAGGTTTGGGCGCGCCTGCGGCGATCAGCTCACGTTACCTGGGCAGATTATTTGCGCCCCCATGCTGTGGCTTGGCTGTTCGCTGCCGTCACGATTTTTGGCGTGGCGGCCTACACTGGTCGGACCGCCGCGACGATGCGGGCCCGCGCGGATCGCGCGGCCTTAGTTAGCACGTACTTGGTGGAACTCGATCCACGGTTGCAGGCGGGGTTGTTTCGAGTTCAGCCATGAAATATCTCGTTCGCACTTTAGCGCTGATTGGATTGAGCGCTGCCGCCTTGGGGTTAATTTGTTTTCGCTTGAGCTGTGACACCGCGCTCCAGGTCGCCGCTGAAAAAGGAGACGTATGGCAATGGCTGCGGCAGGATTTCCATCTCACGGATCAGCAGTTTGCTGCGATTCAAGTCGTGCACCAAGCTTACGCCGGTACCTGCGTCGAGCACTGTCGGTTAATCCAAGAGGCGACTAAATTGCGCGATGCGCTGGCGGCTAAGACCAGTTCGCCAGCGGCCCGAGTAGCCGCCGAGTTGGCCGTTAAAGAATTACGGTCAGTCTGCGAGCATGCGCTCACGGGGCATGTGCAAAAAGTGGCCACGCTGATGGCCGCCGAAGATGGCCGCCGCTACCTGGCGCTGATGTTACCAAAAATTGCCGCTTTTGATCATGCGACGGCGCCCGATTTGCAGATGAATCATACGCATTGAATCATGGCTGCTGATCTAGCTACTGGCGCCAGCGATGAAGAGTTGATGCGCCGCTTACAGGGTGGAGAAGAAGCGGCTTTGGCGGCGCTGATGGAGCGGTGGGAGCTGCCCGTGAAGCGTTTTATTTTTAGGCTCCTTGGTAATGTGACGGAAGCGGAGGATCTCGCGCAGGAAGTTTTTTGCCGGATTTTTATTAAGCGCACTCATTATCGGCCGGGCGCAAAATTTTCCACTTGGTGTTATGCGATTGCGGCTAATTTAGCTAAGAATCGTTTGCGTTGGTGGCAGCGTCATCCGGTGCATTCCATTGATGCGTGGATTGAGGCCGGCGGGGAAATCGCCGATGAATCCCTTTCAGGGGCTTCCGCGGCGCAAAGCGCGTTACGGCAGGAGCAAATTTTAGCCGTGCAACAAGCGGTGGCGGCGCTGCCGCTCGACTTGCGCACCGCGCTCATTCTTTTCGAATATGAGGAGCAAACTACCGCCGAGATTGCCGCGGCCTTGGACTGCACCCCGAAAGCAGTGGAGAATCGACTTTATCGTGCGCGGCAGTTGCTCCAGCGGTCTTTATTTCCGGCGGCCTGAACAGTTCGAGGAGATTATTACGCTGCTTTCCGCTGAAGCCAGGGAGCGATTTCTGCCTGAATTTCTTTCAGCTTATTTTGCAGTGCGGGAGTTTTCAGCATTTCACGGCTGATGGCTGCGCCCAGAATTCGGCCGGCTTCGACGTCGCTGGGGTAATGAACGCCCGCCAGGAGTCGGCCCCAGCGATTAGCGGCGGCGCGGGTCTGAAAAGCGGCGGCGTGCTCAGGAAAAAGACTGCTGAGTACCGCGGCCCACGCGGTGGCGCGCATCGCGTGACCACTGGGATAAGAGCCGGTATCTCGTAATTCCACACACGGCTGAAGCCGCGTATCCAGGAAGGGCGGCCGCCGTCGGTTGAAATATGTTTTGGTCGCTCGGCTAAATAAATCCAAGTCACTGCCGAGATGGGCGAGGACGGTGGCCGTTTGAGGCAGCTTGGTCGCGGTGAACCACGGGCCGAGAACGGCCGCGCCAAAGCTAAAAAAATCCTCCGCTTCGATCAGGTGCGCTTGGCTTACTTGCGCTGGAGTCCGCGCGAGTTGCAGCTGATAGAGCACTTCTAATTCGGCCTGCTGCACCAGAGAATCTCGGGCCGGCGGTGGAGGGAGTAAGGCCGAAAGATCAAGCGCCGCGGGCGCCAAGAAATAAGCGGGGGCGGCGGGATGGGCGGGGGCGACTGGAGCCGCGGTTAAACCAGCGGCGTTAAATAATACGCAGCAACTCAGGAGCAATTGCTTCATGGGGTGGCGGAAAAAACTTCGCGTAGTTGAATACTATCAATGCGCCGATCTTTCGTTTGAATATCGGAAACAATGATCAATTTGTCGCCCTCGCGAATGCGGCCCAATTTTAGTAGGGACGCGGTCGCTCGCTCGATCGTTGCCTCAGGATTGCTGAAGGGCACGAGTAGAAAAGGCTCCACGGCTCGGACGATGCGCAAATGACGCATCGTTTCGACGCTGTCCGTGATGGCGAGAATGGGTGCGTGCGGTGGTCGGTGGGCGGCGAGGCCAGCGGCATTGGTGCCGTGCCGCGTAAATACGACAATCAGCGATCGCGGAATTTCGTTGGCCAGCACGACGGCGGCACGAAATACCTTCATGCGTTCCCCGATAAACACGGCGGGCTCGGGAATATCCGTTGTCTGCTCCGCCTCAATCCGGCGAGCGATGGTGTCGAGAATCCGCACGCACTCGAGCGGGTATTGCCCGATGGTCGTCTCCCCAGAGAGCATGACGCAGTCGGCCTGCTCATATACCGCGTTCGCTACATCCGTAATTTCCGCGCGGTTGGGCATCGGCTGGGTGATCATTGATTCCAGCATGTGGGTGGCAATGATGACAGGTCGACCGATCGCTAAACAGGTGCGGACGGCGCGGCGCTGAATCACCGGTAGCTCTTCCAGCGGCACTTCGATGCCGAGATCGCCGCGGGCGACCATCAAGACGTCGGTCGCTCGGATAATGTCATCAAGGTTATCGATGGCGGACTGGTCCTCAATTTTAGCGACAATGTGCGCGGGGGAATTTCTCTCCTTCAAGAAAAGCCGGAGTTTTTCAATATCAGAGGCTTCGCGCACAAACGATAGCGCGATAAAATCGACCCCCTCTTCAATGCCGACGATCGTGTCCGCCTTATCTTTCTCCGTGAAAGAGGGGAGATTAACATGCACGCCTGGCAGATTGATGTGCCGGCGCGACGTCAGCGAACCCGGCGTGAGCACGCGGCAGCGAATGTGGGCCTGATCTTTCGTGAGGACCTCGAGGCGGATGAGACCGCTATCAACGAGGACGGTATCACCAATCTTAATGTCATTAACGAGGTCGCGATAATTCACATCAACGGAGCGGACTTCTTCGCCGTTAGTGCGTTCGGCTCCGGGTTTGACGGTGAAGTCAAAAATTTCGCCAACGCGCAGCTCGAGCGGTACCGCTAAATCGCCGGTCCGGATTTCGGGACCTTTGATGTCCATCATGATGGCCACTTCGCGCCCAGCCTGCTGGGCCGCGGCGCGAACGCGGCGAATGATCAGGCGCGTCCAGTCATGCTTAGCGTGCGCCATATTCAGCCGAACGACGTCGACGCCTGCGGTGATGAGTTTTACCAGCATGGCCTCGCTTTCCGTGGCCGGCCCCAGGGTGGCAATAATTTTGGTGCGCCGCAGGGAATTGGTCGAAGGCATAGCGGCAAAGGTCAGCAGCAATTGCGCCAACCCGCAAAGACTATTACCCGCGCG
>Ga0049082_10000361_pt1 | contig 12579 bp, 23 predicted proteins | sample GreLakmeHU45MSRF_FD_66718 | JGI IMG/M metagenome (GOLD analysis project Ga0049082, IMG submission 66718) | Freshwater lentic microbial communities from great Laurentian Lakes, MI, USA - Great Lakes metaG HU45MSRF | ecosystem: Environmental > Aquatic > Freshwater > Lake | place: Great Lakes... | reverse complement strand
TCACTAAAGGTATGAGAATAGGGCAGATAATTTTCGAGAAGCACTATGAAGCATATTTCTTCCCTGTTGATGAGTTAGAGCAAACATCTCGTGGAGAAAATGGTTTAGGTAGCACTGGAACCCATTAAGTTAATAACAATTCATGCAAAAAATTCTCCCACTTTTCATGATTTTCTGAAATGTCTTCATGGTTATTTTTTATGAATATTTCTTTAGATATCCCCCTATAGTATTCTGGCCTTGGTGCCCCATATAAATCAGTTCTTCTATCCATAGCAGCTTTGAAGAGGGCTAAAGATATCAAAGTTTTTTCAGCAAATACTATTCCAGTATCTTCTGTGATATAAGGAAGAGGAGATTCGGATTTAAGTTGTCTATATACTATAACGGCAACAGTTTGACATTCCACTTCAGATTTGGCGAATGTGCTGCCCATACAAATAAAAGATAAAACGTCCAATGGTTTCGATTCTATGAATATATTTGACGAGGTTAATATTTTGTCTGAAAATGCTTTATACAACAATCTATGAGTGGTGGGATCATCCTTATATAACTTTTTAATAGCGTTGCACTCTTCAGCAGAGTATAAATTTTCTATCAAACTCTTCACATATAATACTTATTAAATTATGCTTTTAATATCGGATAATAAAGACTCGGAATCTAAACATTTCAATTTAGATTCCATCCAAGGTGTAAGCGTTTTTATTTTTTCCCCCAACTGTTTATTTTCATAGCCTAGCCCTCTAACTATTCCTACTACTTTGTTTTTGATTAATTGTCTAAGGCGTTTATCGTATATGAAATTTTCATATCTTTCCACTAGAGGTGTAGGATCAGAATCATTCTCCAATCCTCCCCAAACCTCCTGCACCATTTTTAACGTTTCTACAGAATTGAATTCTATTATAGGTTTCTTAGGTATATCTTTTATATAATCTAAGAAACTGTTATAGAAGTCCCTTTTGCGATTTCTGACTCTGTTTATATGATTCAAGTTTTCAAAATCAAATATTGCCGAATTGAAAAATGGTGAGTTTATAACATATTCAAAAACTTCTTCTTTAGTATCAAATCCTTTTTGGAATTTTTCCCAACTAAGCCCAATATTTTTAAATATTCTTTCAGGTGTTCTAGAAACAATCCAATCTTCGTATGATTGATTATTCGTGTCGTCTTTAACTGTGAACGATACTCCTTTGTGACCATACTTTAAATTGTATCTGAAATTATATAGCCTTCCTACTAAATTTCCTAAATCACCATACAGTAAATACACCTTTTGAGTTTCCCAATCTTCGACAGACGACTTTATGAAATCGATCTGAAATTCCTTATAGTCGAAAGATATACAATCTCCATTTTTAAATATTTCAGAAGGATTAAAAGTGTTTTTTATGAAAGCAGTCAAATCTTCTCCTGAATTGGTTTCTGACAATACTAAAACGTCCATATCTCCAAAATCTGTTTTGTTTTTCCATCCTGTGAATATATGAAATTTTTTAAGACCGTTAGACAATAGAGACTCCATTTCATCCTTTAAAGTATGAAACTCCTCAGAAGAATACCGTCTAGTATATGTGTTTTTTAATGCTTTTCCTCCCATAATAGTTACAATGTTAACATATTCCCCACTTAAAATCAATAAATATGTTTGTGAATATTTCCCAAGTCGATTATTTATTAGATATGTGCAGAGGTTGTTTGGAAAAATACCCTGAAGAGAAGATTCGAATTTTTCAAGATATTGACGAATTGTTGGATATCAGACTTTCATTGGAGAAACCTAAAACAAAATCAGTAAAATCGAAGTTAAAAAGACAAACATTGATAAATAATTAAAATATATGAAATTTGAACTATTATGCAACCAACTTTTAGCTGAAGCCAAAAAACCTAAATTTTGGGAAAAATTTAAAAAAGGTAAAGGTAAAGACAAAGACGAGGACAAAGACGACAAAAAAGATAAGAAAGATAAACCAGAAGATAAAAAGGACTCTAAGAAGGACTCTAAAAAATCTTCTAAGAAACCCCCTTTCTGGTTAAAATTTAAAAAGAAAAAATAAAAATGAAACCCCTTTTATTGGCCATAATGCTATTGTTAACATCTTCATGTGTTAATACTAAGTATGTGGAAAAACAATCCAAGGCTTTGTCAGTTTCAGTATATGCTGCAAAGGATTCATTTGATGTAGGGAGATTCGAGTATACTGAATCGTATTTAAATGAGGTTTGCAGAATTGTCATACCTCCAAGTCTCAAAGACAGAATAAAAATAGAATCTATAACTGTAAATAAACAGAGACGTTTAATAATACCAGAAAAATTCAAAGATCAAAAAATTGTAATAACTGGTTCAGATGAATATAACGCACTTTTAAAAACTAAAGATGTTGCAGAACAATTACAGAAGGACAAGTTAACTTTGGAAAATCAGGTAGTGGAAGTAAACGATCAATTAGACAATCAAAAGAAAGTCACCAACGAAATGATTCTAAGAATTGAGAGCGATAAGAAAATAATCGATGCACAAAAACATACAATATTAATTCTGAGATTGGCGATTGGCGGGTTGATTTTTTTAGCGGGTGTGCTAAAATTCTTCAAAATATTGTAATATGGAAGAAGAATCTGAAAAATTGAACAAAATTAAACAGGCTTTGAGTAAAATAGAAAATGATGTAATGGCTCAATCCACTGATTATATGGATGGAACTTTAACACCAGATGATTATAAGAAATCCTCGGAAAGTATTTCTGAAGGAGTAATCAACCTTTCTAATCTTTATAAAGCAATTGACAATTCTAGTAAAAAGACTGGTTATAATATGCCTACACCACAAGATGTAAGGAACATGGTGGATGCGTATGCCATAAGTTACAACGAATTAACAGGTAAGAATGTCCTAGTAATAGGGAAATTGAATGGGGATAAAATGGATATAAATCTTTTCGAAACAGCTTGATATTAAAAAACTCTAGGATAAATTAGAATATATTATGGCAGGAAAAGGATCAAAACAAAGACCGACCAACATTAGAAAATTCAATTCTAATTTTGATGACATTAATTGGAATACCAAAAAAGGAAAAAACGTTAAAAATAAGAAGCGTGATATAGCTCTACCAGATTAAATTCTCAAAGAAGATAGTTCCTTTTCGGTTATAAGCATGAATTTAACATCCCCCTTTTTATCACACCATTCTACCGCAGCTTTCCATTTTGCTATATTTTTAATATATGTAGCTTGTTGTCTAGGAGTGGATTTAGTATGCCTTTTAACCTGTGGCGGTATAGTTTGACAATAAGGCTTAATCTCTATTAGATATTTTTTATGTTCTCCTTTATCGTTTCTAATGGTTACGCTGTTATCTACAAAGTATCTCCTAAGCTTTTTAACTGGTGATAAAGGGTCTTGATACGGTATTATCACAGATTCACTACCCCAACATACAACTCTAGGATTACTATCTAACCACCTAAAAAATATCAGTTCGTAAGAAGAACGATATATAATAGGTAAACTTCCATTATATTTAGCGGGATTATTTGGCTTGAATATTCCCTGTTTAAACCCTCTTCCCTTTTTCATATAGAAATATTTATCGAAAACGTTAAATAATACTATGATGAATTTCACGAAAATGGTAGAATCAGAGCTTTTGGTTTTAAATGAGGCTAAAGGGAAGAAAAAAACTGGAAAAAAAACTGGAATTAAAACCAGCCTCGAAAAGGATGATATATTTTATAAAGAGTTAATAGCTATATCAACAGCTAATAATATGACTCTCACAGAGGCTCAACTTCAATCTTTATTACAAACCGGGTCTTCTTTAGGTAGAGGAGGACAAAAATATGCAAGTAAACCTGAATTATTAAGAGAAAGACAGAATTTTCCGTTCCTAGATTTAGGATATTCCCTTTGGACTTTAGCGGAAAGAAATGGTAATACAAATATATCTGCATTGTTGAATGTTGCGTCAGAGGGCAGCGACATTTTGAACTTTGTTAATAATACTTCAAAAGGTTCAAAAGGTGCAAAATTTAAAGCTTTTGGATTAGCAGAATTAAATAAAGAATTAAAATGGCAAATGTTAAAAACTGTAAAGTTTACAGATTATGATGAAGCCGATTTTAAATCTCCTAGACTTAGACAATTATTTAATCAAACAGGAAGCGGAATTGCAATAAATGAATATAGTAACAAAACAATATTACAAACACTTTTAGAAATAACTAAAATAAAAAGTAAAACCCAAAAATTTAATTATAATGAGAAAAGTGTATTGGATATAATATATTATCCTCTAGATTATGCCAGAGGTAAAAAATCAATGGATGTTTCTTTATCTCGTGGTTTATTAACTTGTGTAGAAAGTATAATATCTTGGTATATTGATAACATAGAAAAAAATAAACTGATAGATAAAAATGTCGGAGAAGATGCTACTGTTGTTGGGAGCGAGTTAGCAAGAAAAAAAGATTTCCAGTTGCAAAAAGGTTATATCCAATTATTAAATGGTGTTACGAATATTGAACTTAAAAGTGTTGCAATACCTGATGTTACTAAAACTGGTGAAACACCTGACGCAAATTACGACAAAAGAAAATTGAATTCTATAGAAAAAGTCGAAGATTGTAAATCTATAGCACCAGAAATCTATAATGCGATATCTATTTATGCCCAAGAAATTAAAGAAAAATCTAAAGATTTCGCAGAAAGATTTAAAACCGCTGGACAAGCCTTCGGCGGAATATTCACAACCTAAAATAAAAATATGACTGATAAATTCACAGAGCTTTTTGAAAGCACATACCCAACATCATTAAAATTAATAAAAAGAACTATATACCCAAGAGAAATGAAATTCTCAGAAGAGTTCTTAGATTCTCTCAAATCCGAATATAATCGCCTTAAAGTCATAGAAGAGAATGGAGAGATGCGTCCAATTAAAAATCTCCGTGAAAAATTCACAAAAGCTGTAGATTTTCGATTAAATGGCTTTGATGGGGATTTACCCTCCACTGACATTCCAGAAGATATATTACCCTCAGAAGAGGCTGTAGAAGACTCAGAAGAGGGCAAATAACACCTTATCCTGACTTCAATAAGGCTCTAGCACCCTCATACGAGTTTTCTACTATAAACTTCCAAGGGAATTCGTCTATCTTTAAACTGGTGCAAATTTCGTTTATGTCTTTATATTTGTCGAATTTATCTGGCATCACGAAAATTCTTTTACCTGACTTAATAGCTTTACGGATTTTATCTGCTACCTCTTTATTGTCTTTATCGTTGTCGAACACATAGATTACCTCCATTCCTAAGAATCTCGAAAGTTCCTTGGATTGTTCTAATGTTAATTCTAATCCTGACATTGCCAATCCATTCTTCACGAACATTGCATCAATAGCACCTTCAAATAAAAACAAATACGGAATATCTACATCTACATTGTAAATTCCGTATAATGTTTTACATCCACCTTTACTCAAATATTTCGGATATTCATCAGAATTTAATGTTCTACTTTGATAATAAGACACCTTACCGTCCATAGAATAAAACGGTATTATTATTCTGTTCTTATGTATAAAATCATTAAACGAGAAATATATAGACTTGGGTTTGTTAATAGCAGTAAACAATCTTCGTTTATTACAATATTCTATAGCCTTTTTTATAGCTGAATATTTTCCTCCTTTGTTGATATAAAACTCACAAGATTCATCATCTGTTAAATTAACACTGTCAAAAGGTATTGGAGGTATCTGTCTTTCTTCAGTTTTATTCGTGTCTATATAAGTAGTTGGTGTATTTTCGTAACTTGCAGACTCCGTTTTGATGTCTAAAAAGCTTTTACGGCTCACCAATTTCAACCAATTTATTTCCGTCCAAGATTTAGAACAATTGAAACATTGAAATCTATGTTCTTTAGGGTAATAAAACAACCTTCTTTTTTTACCACTGCTAGTGCCTTCATTGCAAATACAACACTCTGCATTGTATATCCCATTAGATTTTTTATATAATGGTCTTCTACAATAGGTGTAGATTTGTTGTATTATATAACTATATGGGAGTTCCATATGAACATGTTAACACATGTTTGTAGAAAATCAAGATATAAGCATCCTCTCAGGACTCAGCCGCCAGCAATCGGTAGCAGCAAGAGAATCAGCGTTATTGTTCTATTGGTTGTTCTGGAGCAGGAGCAGCAGCCGTTTCTGGTGCGTAAAGGTTAATATAACCCTTTAGCATTGTGGTGACACCAACAATTGATTCAGCAGCACGGTTTATTTCGTGCCATAGTTCATCGGATATGCCCTCAAAAGCTGTTCCTTGTTTGTCCAAAACCTTCAGTAAACGCTGTAAAGAATCGGTTTCTGTTCCGTTTAGGGCATCTATTGCATTGTCTAGCAATGTAACGTAATCAATAAGGGTTTTTGCGCCAGCAGCACCGTTTGCATCAGCACTAGGAGGAATTTCTCCGTTTACTGGTTGAACTGACGTTGGAACTGGTGCAGGTTCAACCTTAATATCATTAGGATTAGGAACCCCACCTTCCTGTTCGTATATTTTCTTGTAAAGAGCGTCAAATTTCATATGTAGTAAGATTATTTATCTCAGACACACCAATTTTCTTGAAATTAAGTGATATTTCGATATATATGATAGTGGAATACATTTTTAAAGATGCTTGTATAGTTTCAACCATATTGTTTTTATGGTTTAATACGGATTCCTTAGTGGAATATCTGAAATTGTTTAAATTAGATTTTCTGATAAAAGATTTTCTAGAAAACGGTGAAAACAAACCGATACATCAATATATTTTCTCTAAACGTTTAGTGGTGGAAAACAGAGTATGCAAATTTTTCATTAAATTGATATCTTGTCCTGTATGTTTAGGTATGATATTGTCAATTCTATTGGAGAGAGACATTAACGCCTTTCCAGTATATATAACAACATTGATTATATATTTCACTGTTTTGAAATTGAAATAGTGGATTTTACATGTTGAAGCAATAGACCAGCTTCTTTTCTTCTATCTTCCATTTTAAATATTTTATAATTATCATTCTTGGAATAAAACCAAACGGCATAATTACCTGCAATCTTTATGGTTGTATACTTTTCCAAAAGCAATTGATACAAGGACATTTGCAGAGCATATATATCATTTTCACAGACATCCAAATGCGATACTGGTTCTAGAAATTTATTATTGTATTCGCTTTTCATTTTAAACTCTCTATTGGTTTTGAAATCATATATTTCATATTCCCCTATTCGAGTGTTATAAACTAAAAGGTCTAACGTTCCACAAATATTAGTGTCGTCTATGTCTCCCAACACAAATTCGTTTTTAATAGGTAAAAGGTGTTTATGATCGTTATAGAAATTATCGAAATATCCTATCAGGATTTTTAAATTGTTTCTCAGTTTACTTTTCGTTTCTGCGTCAAAAGAGTCGTGATTTTTATCAATGTCTTCAAAGGAAGATATTCTATTCCTGAAATAATTATCTATGTAATAGTGTAATATTGTTCCCTGTTGTGTGGAAAACAGGTTTTTTATTCTCCATATTTCAAGTATCTCTTCTTGTGATACACCCAATTGATGTGCCTTTCTTTTTGATATCTCATCTGTAGCGAATTCTGGTTCGTAACATCCAATCAATTTAGAAACTGACATTGGAGCAGGTTTCCCATCTACTGTGTATTTGTGACCCTTTTCAAAAAATGTAATCTTATTAAAAATCTGTAAACTTAATAAATCTTTGAACATATTATTTTTTGGGCATCTTTTTTATTCTACATTCACAATCTTTAAAGAGTGGACACACTACGCAAGTTCTATCATTATCAAGATAGTAATCGGGTCGCCAACATGCACCCCTTGTCAAAATAGCAACATGCTCTGCTTTATTAAGATCGTATGAATCTCTTTTAACATCACGATTGATAGAGTAGTTTTCTATGGTTCTGCTATTACTTTCTATTATATCTTTAATCAGTGCTTTCTTCTGTTTACGTTCAATTTTCTCTCTGTTTTTGAATTTTTTAACGTAACATTTCAATATGTTTAAAGGTATATATTTAGATATTTCGCAACTATATTTCTTTCTTATGTCTCCCTCTTTGAATCCCTCTTTTAAAAGTTTTCTAGCGTCTTTGCATATGTAATATTCAACATATTCTTCGACTGTGGAAAATTTTAATTTCTTCGCTTCCTTTTCTAATTTGGCTTTACTGTAATTGAATACTTTACCAGTTAAAATGCATGTTATGGAATTTTTCCTAGGATTTAAACGTGTTGTATCATCTTTATTTTTCTTCGGTTTTTCGGGTTTCGCCATACCTTTAATTATACAAACGTCTTTTAAAAAAGGAGAAGGCGTCATATAAAATCTTTATTATTATGGTTTTACACCTGTTTATCGAGCAATTTTAACTTTGGCAAATCGACCACCGAAATCTCTAACATTATGATATCTAGCAACGAGAATAGCGTCACAAGTTCTATCTACACACCCCAAAAAGGTGTATTTCGAATGGTTTATATAATTCTCCACTAGAAAACTTTTAACTTCTCTGGATGCATTTGCGAGAGATGTTTTAACTCCTGCAATATCTTGAATTGATTTGATTACGATTGTATTGTTTATTTTCATATTGGACAGGTATTCTACCTCTTCCAACCATAAAGTCAATAACAATCTAGTCTTTTTCTACACCAGAATCAATCATGGCAGTCATAGCTTCCTCACGAATATACTCCAACAACTCTTCTATTTTATCTGTAGGTTTATCTATCATCGTTATAATGTTTTTCATTGAAGTAGATAAAACATCTCTAGATTTTGTCAGATCGGAATCTTCCAATTTGGAGGTTTTGACACCCTCTTCTTTTAATAAAACCTGTTTAGTGTAAATATTTTTTAATGAATTAGACATATTATATATTTATTGTTTTTGGTGATATTATGGTGTTGTAATCAAACTTCCATCTTCTTCCCCGAAACATTTGCCATTATTTTTAATGTATAAATGTAGTTGTTCCACCCTCAAATCTGGTGGGCCTTCAAGTCTAATCACTGCTGGACAGTCATTTATGGGGAAATATATGCCCTTATTTTTATCGTATGTGCTGACCATAGCATCTAATATATAATTTATTTCTTTTCTATATGAAAGATTCTCGTCACATACCTTTCTACCCAATTTAATTTCTTCTCTTAATGGAGAGAAGAAAATCAAATCAAATTGTTTAATGGTTTGATTTATTATCACGCGAGAATCATTTATGAAATCATCATCTACTTTACCAAGACCTTGAGAGTTCAGCCAAAGAGAATATGCCACATTTTCCACTATACATCCATCAAAAACCATGAATTCATCGTTGGATGCTGATGCGGATTGAATTTCGTCAATCATCGCATCCAGTATAATCTTCTGACTTTTTTTATCGCCTTTTTGGTTCAGTTTTAATTTTTTATCCTTTATGGCGTCTCTATATTGGAACTCTGTTCTTTTATACATTGGCCATCTTTGAAGAAAGTCTTCAACTAATTTAGTTTTCCCGTTGCTATGAGTGCTGACAAAGGCTATTTTCATATTTTATATTTAAACGTTATCTCTGAGAATTTCAATACAGATTTTCTAATCTTTTTAAGCCGTGATGGGATACAAATTGTTCTATGTATGAAATTATGTTTTCCTTTCCTATTGGATTCATAGAATGAACTACATATATCGGAAATGTTTGTTTATTATCTAAACAATAATCACATAACCATTTAGCACAGTCATAACCACTTCTCTCTTTATATTCTGAGTATGAAATCTTATCTATAGATTTGACGTAATGTTCTAGTGCTAGATCGTGATCGAATGCTATGAAATGAGGAACACCATTGGTTTGAATGTGATTTACGAACTGTGTATAGTCACGAACTGTATACCATTTTCTATAATCTTTTGGCAAATCCACCCATTTAACATTTTTTAAATCTCGTTCATCATCTAAGAACAAGTAATACGCTTCACTCATGTTAGATGTGTTCCTCTCTTATAAAGCCTGATAGTTCTTTAACTATATCTTCTGTTATAGTATCATGATACTCTTCGTTTTTAAACAGATATATATTTTCGAGGTTTATATCGTTTTTTAATTGTTTGTTTATATCTTTAACTGTGTTGATTGCTAATTTTGATTGCTTTTCCTTCCAATCACTACATATATCAACCGATGAAGAGAATAGCAAAGCTTCTAAAATGGCATTGCATTGTTTTTTAGTTAAAGATAATTCTATTATCTCATTAGATGATGTGTTATTCATATTGAACATATTATAACACGTATAACTCCTATTTCAACTATTATTTAGGCGGTAAGGCAATTTTCAAATCTTGAAACATCTTCAATATCTTATTAGGGTCTGTCTCTTTAGCTATGTTTAGAATAGATGGATGCGTAGCGTCGTATGTGTTTGTAGGAGGCTTTGTTCCTGCTACTGGAGGAGTAGTTGGTGTTGCTGGTGTTGCTGGTGTTGTCGGAGCACCAGTGGTTGGCGCAGGAGTTGGCGCAGGAGATGTATACCCCTCTTCTAGTTCTGCGTTTACACGTTCAAAGATTTGTTCAAATTTACTCATATAACACTATTTATCCTTTTGTATTGTTTTTTTCTATAGGCAATTCAGGGGGTTGAACTTCAAGTTCTTCATTATCTATAAACCCATGACTAAATTGTTTCTGCTGTTTAAATTTTTTCAATATGCTAGTAAGTTTTTTAACGTTTGCGAATTTGGTTATCTTGTTATAGTCTATTCTATGTTTTTCAATAGTAGATATAGCAGCAGATTCCATCTCCTTGTCGTTGTATGTGGAGCATTTACAATAAGGGAAGGGAATAACCTTTAAAAGCTTTTCGAAAATTTTACTGTTTGCGAAAAAGTTAGCTATTTTATGGTTTTTCTGATAGTTCATGAATGGGTATAACAACAGAACCTTTGGATACTTGGACTTGCAGTTTTTATGAGCATAGAAAATATTCTCTATGCAAAAATGATAGAATAAATTATGCACATCCCCTGAACCCCTCCCTATGAAATTGAAAGGGATGTTATTTGTTTCACACGTATAAATAACATCTTGAATGGATTTATACAGTATTGGGAAAGAGTCAATTACACAAACTCTAGATTTATCAAATTCTTTATAATTTAATTTCATTTTATCAGAGCTTCCAATATTTCAAATGATATGTTATCTTGTTCCGCTTCATGTATCAACGAATGAAAATCTTCAAAAATCTTGTTTATTTTTGTTTCATATTCTAAAATCTTCTCATACTTCTCAACAGAGAAATTTAAAAGCTTTTGATTTTCTAATATTTCCATGTTTTCTATCAACTCTATTTTGGAACCTAAAAATCTCTTAATTTGGAAAAGGGTTCTATTGGCTGGTGACATTGCCATGTTTTCCTCTTCTGTTATGGGTTCTTTCAGTTTATTTCCCTTTTCGTTTATTAACCCCAATCTATACGCATCAAACTCTGTGAACGGTTTTTTAAGCTCTGTTAACAATAGTTTGTTTGTTAGCACTTCTTCCATCCTCTCTTTCAACATGCTGTTATAGTTTATACCATGAATATGCACTCCATTAGTAGAATACCTACATCCCTTTCCATAAGAGGTTGAACCACAATAAGAGCATTTTTTTGAATCGTCTGGATGAAAATGCACTCCGTTTGTGGAATACCTACATCCCCTACCATAGGAGGTTGAACTGCAAAATACACATCGACTTAAATGATTCATAACTTATTATATTTAACAATTATAACAGGTTTAAATACTTTGTCCACGATTTAAATGTTCGTAGTGTTTTTTTAAATCTTTGGGCACACAGCCTATACGTGCATTTACGATCCCGTTGTATGCGTCATCTCTAAAAAGGACATTATTATCTATCTGTATTTTAAGTTCCTCGTATTTTATTTGCCATTTACAAGTGCATAGTTTCAATATAATACGTCTAAAGTTTTCCTTTCCGTGTTTCTCTACATCCTTTTTCAACTCTTCACTACTACCATAATAGTCTCTCCAATCTGATTCAGACACCTTTTTACGCTTCCTCTTCTTGCCTTTTAGTGGAGGCATCTTAGTTCTCTTAATGAACTGCTTACAACCCCAATAAAAGCGTTTCTCTCCCTGTTCTGCATTCAACCTTTCAATGCAGTAGACGAAGCCAAACCAATTTTCTATATCTGCTGGTATATTTTCCCATTCCATATGTAATTTGTTTATATTTAACTACTTACAACTATTTTAACTTTTTTCAACTTTTTTCGTTTGAGTCGCTTGACAAATCAAAAATCGACGTTAAATGTTCTTTAAGAACTTCGGGGAGTTTGAAGATCACAGATTATGGACTTTTACGTTTTTTGTTCTTTTTTGACTTCTTTTTTGACTTCTTTTTTGACTTCTTTTTCCCTTTTTGTCCAATTATAATATTTTCAGGGAACTTTCTTTTGATTACTTTTCCCATACCAAATGGTTTC
>Ga0049082_10000360_pt1 | contig 12590 bp, 33 predicted proteins | sample GreLakmeHU45MSRF_FD_66718 | JGI IMG/M metagenome (GOLD analysis project Ga0049082, IMG submission 66718) | Freshwater lentic microbial communities from great Laurentian Lakes, MI, USA - Great Lakes metaG HU45MSRF | ecosystem: Environmental > Aquatic > Freshwater > Lake | place: Great Lakes... | reverse complement strand
AGAAGTCAACTCGCGTATAGCAAATTATGAAAATAGATTGGCAGAATTTAAAGAGTTAGATGCTATAAAAAGTTTAAAGTTTGATGCGTTATTCAATTCTAATTCCGCTTTAACTTTAGAAATAGATAAACACTTGGACACTATTAAATCCTTGAGAGAAGAACACAAAGAAGAGTTATATAAGTCAAGAGAGGAACATAAACAAGAGCTATACAATTTAAGAGAGGAACATAAAGCAGAGTTGGAGAAAATGAAGAATGGTTATGTGGCTGAATTAGAAGAAGTTAAGAATAAACAAATTAAAACTCAAGAAGCTATTATAAAACTGTTAATGTTTCAACCCACAGAAAACATAACTTAAATTCTATACCTGAATGTTGTTGGATGCCCTAATGGATTAGTCGTGAATGTGCAAGACTCTAAATCATCATCCACTTTGAAACATCCCATAACTAATGCGTGATTCCCATCCTCCCCTTTGGCTTTACCTAACATTGTAGATAATATAGATTTCTCTTCTTCTGTCTCTGGATATACTGTTATAGTAGGTTCTCCCTTGTGATTAAATATTGCTTCAGCTTTCATAATTGTTCCCAATCGTATTGAACAGATTTCTGCTGTTCCATCATATCATCATATACTTTATTGCTGCCATTTCCCCAATAGTCACACAATAATCCACATTCTCTGCACTCATCCACAGACACCGTTTCATAATAAGAGGACGATCCACAATTAGGACATACAGCATCTTCCGATTGTAACTCTTTACCATCATCTACTAAACCTTTACCGCAATTACGAGGAAATTTAATTTTCATGGTTTCATTTCTTGTTTTTCATTGAAAGAATCTCTTAATATATACAATTCGTTTTTTAATTCCCTGTTTTCATTTTCGAGTTCGTCAACATTCTGTGCTTCCAGTGTCCATTGTGCAAAACATCTTTTCTGAGATTCTGTCATTTCATTCAATGCCATTCTCATATCCCCTGCTGTTTGAAAATCACTCTTAATCATTTCATTCCCAACATAAGAATGAAGATGATCTAATTCAGCCAAAGCTTGCCTCAAAGAATCTCTCAATTCATTCTCCGTAAGCATATCTATCATATCAGGAGTATCTTCCAATGGTTGTTCAGGTGCATTGTCGTTTTCCGTTATCATATTATATTATTGTAAAGGCCAAGCACCACAAGAACCAGTCGTAGATGAAGTAATGGTTAAACAAGATTTGTCGTCGTTTTTCGCTTTTGCTCTGTCAAAACACTCCACTATTTGAGTCGCAACAGCAGCAACTTGAATCAATTCTTCTCTCAATCCTTCTGCTGCTTCCCCTCCAAACTTTTCATGTAATGCTGCTTGTGCAAATTCTCCACATTCTTCAGAGAGAATAGCAGACCAAGTAATATTGTCATGATCCTGAACACCCCACTTTTTATCTTGACTCCTCCTCTCCTCTCTAATATCTTCCAATATCTTCTCTTGCGATTCATACCTTCCAACCCTTTCTAATTGATTGAACCCTCTAAAATCAGTAATCTTATTATCCTCTAATAACTTGGAAACAACTTCTGAACAGGATGCCATCATCAATTTACCATTGTTAGTAGTAGGATCAAATTCTTTGGTATCAGGTCTTGTCTCATATCCAAAAGAGGGAGCAAGTCTTTCATACGTATCGTGAAAGAGTGTTGCAATTTCTAATGGGGTTTTACCAGCTATTAAATTGTTTTCTTTGTTCATCGTTGCATTATATCATAAGTATGTTAAACTTCAAATACCAATATGAAATTCGATAACCTAGCCAATTCAATATTAGAACAGATTAAACCTACTGGAATCGAAGAGCATTCTGTTCGTTTAGTTACTGATGAAGGAGGAGACGAAACAGCAGAGGTAATGGTGCATACAAACGTTGATGATGATATTATATTAAGAGCTTATACTTACGCTGATGAAGCTAGTAAGTTTCCCAAAGATGCTATATTAGGAAAAACTAAGAATCCTCTTTTCGTAGAAGTAGCTCTTTGGTATGTCAACGATCAAATAGAATGGGTCAGAGATCAAATAAGTGATAAACGTGCAGAGAATGTTCCTTTCAAAGTAATGTATTATTAGTTTTATCGCATAAAATAGGTTTATCGGATTTAACACATAAAATCGATTTTTTGTTTTTCGATGATATAATAATATGATGGAAAATACAGTAGAAGAATCACCTAAAGTGGACGTAAGCGCATTTGATGAAATTTACCCCGAAAGAACTCTCATACGCGAAGTAAGTGTTATAAATTATGATGATAACGGCAATAAAACAATATGCAAAAAAAGTTATTCTAAATATATTCTCAACAATAAAGAACATATAGAAACGGAAAAACATACTCATATCTTAAACAAGGAAGGCAAACTATTATACTGGAAAAACCATAATACTGTGCATGAATATCTTAGGGAATATCATGATAACGGTAAAGCAAAATTGGAATTATCTAATGGTTATATTTTAAGAGAATTTAACAAAGATGAAAAGATAATACACTATAAAAATCTAAGAGATGCCACGAATTTAAATGAATATTGGGTGGAATATAACGACGAAGGAAAATGCACACATATTAGACATGCAAATGGTTACGAGGCTTGGTATTAGTTTTAATACATATACCAAGCAAGAGATTATTCATTACAATACTAACTTAATACCTTTGTCAGATACCATCATCGAAAAACTAGATTCTTTAACATCCCATTCAGATTCATCTACTATAAATCCAACTTTAGGATATTTACCTTTGATAGTATATTCTGCTGTAATAGAATCTGGCCCATTAGGAATATCATCTTCTATTTTTACAATATGTTCATTCTCAAACGTTTGTAATGTTCCATCAGGTAGTCTAATAAAGAATACATCAGTCTTAAATGAACCACAATTCTTTCTCACTTGAACCAATCTTCCAATAACATCCTTTCCTGTCATTATAGAAAGAGTAGAACATTTAACAGCATCATTGAAATTTAGCGTTCCTCCATAATATGTTTTATATTCTGATTTATTATTTTTCATAATTACCACCATATATCTATAATATATTCCCCCGCTTCAAGTGAACCTCTGCTATGTAAATCATTAGCAATCATTTGAACATCAGGATAGAAGTTTCTTTCCCACCACATTTCTATACAATAATCTGGACAATCTTCTTCTCCTTTAAGAGGAGTTTTCGGATCGCGTTTAAGCCAAGCAGAGAAACTAACACCCATTTCTTCATGATTGACTTCTTCAGGTAATGTGTCATTATCATATTCATTTGCTTCATAGGGAACAGTAAATTTAAATAATGTTTGATTACCTTTACAACCATCTTGCTGTTGAAAATTATAAGGTCTTCCATATGTTTCAGATACGAATTTGTTCCAATCGTCTACATCAATGGACTTTACGTTGTTTATTTTTAATGGTTTCATATGTTATTTGTTTTCAAATTTGGCTTTAAGTTGCTCATAATGTCTCCGTTCTGATTCTTCCTCATACTGTTTCTGCCTTATTCGTTCCTGTTCAGCAGCCTTAATTCTCGCTTCCAATTGCTTTTTCTCGATCTCTGCCTTCTCTTTAATAGTAGCTTTATCCATCGCATCTTGGCTTTTTACTAGTTCAGCAGCCTTAATATATTCATCAGAGTATGTAATATCGTCGGATAGTTCATCTCCATAGCACTGAAAATCAATATCATTCATCCAACCCAATAGTTGTTCACTTCTTCCATCAATGTTTAGATATACTGAAATGCTATATCCCTCTTCTCTAGTATCAAGGGGGTATTGATTTAATCTCTGCCCATTCTCTTTTCAGTTTCTCCCAAGTAAGATTCGCACGAACAATACAATTACTATCCCACCTACCCTCACACCTTCCTCCCCAATGATCAGCAGAGTTCGGTTTATATGCAATTAAAGTATATGACGTATTCATATAGCGAATAATACACTATATAAACATTTTGTCAATCCTTAAATTTAACCCCAAGAAATTCCCAATTCTTTCTCTTCAGAGGATTAAGAAGATTAGCTTTGAAAGTAGGACTTCTTTCAGCCATTAAAAGAACCTTTGTTTGAAAGTGATTGTCTTGTTCTTCTTTTAGCAATAATTCCAAAGATTTACAATATGCTTGCTTATCCTCAAGGAGTTTAATATAGTATTCAGGACTGCAAGGAGGATTAAAATTCATAATTAATATCAGGGTGTAAGGTTAGCAATGTTTTCAAATCTTGCTTTAGACGTTCCTTCTCGTTAGTGAGGTTTTCCTTCTCCACAAACCAACCATGTAGCTTATCCTCTAGCTCTTGGATTCTCTTTAACTGTGACTCTATTACCGCATTCCCAAACTCGAAAGGACGTTTTTGTTTCTTGATTTTCTCCAATTCAGCATTTACTTTGGAAAGTTCTTTGGAAAGTTCATCTGCGCTTAATGCGTTTTCAGTTATCATTTGAACATAATACTACAATGCATATTAAATGTCAATGTTTAATATTAGACTTCTTGAAACGTGACAACGCTGCTATTAACTTCTTTAAGTCTGAATGATGACGATGATCACGCACAACAGGAGCAAACGCATCCAGTATCTCCTCCTCCTCCTTCGATGTAACGCCATACAGCACTTTAGTCTCTATCTCCCCTTCCACATCAGGACGCCACACATCCATCTCACTGTATCTATCTCCTGTTCCCTGAAAGAAATCCAAGTCAGATTCATCTTGTCCTAGGTAATCAGGATTACTGCCGTAGTCCGTAGGATATGTAACACCCGTCAACGGATAGTCCAATTCAAACTCTTTTCTAGAACCTTTCAACTGGTCTATTACGATTAGTGACTACATAAAGCCACTGAGAATATATCCAAACCGTTTAGCATTGTCAACAGAATCCTTTGTGAATGAGACATATATAGGACTTATTCCTTTATCTCTCAATACTGCAAATCTATGCCTTCCATTGATAAACATAACCTTGCCAGAATCATTCACGGATACTTCTGGCGATTCTAATGTTCCTCCTGAAGATTCTAATCCTTTATAGAATTTCTCAAATTTCTCTCTACGATCTGCAATACCGCCTTTTCCAAATGCAATATAGAAACCAACATCTTTACTCCAAGCAGCGTCAAATTTTTTTATGTCGACAGGAAGCAACACATCATTATTATGTTCAGACCTTTGCGACCTCTTTGTTTGAACCGTTTCCATTATTAAATCATATAACTGCGAGAACTTCATATATCTATTTAGTCTCAAACTCCATTATTAAATCATATAACTGCGAGAACTTCATATATCTATTTAGTCTCAAACAACTGCAGAATAACTAATTGTTTTTTATCGTCCTCATTGATTACCCCCATCATTTCTTTGATTCTATATATATTTTCCTGTAGGTTCATTATAAATCATTTTTTGTTAGAATCTTAATCTTAATAGGTTTGTTTGCCGCAACTGATGCATATAATCTTGTTCTACCGCCAACAACATGGTATTTGTCGTTATGTTTCAATACAACTGGTGATTCATATTCATTATTAACAATTCTATCATAATTCTTTACAGGTTTATACCCCCTGTTTCTGTTCTCACCCGAATCTCTAATATCCATATATTCCCCATACTCTTTTCTCGAATCATCCATTTTGGAAATTTGAAGCATTTTTGATAATAAACCCTTATCGTTTGATTTATTCTCTAAATTATGGAATGTTTTTATCTGTGTGTAATCCACCTCTTCTGTTGGTAATGAATCTATAATTGGTGTTAATCTTTCCACCGATTCTTTATCATTCTTATATCCAGCTTGTTTAACCACTGATTTAATAACCTTATCGTCTTGACCAACCAACTCCCAAGCTTCTTCATCTGAGGATTCTTCAGGAAGCAACACATCATTATTATGTTCAGACCTTTGCGACCTCTTTGTTTGAACCGTTTCCATTATTAAATCATATAACTGCGAGAACTTCATATATCTATTTAGTCTCAAACATCCCATCCTCCTAACTCTAACGCTTGAGGATCACCAAAGACTGCAATGGTTTGATATACACTTGGGGTTTTGTGGAGGAAGGATGGATATCTACGAGTATGCTTCTCTACCACCGCCGCAACTTCCTCCCCATGCTCAACCATACGTTTAGCGCACAGAATAGCCTCTTCTCGCGCTTCAAAATGAAAAACCTCACTGGCATCCCCAAATTCATCAATAGAGCGGGTTTCATAATCTACAACCTTTATACTGACATTATCCTTTGATACTGTTTCCATGTGACTATTAAAGCAGATATAAATGAACTGTCAAGAAATACTTAACAGTTCAATTCTACTCTGACTGCTGTTGGATACATTAAGTTCCTAACATGATCTAATAGTTCTTCATCAGTTCTATCAGTGAAATTAACACTCCACCAATCCTCACTTTGATGTTCATGTCCACTTTGATTGGCTATATGACAGGTAATCTCCCTCAAACCTAGTATTATAATTTCTCCTTCTATGGTAGTAACTTTAACCGTAATAATCATTAGGAGATATGTTATTCTCTTGTAGTAATGTCAACAAATGGTTATACATCTTCAAAACCTTAGCATGTGCAGAAAGTTCAGCTTTTTTATTCTCCTCTGTATTTTTCTTGGGTAGTCTGCATATCGAATAATCAATCAATGCGTTTTCAAAGTTTATTAATGTTGTGGCATAAGGGAAAGACTTCTCGAAATCATTAAAGAAAAAGGATTCTGGTAGGTCTTCAACTTTTAATTGTGGTGAAATGCCTTCAAGTTTAAAGTGGTGATCATTCGCATCATTCGCATCATCAACCCATTGCGCCCATACATGTCTCCAATCAGAATCATATGCAGCTTGTATTTCATGTCGAACACTCCACAAGAAACACGCTTTACAAACTTTCTGTATTGGAGTATGATGTTTTTGGCACTTCACTATTTTTTCTGGTGAAGGGAGGTCAGGCGTAAATCCCCAACTTTCATGTATCTTCTCAACTTTACGTTTAATATAATGACAAGTTTCCATATTGCTTATAGTGCGTAAGTTCCATAGGTTGATTGCTTTAACTTACCAGCCAGTTCTCTACACTTGGCAATAAGGAACTCTGTCTCTTTACGGTGATGATCTTCTAACTCTTGAAAGGTAGCATTATCTGAAAGTCTCTTTACTTTAATCCAAGAGTAGTTATCCTCTTCTATAATCGCATCTAATTCGTCCAGCATATTAAAATGCTTTTCTACCGCTTTCAATTGTGTTTCGTTTAATCCCATTTACACATATTACCATAAACCTTATAGATGTCAACAAATCTCTATACAAGTAGGAGGAGCAGAGGTATCATCCACAAACATTTGTCCGTCTTTTTTCCAAGGATATACAGGCCCAACACCACCTATATCATAATGCCCACCTTCAGTTTTATCGAATATACAAACTTCAATGTCCTCTCCATGTGCTGCTTCCATTATATCCAATTGCTTTTTCAACTCTTTTAATTTCATTTGGATATATTACTACAATCCTTTCAAATGTCAACAGAAAGATATTTTATTGAATTAAGGATAAATAAATATATGAAGTTTAATGATCTTATCAATTCAATATTAAAAGAATCTACTGAGAAAAGAGATAGATGCTTAAAAAAGGCAGATGAAGTATATGGTAAAAAAACTAGTGCTTATAAAAGTGGAGCAGTAGTTAGATGCCGTCAAGGTAAAATTTGGAAAAAACGTAAATCATGAACAATTTTTATAAATTAGTTAATTCGATATTAGAATCTATAAATATATCTGAAAGTTTTGAAAAAGAAAAGAAAGAGGGATTACATGGATGGTTTTCAAGAAATAAAGGAAAAGGATGGATAGATTGCAAAACTGGAAAACCTTGTGGCAGAGAAAAAGGGGAAAAAAGAAAAGGTTATCCAGCTTGTAGACCTACTAAGAGTATGTGTAATAGTAGGAAACAACATAAAAAAAGTTCTAAAAGAATTTCTTGGAAAAAGGGTGATCCAGTGAAATCTTAGAGTTCTGACCTTAAATCAAATTCATTTCTATGGTATTTTGGTGGAGAATTTATATTATAAGGAGTAACAAAATTTGCATTATGCCACCTTAAAAAGTTATTAGGAGATAAACAGTAATTTCCATTATCTAATTTAATACAATGATGTGCTTTACTATCTGCATCATTACTGGTTGCGTATCCTATTCCATTAATGCTTAGGTCGTCTAAAGTGAATAGATATTTTCCTCTTCTCCATTTCTTATCCCTACTACAGAAATCAACATAGTAACCTTCTAAATAAGTGAATACGTTAGAAAATATAAATTCCCCTTGTGTATCCCACCAAGATAAAAGAGAAAGTCTTTCATTTTCATCATCTGACATTATTTCAAAATCTTTTTTATGGATAAAAGCTGAAATAGGCAATGAAAAAAATATAGCACCATTTATTAATTGACAATGAAATCCTATTGGTCTATTCATTATCGCTTTCGCCCCAAACATATAACATTCAGTAATATCTTTATTAGATGAATCGTTATATAAAAAGCTATTTCTCACGTAACAATTTTGGTATGGTATATTTGTGTTTATCATTTCTATTGTATTTTGGTGGAGAATTTAAAATATAAGGAGTAACAAAACTTTCAAATGTCAACAGAAAGATATTTTAGGGAAGGGAGCACTTTCAATCACCAAGCTTCCAATCAACATCAGATTATTCATAGTGGCAATCAAATGAACTGCTCCAATAATATAACAGGGCAATGTTGCTATAAGTGATTGAATATGTTTAGGTTGCTCCAATGCCATATACTTCAAAAGGTAATAAGATGCCAATACCAATGGAAGAGTTAGTAGCAGTTCCCTAAAGACGATACCATTCACTACTCCAAATCGTTCCATGAAAAAGATTGCAACATTATTCCCCTCCTCCAAAGCATTCAACTTCAATCCATATATAGTAGAGATTGCATCAGTTACCGTGAAGAGGATTAAGAACAGGATAGATAGTTTAAATTTGTTCATGGCGATGATTTTAATTGAATTGCATGATTCGTCCTGTGATGTGTAATGTAAAGTTACCATCCTCTAAGAAAACCACCACATTTGTATCAGTTTTCGCCCAAATGCCTGTAATATACTTTCTAGCAAAATTGTGGGGTTCTGGTTGTGGGTCTAGGACTTCAAGTTTATCCCCAACATTCAGCAATACAAATCGATCACCCTGAGTATCATAGTATCCTTTTTCCGTTACTGTTGCTGTTGTCATGGGGGTATTATGGCAAAAGTATATGAAAAGTCAATGTTTATTTCTCCTACGCTTCTTTTTAATTACTTGCTTTGGTTTGGAATATGGTGGTATGTTTCCAATCAGATCAACCTCTTTATATTGGTTTTTATCAGAGGGAAGTATCAGATTCTTATTTGTCTGATAGTTCAAGTATTTACATTGAAGCTTCTCTAAGAGGTTTGCATTTGCTGTGAAGGGTGTTAATGTAATCAATACTAAACACCACATTGCAAGGCTTTTACTCTTCATACGGTGTGTTATCTCGTTTGAAATCAGCTAGATATTCTTCATAGTGATATTGTTTATAGTCTGACAGGAGAGGAGCAGCATCCCCATATTCATCGTGAAAGGTTTGATACTTTTCTTCAACATCCGATTCAGAACACCATTCAGAGAAAGTAAGAGGTTGTTTCATGTGTCTTTATCACAGATATCCTGTGTTCCGTATTTTTGTGTTCCATTCAATCCGCAACTGATTCGGTCGCTCAGATACTTGAATTCTCCACTTTCTCTGCCTATGTATTTGACAATCGCATTCAAAGCTTTTTGTTGAAATTGCCTATCATGATCGCAGTGCTGTGCTAGGAGCCAGTAATTGTTCCAGTCATCTGGAGTGAATGTTTCGAAATCAAACTTCACTCCAATGAATTTTTGCAAACGATCCTTCTCGCCAAAGATGTCATCGGCGTCTCTATTACGCAACTTAGCATACATCTGAGCACCCTTCTGCCAATCGCCATTCGCTTTAGTCTTTACGAAAGCCTGATAGGATTTTCGTTCGCTCTGATCTTGAGCGACTAAAGTCGAAAGCATTTGATTGGATTCTTTCAAGTATCCACAGGTATTACACTCAGGTTCGTTAGAGGAATAATTAGGACACTCAGAACAATGATGAGGATCAAGTGTGTAACCTTCCCTGTCAACCTTACGATTACAGTCAGGACAAACGTAATTGTTATCCTTTGACTTGGTGAACTTATAAAAGGATGGAGTTGGAGTCGAGTCAGGCATGGAAGTATTAAAGCAGGATTGTTTAAAATGTCAACTAGAACGTGGTAGGGTTTGAACCTACTTTGACTTTGTTTTATCCTTCCGATTTAAGACACTCGGTATAACATAATAAACTAATCATAGATTGACTTCTCATAGTTTATAACAGGTAGTCGTCTGCACTTCTCCCAACTTGTAGTGTTCCAACTACTTATCGAGGCAATTAATTCTGCCACACGTTCAAATGTAGTATATCTTACCTGATTAGAATGTCAAGATACATTATACCTTGAACGATAGATTTAATCGATGAAACTAGAAGGATCGATGTTCAAATATCCCTGACAGAAACCAAGTGCAGTAGTAACATCCTCTGATTTAACATTACCAAGGAGGAACAAAGCATAAGGCGCATGATTCTTTTTGTTCATGGTTTCATCTGTTACAAAACTTCTCAATAGGCTTACAAAGGATGTATAGTCGAGTTTTTCGTTCATAGGAGTATTAAAGCAGGATTATAGGTAATGTCAATATCTCTCTTGAGTTTTGTTCTGCCATGTGAAATAATCTTCCCCGAAAACTTCTTCCATGATGAGTTCAAATGCCCAATGATCATTATCATCATCTAATTCCCAGTTAAATGCTTCGTCCCTCATCTTTTCAGCGAACGTGATGAATTTCTTAACGTCAATTTCGGATGGTTGTTTGGCTACAGGTTTTTGTGCTATTCGTGCCTCCAATTCATCTGCTAAAGTCCTTAGTTGTTGAGGTGTCATTTTTTCTACGTTCATATTGTTATTAAGCAGGGTTGGAGGTAATGTCAATGATGGTTTTAGCTTCTTTCAATGCACAATCAGCAACATAAGCTGCCCAATCTGTTCCGTATTCAACAATATCCCCTGCTTCCATGCCTTCTTTTCCAGCCTTTTGTTTGATAGTTTCTAACGCCTCCACCAGTTTCATAAAGTTATTCACACAATGATCAGAAAGCTGTCTGTTGGCTTGAAGCTTGCGAAGGGATTTAGCTTCCTTTTCCCCCATCGCATCTATATCTGCATCTGTATATAGCCACCTGTCAGCAAACTTCCAAGGTCTAGGGGAAGTGTTTTGTAACAGTTCTTCGATTGTCAATTCGTTCATGGAAACATTAAAACAGGAAATTATCAAATGTCAACATATAACTACACGACGAGGATTCTTTGGTGCTTCCTACAGCGTATTCGGCACTATTATCAAATGGTCACACTCGTAACAGGATTCCGCATTTTTCATCGGCATTTATCCATGACAACTTTTGTCAGCGTGTAATATGTTTAGAATAGAGATTTCTGTTTTAATGTCAACAAGATTCAAACTCTTTTACCACTTGACGAAACGTAATACTCTCCCCTAGTTTACGTCTAGCCACAAACGACCTAAACATTTTGATATACTCTTCCTCTCTAGGTTGATCTGCACCACCTCTGAACTCATTGACTATCGTGTGCATTTCTTCTGGAGCTTCTTTAAGAGCATCATATACAACACATTGCAACTCGTAACAACCACCTTTAAGCTTCTGTTGTTCGACTATCTCTTGTGCATATTTGATGTTTTCGTTCAAAGGTCTAAGAACTATACACAAAGAGTTTATAAAATCCAGCAAAGAATGTAATAGTTCCCAACACCGAGAAAACATACAGGGAAGGTTTAAAATATGCTCCACGGTATTGATTCTCCGCTACGAAAGATGCCGCTGCAATATAAGCGATAAATCTCCAAATACCATAAAGGATTCCGAGGGCTGCGAGGATGTTGAAGAATGTATTTTGTGACATGGAAGAATAATATCAGAATTCAGTTGGCAGTCAATATCTATTTCAAGTATATTGGCCCATAATGATTGCACTTAGACAATCCGTTATCTGGCTCGAATATATTGCCTCTTGCATGACGAGCAGGGGTTTTCCAACTGGCAGGTTTCAGAACATCCCCTCTCTTGACCTTTCCAAGTGCTTTGTTTTCAACGTCTTGTGTGGCAATGAAGCAATAGATAGAAGCTCCCATTTCTTTACCATCGTGACCAATATCCGTTGACATGATACGAAGAAACTTGTCTCCACCATCACCAATCCTTGCACCCATATCAGCAAGGTAAGTGAATTTCATTTCTTTTCGATACTCTGAGCGTTTTTGAGCAATGGCTTTAACGAAGGATAGGAGTGCTGGTTCAGATTTCATATAAAGAATGTAATGGATTGACGGTTAAA
>Ga0049082_10000356_pt1 | contig 12641 bp, 10 predicted proteins | sample GreLakmeHU45MSRF_FD_66718 | JGI IMG/M metagenome (GOLD analysis project Ga0049082, IMG submission 66718) | Freshwater lentic microbial communities from great Laurentian Lakes, MI, USA - Great Lakes metaG HU45MSRF | ecosystem: Environmental > Aquatic > Freshwater > Lake | place: Great Lakes... | reverse complement strand
ATTAGCGGTAATATTTAAATTTACCTAAAAAAAATATAAATTAATAATAAATATTCAATGAAGTTAGAAGTTAGTAATTATAATCATAAGTTAATTGAAAAGAAATGGCAAGAAATTTGGTTACAAAATAAGGTTTTCAAATTTAGCGAAGACTCTACAAAACAAAAATTTTATGTTTTGGAAATGTTTCCTTACCCATCTGGGAAAATTCATATGGGACACCTTAGGAACTACGCAATTGGCGATGCGCTGGCTCGTTATAAAAAATTAAAAGGTTATAATGTTCTTCATCCAATGGGCTTCGATGCCTTTGGTTTACCAGCTGAAAATGCAGCTTTGCAACATAAAATTCACCCTGAAAAATGGACTTTGTCAAATATTGCAAATATGCGTCAAGAGCTTAAATCAATAGGTTTAGCAATAGATTGGGATCGCGAAATAATCACTTGTTTACCAGAATATTATCGCCATGAGCAAAAAATATTTTTAGATTTTTATCGCGCTGGTTTAGCTTATCAAAAAGAATCCTATGTTAATTGGGATCCAATTGATCAAACAGTTTTAGCTAATGAACAAGTAATTGATGGAAGAGGGTGGAGAAGTGGAGCATTAGTTGAAAAGAAAAAATTAAAACAATGGTTCTTAAAAGTTTCTGAATTTAGTGAAGAACTTTTACAGGAATTAAAAAATCTTTCGGGATGGGATGAAAGGGTTATTTCAATGCAGGAAAAATGGATTGGCAAATCAGAAGGTTTATTAATTGATTTTGAAATTAAAAATAAGGAAATTCTACAAAATATTGGTTGTGATGAAAAATCAATTCGAATATACACCACAAGGGCTGATACGCTTTTTGGAGCATCTTTTTTAGCAATATCTGCAAATCATCCATTGGCAATTACATTAGCAAAAAAAAATAATGATTTACAAAATTTTATTGATCAGTGCAACAAGAGTGCGGTTGATGAACAAAGCCTTGAGACACAAGAAAAACATGGCTTTAAAACCTCAATAGAGGTAATACATCCTCTTGACTCATCAAGAAGGATTGCGGTTTATGTTGCAAATTTTGTGCTCATGGATTATGGAACGGGAGCTATATTTGGATGTCCGGGACATGATGCTCGTGATTTTGAATTTGCTAAAAAATATAATTTAGAAATTACGCAAATAATAGCACCAATTTCCCAAGAAAATATTGAATTGCCTTATCTTGAAGATGGAATTTTAATTAATTCTGCAATACTTAATAATTTAACTTGTATTCAAGCTAAAGAAAAAGTTTTTGAAATTTTATCCATAAAAAAGCTTGCGCAAAAGAAAATAAATTATCGCTTGCGCGACTGGGGCGTTTCACGTCAACGTTATTGGGGATGTCCAATTCCAATACTTTATTTGGAAGATGGGAGTGTAGTTGAAGTTCCGCAAGATCAATTGCCAGTTGAATTACCTAAAGATGTCGACTTTAATGGCACGGGCAATCCACTATTACAACATCCAACATGGCGATTCACAACATACACTGACAAAATTGGCAATAATTTTAAAGCAATTCGTGAAACCGATACCTTTGATACTTTTTTTGAAAGTTCTTGGTATTTTCTTCGCTATATTTCGCCCAACAGTAATGAAGCATTTGATAAAAATTTAGTTAATAAATTAATGCCTGTTGATCAATATATTGGCGGAGTTGAGCATGCAGTTTTACATCTTCTTTATTCAAGATTTTTTATTAAGGCACTAAAAAAATGCGGATATTTATCAATTGATGAACCATTTAAAAACCTACTGACTCAAGGTATGGTTTGCCATAATACTTTTAAGGATAAATCTGGTAATTGGGTTTACGCTAGCGAGGCAATTGAAATTCAATCTGGCAAGTTTATTCATGAAAAAACTCGTGAAGAGTTAACGGTGGGACGCAGTGAAAAAATGAGTAAATCTAAAAAAAATGTCGTTGAACCCCTTAATATAATTGACTCATACGGCGCAGACACTGCACGTTTATTTATGCTTTCTGATACTCCAGTTTCAAGAGATTTGGATTGGGCAGAAAGCGGAATAGATGGGGCATGGCGTTATATAAACCGATTATGGCGGTTAGTTGGTAATTTTACCAATGATAAATATTTCACAAATTTTAAAGATAGTTTATCCGAAAATTTATTTAAAAAATTTAATGAAAAATTTAATGAAAAATTTGATGAAAAATTTGATGAAAAATTATTTGATAAATCGCAATTAGCATTAATAAAATTAAATCACAAAACAATTGGAAATGTTAATGATGAATTTGAAAAAATGAGTTTTAATCGGGCAATTGCTAAGATCCGTGAATTTTCAAATTTCTTAGAAAAATATTCATTAAATAATTCATTAGATAATGAAATTATGTTTTTTTCATTAGCTAATTTAATAATATTAATTTCACCAATTACCGCGCATTTATCTGAAGAATTGTGGCAAAAAATTGGTTTTAAATCGCAAATATCTGCAGAAGATTTTCCAAAATTTAATAAAGCTTTAACTATTGACGATGAGATATCGATACCTGTTCAAGTTCTTGGAAAACTTCGCGCTATAATAACTGTAAAAAAAGATCTGGATTCTAAAGAGCTCGAAAAACTTGCCCTACAAAATGATAATGTTCAAAAATTTATCTTAGGAAAAGAAATTAAGAAAGTAATAATCATTACAAATAAAATGATAAATATTATAATCTAACTAAATTAATCTATATAGATTAATTTAGTTATTTTAAATTAACATTTATTTATATGTTATAATTAACTAGTTTTAATAGAATATTTTTTGCTTAAATAGGTTATAACCGCAAGACGCTCTTCAGTAGTGATTCCACGATTATAAATAATGATCTCAGAAATGTATCCCGAATGAAAAGAAGCGGTACCGCCAGTTAGAAATCTACTGCCAATAAATAATCTATCGACAAGAAATGTTGGCGAAGTAACTACAGTGGTTCCAACATTAGCATTTAAATATGCGATATTATTTGTGCCATTAAAAACAGTCGATGCGATATAGGGAACATTGATTCTTGGAGATACTTGAGTAACGCTTGAACCGGCAACTCCTGCAGCATTTGAAAGAAGGGCAGTACTACCAGCATCATAAAATGCTTGAAAACCTCCAGCATTAGCTTCATCAGTCGAAGTTGGAGAAACTCCAGCAAGTAAACCTGAATTTAATGAAACTAAAGCTTTATTTTGACCAACAACAAAAACTGTTAATCCTTTACCAGAAATACCAGCTGAATTTACAATCATAAAATCATCAGTTCCATCAAACAAAATAGAAGGCAATCCATTAATAATATTTTCTGAAAATTTTGGCTTATTGGCAATAAAAGGTTGTAAGCCATTAATTTTATAAGATGATTGGGTATTTAAATCAAACCAGGTAGTAATTGGAGTAGTATCAACTTCCTCAGCATTATCAAAACTTTCTTCAAGAGAAGATTCATACCATAAAACTAAGTCTTTTATAGTTGGGACTGGCGCACCTCTAGTAATATTTTGCGCCGAAACAACTTTCATTCTGCGAATTAATCGAGAACTTGAAGTAACGCCTGCAACTAAAATTCCTATAATTAAAATTACTATAGAAAGCTCAATTAAAGAAAAAGCTCTATAGGATTGTATGTTTTTTTTCATATAATAAGAATAAGTTAAATTATTTAAAGTATATTTATTCAAAATTTTTCAATAATTTAATAAAATACCCTTTCGTCAAAATATAAAAATCTTTTTTAAAATTAAAAAGATTTATTTTGCAGTTGTTATAATTCGGAAACAAATTAGCTAAATTGATTACTCTTAAATCTAAAAACTTTAACTCACATAAGGAATATTATGTAATATAAGTTTTAACTATTAAGAATAATCAGAGGAAATCTAATTATAAGCTAAACCTTCTTAAGCCTAATAGTTATTAGACACGTAATCTGCTAAGTGGCTTCTAAAGTCTTTTTTTCATAATGTATAACATGGCATTACAGATCTTGAGAAACCTAACTTGTTTGCTGAAGGATTAAGGAATTAATTTTTTTACAAAATAATTATATAAGCTTTAACTATTAAGAATAATCAGAGGAAATCTAACTATAAGCTAAACCTTCTTGCCTAATAGTTATTTAGACACGTAATCTGGTAAGAAGACTTCTAAAGCCTCTTTTTTATAATGTATAGCAACAGTCATGGCATTTAATTAATTAAATAATTGCCACACATCATTTGAAGTCGTAAAGACCATTAATGATAAGACTAGAATTAAACCTATCTTATAGGCAACTTGCTGAATTTTAACTGGGATTGGTTTACCAAAAATTGCTTCACAAAAATAAAAAAATAAATGTCCACCATCTAGAACTGGGATTGGTAGTAAATTCATAATTGCTAAATTCAATGAGATCAATGCTCCAAACCAAAATACCACAGTTATTCCCATGGAAAATGTCTTAGATGAATATTTAGCAATTTTAATTGGTCCACCTAATTCCTTAATTGAACGATTGCCAGTTATGAGCTCACCAAGTGCTTTGAAAATTGATATTGTAATATCATATGTTTCTAGGTTAGCATTAATAAAGCTTTGATATAGATTAGCTTGTTGATGAATCGTTTCATTGGCAACGATACCGATTATTTTAACCTTAACTTCCTCGCCAAAAAAATCCTTACTTATTTTTACTTCAGGTTTGATTTTCAAGTTGACAATTTTTTCATTTCTTTTGATCTCTAAGTCAATTTCATCTTCATGATTAAAGTTTATAATTTTTTTAATATCATTAAAATCATAGACACCCTGCCCGTTAACACTAATTATTTCATCATTAATTTTAACCCCAGCATTAAATGCCGGACTCTCGGCAACTACTTCACTAATTTTTGGCAATACTTTATTTATACCATTAATACGAAATAAAATTGTAAAAATTAGAATAGTGAATAAAATATTGGCAAGTGGACCAGCGAAAACAATGGCTATTCGTTGATAGACATTTTTGGCAATAAAAGAAATTTTTCTTTCATTTTCTGACATTTTTTTAATTAATTCAAAATCAGGAATTGAAGCTGAATTACTATCGCCATACATTTTAACAAAACCACCAATTGGCAATAAACAAAATTGCCATTGTGTTTTATGTTTGTCCTTAAATGAAAATAATTTTTTTCCAAAGCCAATTGAAAATTGTTCAACCTTTACACCGCATAATCTAGCAACGATAAAATGTCCAAATTCATGAACAAATACTATTACTGAAATTATAATCGCAAATGAAAAAATATTTTGTAAAATTAATTGTACTAAGGCCATAAATTTATGTATTAATTGAAGATGCAACTTCGCAAACTTTTTGATTAAAATCCAATATTTCTGCAATTGAATTTAATTTTTGTTGCGGAATTTTTTGTAATGTCTCTTCTACTATCTTATAAATTTGATCAAATCTAATTTTTGATTTTAAAAATTTTTCTACTGCTATTTCATTTGCGCAATTTAACGTAACAAGAGCGCTTCCTTCAAGCTCTAATGCTTTTTTACATAATTGGATTGCTGGAAATTTTTTGTTATCTACCTCATAAAATTCAAGCTTTTGTAATTTAGCTAGATCAAGTTTTTCATGATTTATTGATCCACGATATGGATAATTAAGTGCATATGAAATTGGAACGGCCATATCTGGATTACTCATCATTGCTAAACTTGCGCCATCCAAATAATTTACCATGCCATGAATTATTGATTGCGGATGAACAATAATTTTTATTTTATCCTTACCAATTGGAAAAAAATAATATGCTTCTATCATCTCTAAGCCTTTATTCATCATAGTTGCTGAGTCTATTGATATTTTGTTGCCCATTTGCCATTTAGGATGTTTTAAGGCTTCAGCTAGATTAATATCGCGAAAATTTTTTGTTGAATTAAAAAATGGTCCACCTGAAGCTGTTAAAACAATATCGGAAATTTGCGCTATATTTTGTTGCTCAAATATTTGAAAAATTGCATTATGCTCTGAATCAACTGGAAAAATTTTTAAATTATTTTTTTTAGCTAGGTTAATTAAAAAATCACCAGCACAAACTATTGCCTCTTTATTTGCTAAAGCAATATTTGATCCTGATTCAAGAGCGAGATAGGTTGGAAGCATCCCCGCTATTCCAACAATTGCCGATAACATTAAATCACATTTAATTTTAGCAACTTCCAATACAGCATCATTGCCACACATGATTTGACAATTCTTAAGAGAAGATAATTCTAATTTTAAATCTTTATAATGTTTTTCTTCAGCAATAACTACATATTCTGGATTTAAATCCAATGCCTGTTGTGCTAATAATTTATAATTATTTTGTGCAACTAATGTTTGGACCTTGTATTTTGTGTAATTGTTTTGCTGTTTATTTATTACATTTATTGCACTTTTTCCTATAGAGCCAGTAGATCCAAATATCGATATTTTTTTAAGTTCACTTTTGTGATTTATCATTATCTTTTATTAGCAATTATTTTTATTGTTAGAATCTTATTTATTATATTTGTTTTGTTCAATATTAATAATTTCATTTATTCTTCTAGCTTTTTCTTGAGTATCATCAATTGCAAAAAAAATTTCAGGAACCGATCTTAACATTACTTTTTTTGCTAATTCAAAACGTAAATGCCAAATTGCTTCATTAAGATCTTTTATAATTTTTTTATGATTTTTTATCTCACCTCCAAAAATATCAATATAAATTTTTACATTTTTCATATCAGGGCTTACATCAGCCTGAACTATTGATATCAATGAACCAGATATATTTGACAAACCTTCGCGAATAAAAATATCGGCCATATTGCGTTTAATATTCTCGCCAATTTGCAATTGTCTTTGTGATTTCTTTGCAAAAGGTCTTTTGTCTGGCATAATTTTAGGTTATTAAATTTATTGATCGAATTTAATTATATTGTTAAATTTTTTTTTCTTATCTTCTTTTGGCTCTAAACCTTTTCTTGAATTTTATTTTGTAATATTTTATGTAAATCTGAAATAAAAATTATAAAAAGCAATTACTAATTTAGCATGTTTATTGAATATCATCCTTTGTGCTAATGATTTCAGCTTTTTTAGAGCTAAAAACTAAATAGCCTTTTTCAAATATTACATTAATTTTTTCGGACTTAATTCCTGAAAATGGAATATAAAAAAATCCCAATAAGCTATGCACTTAACAAAGGCTTATAAGATTTTAATTATTAATTTTATTGTCAAGGATTTGAGACAAATAGCCTAGCTACCATAACTCTAAAACAACTCGGGTTGGGGCTTGGTGGTTCACTTGGAGTTTGGGAAGTTGGAGTATCTGAAGTGGTAACGGGCCATTGATCAACGAGCGCTATGGGCCCTGGAGCTACGTAGCTATAAACATCTCCAGTTACTCTTGACAAAACTAGCGCTGAAAGGACAACAGGCGGCTCATCTTGAGTTGGAATTGTGGGAGCTGTTGGAGACGGCACCTCTGGAAAAATAATAGGCGGGACATCAGAACCTTGTCTTAACGAAGTCGAAGCTTGTTGTTGAGTTGAAGCATTAGATAGTAATCCGGCGATTTCATAGAAGCCTTTGTCAATGGCAATTTGCTTAGGAGTCTTGCCATCTATATTTGTTAAATCAAGCTGCGCTCTTTTTTTTATTAGAAGTTTGACGGCTTTATGCTTGTTTTTTATAACAGCATAGTGAAGCGCGGTATTGCCATTTATATTATTCGCATAATTAATATTCGCTCTTTTATCTATGAGTAAATTCATCGTTGAAGTAGAGTCTTTTTCAGAAGCAATTTGAAGGGGGGTCATGCCATCTACTCCATTAATCGCATCAACACTCACTCCTGCATTTAATAGAGCCTCAAGGACTTCTTCCTGGGCAGTATTAGTTTCATCGTTATTATTAAAACTGCAGGCGATATGAATAGAAGTATTGCCTTTTTCATTTGGTGTTAAAGGATTCGCATAATTTGAAATTAATTCTTTAACGATATCAATTTTATTGTTGTTAATTGCGAAGCGAATTGCATGATTAAGAGCGGTATCTCTATTTTTTTCATCAACTAAGTTAACATTTACTCCTCTTGTTAGAAGACTGACAACGAAATCTAAAGGAAAGCCATCCCTACAGGCGATATGAAGTTGAGTGAGGCCTTCTTCATTAAACGAATTAATATCTTTAGGTTCGCCTGAAGGGATGGCTTTGTTTTTGGAGATAGGGACTGGGACAGCTTCCTCTCCTAAAAGGGTGATTATTGGTTGGTATTCTCTAGGATTGGATAAAGATTGTAAAATTTGTAAAGCGGTTTTTTTATCTTTATTTTTTATACTAATATCAGCCCCCGATTTTATTAGTGATGCGAGTGTTTCTTTTATTTCTTTTTCGGGGTTAATAAGTTGCCCACATCGTCTTATACTTCCCTTTTGATCTCATAATCCTTTAAAATGTAGGCTGCAAGGTGGAGAGCTGTATTACCTCTTTTATTAGTTTTATTAATGAAGAGATTCTGCGAAGCATCATTTAAAGCTATTAAATTTGTGGCACATAAAAATTTATCTCTAAATTTATAGGTATGGTCAAAACCACGTAAAGATAAATTTTTAAGCGCTAAATGAAGGGCGGTATTGCCATCTTTATTCTGCTTACTAATATCCGGGTTTTTTGTTAATAAAAAATTAACGTAATTCATTCTAACATCTTCCCCTTTGACTGCAGTGTGAAGAACGGTTTCGAGATTTTCATTCTGTGAATCAATTATTCTAACATATTGCTCTTTGACTTCAGGATGAACGGTTTCTAACCATTTATCATCTGAATCAATTAGAAATTCTGCTACTTTTATAAACTGTTTGCTAACGAAGGCATAGTGAAGAGCATTGAAGCCAAGGGATTTCTGCGACCATAAATCATGACTCTTACGAGCTCTCAATATAATGTCTTGTGTTAGAGTTGTTTGAGCAAGATCTTTATTTTTTTCTAATAGCTCTTCAAGGGTTTCAATATCTCCATTTTGGGCGGCTTCAAGAAAAGCAATTTGGTCGTCGATTATAGCTGTTGTTGGAAAGAAGTTTTTCATAATTATTATTCTCCTTATTTTAGTAGCGTTTATATTGATGAATTCCGCGCATAGTTATGTTAAAAGTGCATAATTTAATTGAACGCGTATTTAAAATATTAGAATGACGGACATCGGCAGTCAATAGCTTTTGTTCCTCTTGACTGTAGACCAAATACTGATAATCGGTTTTGTTATATGGATGATTTGAAAAATACATTTCAGTTTCAACCTTGCCAAATTTTTCATGATAAATATTAAAATTAATATGCGGTGCCCTACCCGAAGATGCGCCTGGCATGATCGTAATGAAATGGAAGTTTCCAATATTATCGGTAATTGCTCGACCTGACATATTAAAATATTTATCAATATACTCACTATTTTCTTCGAGAAGTGTGTGATATTTTCCCGCTGAATTAGTTTGCCAAATTTCTACAACTGCTCCACTAATGGGAATGCCAAATGAATCGGTTACTACTCCTTGGATAAAAATTATTTCACCAAATGCTCTATAAAATGATCCGGTTTTTTTTGCAAGATTATTACTGCTTATGAAAATATCAGGCATTGATAAATCTGCTGAAAAAAATCTTGAAGGTGTTGGTGTTCTAGGTGTAAATGCAGATGGCTGTTCAATAGCTATTTTGTTTTGCGTGTGATTTTTATTTATTTCATATTGGGAAAATTTTTCAACTACCTGACTTTCATTCGAGTAACTTTCTTTAGTGGTATTTTGCACAGAATAATTGCCAATTTCTTGAGCAAAAACATTACGAATAGCTAGCTCAATAAGTAAAATATAAATTATGCAAAAATAATGTTTTCTCATGGTTAATGTTAAAAAATATTATAAAAGATTTTATAATATTTAATTTATTGAGGTTTAAATTTTTGGTAAGGTTACGCCTGTTTGTTTCATATATTTTCCTAAACGGGTTTTATATGATACTTCGCATTGCTCATCGCCTCTGAAAAATAGGAACTGACAAGCTCCTTCAAATGCATAAATTTTAGCTGGAAGTGGAGTTGTATTTGAAAATTCTAGAGTAACATGACCTTCCCAACCAGGTTCCAAAGGCGTAACATTAACGATAATTCCGCATCTGGCATAGGTTGATTTACCAACACAAATAACCAATATATCCTCAGGAATACGAAAATATTCTACAGTTCTAGCCAAGGCAAAACTGTTAGGAGGAATTACACAAATATCGGTAGTTCGATCAACAAAACTTGATTCCGAAAAATTTTTAGGATCTACAATTGCTGAATCAATATTGGTAAATATTTTAAATTCATTAGAAACTCTTGCATCATAACCATATGATGAATTTCCATATGAAATTATTTTTGCACCATTTTCGTTATTACGAATTTGATGGTCAATAAAAGGCTCAACCATGCCATGACTTGATGCTAATTTTGCGATTGATTTATCTGAAAGAATTGTCATTTTTATTAAAAGTTTTTGTAGAAATTAAATTTATTCTTGCTAGAAATAATAATAATCTTTTAAAACCCAAATAGTCAAAAAATATTTTGTTTCTTAACGATATTTTTTTAAACTAACCGCTAATTTTTTATTTTGTGCACGATATATCATATTTAAATGATCTCTTAATTTTACTTTTTGCTTCAGTAGTTGTAGTGGTTATATTTCGGCAAATTGGATTAAGCCCAGCTCTGGGTTATCTTATTGCTGGCGCTATTATTGGACCATTTGGACTCCAATTTGTTGAGACCACCCAATCAACTAGATCAATTGCTGAACTCGGAATTGTCTTCATGCTCTTTGCAATTGGTTTAGAACTTACTTTTGCAAGACTTGCGACAATTCGAAAATATGTTTTTGGTTTTGGAAGTGCTCAGGTAATTGTTACAGTTGGATTAATTACCTTAATAACCAATTATTTTTTTAAAATTCCTATTGAAGCAGCCCTTATCATCAGCTGTGCACTAGCTATGTCTTCAACGGCTATCGTAATGCAAGTGATTTCTGAAAATGGCGAGCAATCAACACGAGTAGGAAGGTTATCTTTTTCTATTCTGCTTATGCAAGATTTAGCGGTAATTCCGATTTTAGTTTTACTGCCATTGCTTGCAAAATCAAATCTTAATGTCTTTAACGCCTTGGGTGGCGCATTGATAAACACAATTATTGCCTTAGTAATAATTTATGCAGTTGGGAGATTATTGTTAAAGCCTTTTTTTAGAGTTATTGCCCATACTCAAAATGAAGTGCTATTTCTAAGCTTCACCTTAATGATAATTTTAGGATCTGCACTTCTCTGTCACAAACTTGGCTTATCATTTGCATTAGGTGCATTTATTGCAGGATTGATGGTTGCCGAAACAGAATTTCGTTATCGCGTTGAAGATGAAATTCTTTCACTAAAATCACTTTTGATGGGGTTATTCTTTATGACCATCGGCATGTCATTTGATTCCAATTTACTTATGCACTCATTAATTCCAATTACTGTGATTACCTTCTCGCTAATAATTTTAAAGGCCTTGATAATTTTAATCTTGTGTTGGATTTTTCGTTTTCCACTTGCTCCGTCAGTTCATACCGGATTGCTCCTTGCACAGGGCGGTGAATTTTCTTTCGTAGTCCTTTTGGTGGCTGTAGAAAATAAATTACTTTCTGATGATTTGTCACAAATCTTAATGACTGCCGTTACTTTTTCAATGGCCTTAACACCAATGTTGGCGAGTATTGGTCGTAAAATTAAAGGACAAATTTATATTAAAGAAATTCTTCGCAATAATAAGCTTAAACGTGAAATTGGCGATATCAGCAAACATATAATAATTATTGGTTTTTCTAAGGTTGGGAGAATTACCGCTTATATTTTACGTAAGCGAAAAATAAATTATTTAATTCTCGAAAATAATCATCGCATTGTGCGTATCGAAAAAAATAATGGCTTTAACATTTACTACGGAGATGCAATGAATATTGAAATCTTAAATTATATCGGTACAGCCAAAGCGGAATCTGTAGTAGTTGCGCTTGATGATGAAATTGCCTGCATAAAAGTAACGCGCTTTATTCATCAAAATTTTCCGTCAGTTGCTGTAATTACCAAATCAGAATCATTTAATAATACTGATCGTTTTCGCAAGGTTGGCGCAAGCTATGTAGTTTCTAAAAATCTTGAAACTGGTCTACAACTTAGTCGCGCAGCGCTTTCTTCAATTGGTGTTAATAGTAATGAAGTGACAGCGATTATAAATTCATTTCGCGAAATTAATAATGACGCTCTGAAGGATTTAATTTTATTTAATGAGGATGATGAAAATGAAAATTTACGCAATAATAAAGTAAATGCAAATTTGAAAGACGATATTAAAGAAAGTTTGAGTGATGATTAAATTATTTACTTCTGATTGATTTGAACTCCCCTCTAGAAATTACTTAGTAATTTCGTAAATTTATCTCTAGAAATTACTTAGTAATTTCGTAAATTTATCTCTAGAAATTACTTAGTAATTTCGTAAATTTATCTCTAGAAATTACTTAGT
>Ga0049082_10000355_pt1 | contig 12646 bp, 14 predicted proteins | sample GreLakmeHU45MSRF_FD_66718 | JGI IMG/M metagenome (GOLD analysis project Ga0049082, IMG submission 66718) | Freshwater lentic microbial communities from great Laurentian Lakes, MI, USA - Great Lakes metaG HU45MSRF | ecosystem: Environmental > Aquatic > Freshwater > Lake | place: Great Lakes... | reverse complement strand
ACCGCAATAGCATATACAGGTTTATTTGTCATTATTTTATATAAATAATATATAATTAAAAAACAAATTATAACTAATAAACATATATAAAAATATATTATTGGTTTCATCATGTATTATATTTGTAAATTAAATTAAAATAATCGGCTTATAACTCTGTAAAGTGAATAAATGTAAAAACGAGGAAATGTAAAAACGAGGAAATGTAAAAACGAGGAAATGTAAAAACGAGGAAATGTAAAAAGGTGTAATAAGAATAATAAGAATAATACATACAAAATAATTTAGCAAATTAAGTAATAAGAAAACAAATAATTAGTTTAAATACTTAAATTTTAACATTGAATATTTACATTATGGATGATTTCAATGTTAGTTCTCTACACGAATCAAAAAACGAATGGGGAGCTCGTTTATTAACAATATTTACTCCCTTGATAATTGAAGGATTCAAATCTATTTTTGATGAATCGTATAAGCTTTGCAAGGAAAATGGCGAAACAGATAAATATCTAATGACATTCCAAAACTTTATTACTAGAATTCCAAAATGGAATGTAACAATTATTGAAACTGAAAAAAAGAGAATTGTTGAAAGAAGTGGGTGTTCGTATTTAGAAGAATTAGTTGCGTGTATTCATATTATCCAATTAAAACTATTAACTGCTATGAGAGTTGGACAAAAACAAAAGAAAATAGATATAAATATACCTAAATTAGATGATTTTATTCACAAGGCATATGTAAATGTCGCTAGAAAAATTTATAAAAATGTATACTTGTTTGAATTAAATGCTCCTCCTCTACAAATACAAAAACATAATAGAGAATTAGAGATCATAGTTCAAGAATGTATTTTAAATGCGGTTAGAGAAAGTATTCCTGTTGAAAACATTTTAAGAGCTTATATGGATGAAACAGTTGAAGAAGATGTTGTTGAAGAAATTAAGGAGCAAATAATTGAAAAACCCGAAACAAAACCCGAAACACAATCTATATTTGAAGGGAAAGAAGGCAATGTTAGTTTAAAATTTAATGATATGGATTCTGCTATGGGAAAGAATGGAAAAGAAGAGATGATAAGTGCCCCAAAAACAATAGAAAGATTGGAAGAAATAAGCACATTAAGAAATATGCAAAGAAAAATGGAAGAAGACGAAGACGATGAAAAATTAAAAATATCGGACGAAGAAGTGTCGTTAGGTAATTTAGACATTCATATAATTAATCCTCCAGAAGTAAGACTAGAGCCAGATTTATTTTTAGACGATATTGAGATTTTATCATAACTTTTCCACCTTTAAAAAGGTGGAGCCAAACATTGTATAAGGAAAGATTATAACGAGGAAAAGTTCGGCAAGCCTTAATGCTTCGCTGAAAAGGCGACTTTAATAAACGTAGTTTTCTGATGGAAACCTCGTACGCCCCTAAATACAATATTTGGCTCTTACTTCGTTATAACCTTTAGAAAAGGTGGAAAAAATGCGTTATTAATTAGTTAGAAATGTAAACATATATTGTAATATGGATAATATATTTTTAGTATCAGGAATAATATCCGTTATATTTTTCATCGCCAAGTTTTTAGAGATGAGGTATGTCGATGATGAGCCAAAGCCACTTAAAATACTAATCAGAGACTCATTGGTAGTATATGTTAGTGTAGTAATTGGAAGTTTTATTTTAGAACAATTAAATCCAGTAATTAATGAAACAATGACTGCTGCTGTTCCATTAGTATTTACAGATAATCCCCCTTTTTAGATAATTAAGATTAAAATTAAGATTAAAATTAAGATTAAGATTATAATAAAATGAAACCGAATATTTTATTATTATATATTATGAGTGCCCCTTCTATAATATATAAAAAATTTCATAAATATAAACCGACTCAAGATTTTAAAGGACACCAATGGTTTGCTTTAACAAATAGTTACGGAACCGAATATGGTGATATAACGAGGGGTTATAATTTTAAAAAACCCCCTAAATTATTAGATATTGGAGATGCGGATGTAAGAATTATGATAGAAGACGAAGTTAAAAAAAAAGACCCAAAATTGGTAAGGGATTGTCATCCTGATGAACAGTATTCAGGAACAACAGCAAATAAAAAATATCATAATTTAGTAAAAGATATATTTGGTCAAGAATATGACGGAACAATAATAGATGGAAACAATTTAAAAAGTAATAGTAAATATAGTATTGACGACTTGGAAGGCCCGAGTGAAATAGTTATTTGGAAGGATTATAATGATTTATTGGAAGAAATACCTGAAGAAGATGTATCGCAAGAAGAGTTATCTAATGAAAATATGGGAAAGGGTACAAATAAATCAAAAAAAGGAAATAAAAGAACTAGAACTAACAAAAAAAGAAGGACTAGAACTAACAAAAAAAGAAAGACTAGAAAAAATAGAAGAACTAGAACAAGAAAAAATAAAAGATAAAATAAAAGATAAAATGAATACATCTATCTACCAGTCCATATTTTAATAAAAGGGTAGCGAAGCTTGTTTTGTTTTAAATCATACATGTATTCATCAAAGTTGTAAAATGTACAACGATATTTGGTTAAAATATCTCCAAACAGTGAATTAATTGTCATTAATTTAGGATATTCTTGGCAAAACAATGCCCCCATAACTCGTTCTAATGAGCAACGATCGTTGCGATTATGAACCGCGTTTACCAAATTAGTTATTGTATATTTATGTTCTAACATTTCTAAAAAATTAAGCGTAATATATGATTGACATCCAAAACACAAATTAAAATTATCATTATTAAATCCAAGAATATTAATATTGTTATTGTTTAATTTTTTCATAATTAAAGAATTGTTAGTTAAAGATGAAGCAATTCTTAAATTATTATATACATTTTCTTTATCATATTTGTGATGCCATAATGGAAAAATATGTGTATCAAATAACTCAAAACGTATTGTAGAATGAATAAACAAGCTATCGTGTATTATTACAGCACTAGGAAACCACTTATATTTTAAGTAATAAATATATGGTAGCAATTCTCCTCTTCCTGGATACTTAGATTGAATATATGTTATGTTAGAATATTCGTGATCTGCTTTTATAAAGCATTGATTGCTATTATCATCAATAAGGACAATTTTATGAAGAGGATAAAAAGTTCTTATAAGTTTTATACATTGATTCCAATATTTGTTAGTTTTTTCTGAATTAACATGTCTCGTAATTATAAATCCATAACTTGACATATAATATTATTATAAAATATTATATTTCAATGTACATTACTATTTTATTTATAATTATTATTTTAATTATTACTTTAGTAATACGATGGTAATTCATCTATATTTATTATAGTTTCGTTTTTCCCAATATTTTTATTAGAAATAATAAACTTACTAAATTCTTTACGATCAAGCTGATCCACAGGCGTGTGTTTATGAACAAATCTAGCGATCATTTTATATAATTTGAAATCAGGATATCGTTCAACGCCATTATTTTTATATAATACATTAACGCCATTATCGTCGACGCACCATTCTACAATTAATTTTACCAATGGAGAGCATTCATTCATATTTTTAATTGTTTCGAAATCATCAACCACATAGTCAAAAATAGAACAAGCTAAACGACACAAATCAAAACTATAATTTGGTTCTAAGCGAGGTTTTTTATCGTTAAAATATGGTTCTGTATTATATTGTGTGGCCGCATCACCTCCAGTTTTAAAACTATCACTACATAATATTTTGCCATTTAATTTATATATAGCTCTTCCAAAATCAATAATTTTATATATTTTTCCAAATGTTGGAACTTTATAGGTTTTTTTCTTAAAAGTGTAATATATAAACTTTTTACTGGTTGGAATATACATAACATTGTTAGTATGAAGATCGTTGTGTGTGAATAAGAACATTTTTTGATAAGTAATAAGAATCATAATTATTTGCATTAGTGCTGAGAACCATTCATCATCGGTTAATTCGCCATTCATAATTAAGTAATCAAATGTATTTTCGCATTGTTCCATACAAATTACTTGAACTGGGAATTCTGAAAAGGTAAGAGTTAATGTTTCTTCTTCGATACTAGATTCGCTCTCTTCATCCTCCCATTCGTCGGCATCATCCTTTGTTTCATCCTTTGTATCAGAATTAATATTATCGCTTTGAAATTCATCATCTTTATTCGAATCACTATCTGAATCACTTAATTCATTATCGTTTGTATGTGATGTTCTAGATGAACAAGTTGAGCCAGATTTTAGCGATTCTGATTTTTTTTGATTAGTAACATCAAACTCGGATGAATTTGTAATATCCACTAAATCGACACCAAGATTTTTAACATCAATTAAAGAAATATGTGTTTCATTTTTTATATCATTTTTTATATCATTTTTTATATCATTTTTTTCAAATGTATTTTCAAATATATTTTCAAATATAGAATCATCAATAGATGTTATAGACGCAACCGATTTTAAACTAGAAGAAATTTTTAAAGGTTGTAGTGGTTTAGGATCATTATTTGTAATTAAATGCGAATAATCCTCTACTTTAAATAATACATTTTGTTGTTTTACAAAAAAATCAGATTGAATTAAATAATCTATATCATCTATAATGTTAATTTTATAATCGTTTTTAATGGCTAAAAACGATCCATAATAATCAAGACCGTGAATAAATTTATGTTCGTGTAATAATTTACTTGACAAAAACGAAAAAAAACCATCAACAAACGAAGAATTATTAGGATCGTCTAGTTTTGGATGAATCTTAGCAGTTTTATCAAATGAAGGAAGATTAAACAATTGAGGATCAGTGTGGTTATATTTACCAACAACATATTTAAATGGATCTAAAAGCGGGGCCATTTTGATAAAAACATTTTGTGTTGTCGTGAAATCATCGTCGTCATTAATATTTTTAAGTTTACAAGTAAAAACATGTTCGTTTTCATCATCATTCTTCTTTTTTTTTGAGTCCTTAATATCTGAAATAGACCATTGATGATTTAAATTAATGGCGTTCCAATTAGTACTGTTAAGTGAAAAAAATCTGTCATAGATGGGTATATAATTTTGAACATTAGTTAAGTTAACGTTTTTGTTAGTTTGAAATTGATGGAACAGATTGGAATTCTTTCGTTTCTGGTAATTTACAGAAATTGTCATTAGCTAATTAAAATATAAATTATAATTGTATTTAACTTATTATTTTTACAAGTTATAAAGAATCCTTAATGTTATAAAGAATCCTTTATAACTTGTAAAAATTTAAGTTATTTTATTTTTCATAATAATCAATCAATACTGGTTTAACACTACGTTTAAATTTTGGTTTTGTCAGTAAAAATTTTTTTACCGTAGTTTGTATATCAGAATAACTTTCTTTGGCTTCAATTACGTTTTTAACAGATTTGCCATGAGTTTTAGCAGGAGTCATTAATGTTTTGTGAAATTTATCTTTTGAATTAATAGATAAATTAATTTTACTTAATTTTTTATTTATATAATTATAAGATGTTGATTTATCAATAACCATTTTATAATCTAAAAATATAGCATTTGGATATTTTTCTAAAAGAGACATATAATTAATATAATAAAAATTGTATAATTCAAGCATATTAGGAAATTTTTTGTTATCAAGTTCCACAGGAAAATATAATTTGGTATATTTAATATAATAATGTTCTTTTTTTATGCTATACATCCAATTATAAACATTTTTATACATTATTATTAATAAATTATCTGGATTTTTAAGATAATTTTCAATTATGCTTATATCTAATGTGTGTTTACCAAATGGCCGATGTTGATGTTCGATGGATATAGATTTATTTTGTATTAAGTCAATACATTTTGAATTATTTATTATATTAAATAATAAATTAGTTCCAGTATTATATGGTCCAATAACATGAACATTTTTTGACATATATATATATTAGTATATATATTAGTTTGGTTCTTACTTCGTTATAACCTTTTTTTTAAGGTATATAAGTATATTTATAAAAAGTATTCGTTAATATAAAAAAATTTATATATTTATTATATTATAATGAATTTAGATTTAAGACGGTTTGATATGAAAAGTATTAGTTTTAAACCAAATGAGTCTAAAGGTCCAGTGGGTGTTTTAATTGGGCGCCGTGACACTGGTAAATCCTTTTTAGTAAGAGATTTATTATATTATCATCAAGATATTCCTATCGGAACTGTTATTTCTGGAACAGAAGAGGGAAACGGATTTTATGGAAAATTGGTTCCAAAATTATTTATTCACAATGAGTATAATACAGCAATCATTGAAAATATTTTAAAGAGACAGAGGGGAGTATTGAAACAAATAAGAAAAGAAATGGAACAATTTAAACGCAGTACTATTGACCCTAGAACGTTTGTAATCCTAGATGATTGCTTATATGATAACACTTGGGCGCGTGATAAAATGATGCGACTTTTATTTATGAATGGTGAATTGTTTGCCATAGTCATTTCAAAAGAATGGCTAGTATATTATTTTTAAAATAATATGCGACACGTCCAAATTGCGGAGACGTCTTGTTAAGAACCGTAGAGTTCTTTAAAGGTTTATACTACTAAACTATTATAGAAATATATTAGTGGCTTATGCTAATTACATAAGGTATAGTAAAAATGTATAAAATAGAGATAACCCGCAGCTAATCATCTAAGTCCGTTATGGTAAAGGATATGATGAAAGTTCAACGACTAAACGCCCGTGGGGTTGAGTAATCTAACCAATTACAATGATGCCTTAAGATATAGTCTAAACCCATCTGAGAGGATGTTATGCCCATTTAAAAAGCATAAATTTAATGATTTTAGAAAGAAATGTCTAAATGAAAATGGTATATTTGAGACACTGGAAGGTAATGTTGCTTATAACTATGCAATATCCTTTAGGTATTCCACCAACACTAAGAACTAACATTGATTATGTATTTATTTTGAGAGAACCATATATCGCAAATAGAAAGCGTATTTATGAAAATTATGCTGGTATGTTTCCGACATTTGAATCATTTTGTCAAGTAATGGATCAATGTACTGAGAATTATGAATGTTTGGTTATCAATAATAATGTTAAATCAAATAAGATACAAGATCAAGTGTTTTGGTATAAAGCCGAAGCACATAATGACTTTAAGTTAGGGTCAAAAGAATTCTGGGAATTGTCTAAACAGCTTAATGACGACGACGATGAAGAACAATATGATCCAAATAATGTTAAGAAACGTGGTCAGGGACCAAAGATTTCGGTAAAAAAGAGCAAATGGTAAAAATTAATAATGAATAATTATAATCCCAATAAACCAAATTATTTCTGTTTGTCATCAATACTGCTAACGCCATATGTAAATTTATTATAAATAATATACAATAAACCAACACATAAAATCAGCGTTGGTCCATAAATTTCAGGAGCTTTATTTATTAATCCATATATAATTAATAGTATTTGTGCAATAAGATTTCCAGATAAATAAAACCAAGTAAAACTAATAGTATTATGAGTACTATAAATATTACTAACAAGTGAAAAAAACGACACAACATTAAACATAAGCGATGTTGTTGCTAATATACCTAACTTTCCCATATAATATATTATAAGTACAATATATTTTATTATAATTTTAATAATTTTAATAATTTTAATATTTTATAACAGACTATATAAGTCTATTTACTCGGCCTTTTTATTAGCGAACAGTAATAAACTTGATTTTACAAGATTACATAAATTTAAACAATGTACAATTATTACACTTATAAAATTTTTTACCCTTATTAGGTCCTTCTTTTTTTACAGTGAATAATTTTACAGAAGAATCGCAGTTTTCACATTTACATATATTCTTTTTATAACAATCTCCGCACGAAGTCCTCCATTCTTTGTGTTCTTGTGACACTTCAAAAGTTAAATTACATTCTTTACAAATAATATCAATAGTTATTTCATTAAATTTTTTGTTTTTGAAACATTCAATACATATTGTTCTATATTTTTCGGGATACATTATAAATACAGAACAATCTAAACACCTTTTTACAAAAGGCTTACAAGTATTACAAAATTTACAATCATCGTTAATTATTGGAGTAAATTTATTACTACACGTTAAACAAATAGTAACTTTATTAGTTTCTCTACAAATCAAACATAAATCATTTTTATTATCTATTTTTCTAGATTCTTTATTACAATTAATACAATTTATCATAGTAACTTTATTTGATAATTGTTTTAAAAATTTTTTTTTTAATAATTTAGAACCTGTCGGAATACAAGAACATATACCACTCACACCATTTGAACTTTGCGAAAATATTTTTGAAGTATTACATAGATAACAAATTGAATTAGTTAAATATGATTTAGAGTAAGGAATAGTTGGGTCATTGATTGAAATATCATAATTAATTGTAGATTCTTGATATCCCCTTTTATTTTGCCGTTGTTTTTCCTTATATCCTTCAGGTAACCCATTTTTCTTTTCTTCTCTCCTATCTCGTTGTGCTCTTTTCATTAATTTATAATTTTCATCATCATCACTAACAACTCTGTGTCTATTGTTACATACGCTACCTACATTAAATATATGTCCTGATAAATTATTATGAAATTCAAAAACATTATCGATTGGTTGGCTACATATACAATAATTATCTCCAGAATAATAATACCCAATACAAGTAAAATCGGATTGATCGGATGACCCTATATTTATTATTTCATTAAAAGCAATTTTAAGCTGTAGAAAACTTTTTAAATTAATAATATATTTTTTAGGATAAGTTAATAACAATAAGAATATAAACTTATCTGGTTTTTCTGGTTTACAATTATAATGTTTAATCATATAAAATTCTAATAAAGCCCAATAAATAGGATAATTATTGCTATTTGTAAATTTTATAATAAAATCAGATTCAGACATACATTTAATTATTAATGTTTTAAGTTCAATATTCCATACTAATTTAGTTATAGCTATCCAATTCTTTTCACTATAATTAGTATTTTCAAAACTTTGCATTATTTTATATATTGTATTTATTGTAATAAATAAAATATATTTTCAATTTTTTATTTTACTCGGCCTTTTTATTAGCGAATGGTCCTGATGTTAGTTGGCTTTGTCCATAATCAGATTTACCTATAACAACATTGGCGTCATCAAATAGTTCAGAACGGATGTCCGCAACAGAAATAGACTCAGGCTCCTTAGAAGCAAACGTGCTTTCAGTTGTATTATGTCCAGCACCAATTAAATTGCCATCTTTATCAATGTCCTGAGTGAGAACGTTACCATGTTTTTCAGAATTTTTCTTGTTTTCCTCAATAGCCTTTTGTTTAGTTTCTTTAATGCGTTGTTCAAACGTGGACTTGGCAATAGTTTCGTTCTTCTTCTTCTCTTGCGCTAGTTGATTAAGCTCTTCTTCCAAATATTCAACACGCCCTGTTTTATAAGCCTCAGGTTCCCAAGGAAGCCACATACCAACAGGTCCAACATAAACATCAAAACTAGGATCAGTTTCTCTTAAAAGTTTAGCACGTATTTCGGCTTCTTCTTGAGACGAGAAGTTGCCTCTAGCCTTGAATCCTCTAACAGATGTTTGAAAATTATGCTTAACGTTAAATTTCTTTTCAAGGTCTTCTTCTTCACGATCCAAAAACGTTTTATAATCGTCTTCAATGGATGAATTGATAATCGTAGCACGTTCTTCCTTTACAAAGGTTTCAAAATCTTTCATAACTTCTTCAAACTGTAATTTATATTTAAAAGAAACGAAATTAAGAAATTGGTGGAATTTTTCCATTGATTTGTTCATATCCCATTGCTTTAGGAATTCTTCAAAGTAATACATTTCTCTTTGTTTTAGGATTTTTTCAGGAGATACAAAAGAAAAACAGCCAAAATTTTGTCCAGCAATAGGCTTATCGACCTCTAGCATATCAACATATTTTGGATTAGGAGTTCCGTCTTTCTTGTCCTTTCTCTCGAATGGCTTTTTATAAGCGTTAGTTTTACTCATTATATATTTTAATGAATTATTGGGTTTAAGTTTTAATTTAACAATATATTTTCTTTTAAAATTAACAATATATTTTTTTCTTATTATATTTTATATAAAGATGGGTATGTTTGATATGACTGAACTTATTAAGCGCATTATTAAGTATTTAATTGAAGGTTTAATGGTTGCTATTGCTGCTTTCGCGATCCCAAAAAAATCGTTAAATCTTGAAGAAATAGCATTACTTGCGTTAACTGCGGCGGCGACTTTTGCTATTTTAGATACATATATTCCTTCAATGGGTGTTAGTGCTAGATCAGGAGCGGGACTAGGTGTTGGGCTAAATTTAGTTGGGTTTCCGGGTGGTTTATAACCATAATATGGTGTGGTAGCTTTCCAAAGGTACTGGCGTTGCAAGTTGTTTTAATAATATATAATTTAATAAAAATTGAATTATATTTTATAATATGAATTATGTCATATATTAGGTATGCTATATGGATTTTTGATGAAAAGGGAAATAAATTACAAGTATTATAATATTTTATTAGACCATTATCCATTACCCATTATCCAAGGTCAAACAGTAGGAATAAACTCCCAATTAATTTCAACACACATTTTTTTCCATGTTTCGTCTTGTTCAATTAATTTTTCACGATCTTTTAATAAAGGAATATCTTCCAAATATTGTGTTTCTTCAAGTAGCTCACAGAACTTAAAAAGGACATAATAATAATTCAAAAAATTAACGCGATAATCAGGACAAGTTTTAGCATATGGAGATTGAATTTCCATAAATAAATTACATAATGTGTCTTCTAATTCAGGGCTAAAAACAGGAGGTGGAATGCCCAATTTATTTTTAATAAACGCAATGTGTTCATAATATTTATTAAATCCCAATTTCTTAAGAATTTCTTTTGTTTTATTATGTGTTAGTTGCTCAATCCCAATTCGTTCCTTTTTAATTTGTTGTTGAATTTGGTCAATAACTTCATCAGGAATTTGAGTAGTTTCCTTTCCTTGAAATTGTGCTAATATTTCCTTAAAATGATTAATTTTCTTATAAGCATAAAAACAAACTTCCTTTGGGGGTTCTTTATAACTAGGTTTCTCGTTTTCAATTAGATAAGGTAAATTAACAGCACAAACATTACAAATAAGCACACCCTCATCATCAAGCGGAATCATTTCCCCTTTATAACAAAATTGACATATATCAGTTTCTCTAATAAACGAATTCATATCCAAGAAAGATTCATCAATATTGCTTAAATATTTCTGAACAATATTTTTGTTTTTATTTTCAGTTATGTTTTTTTCATTTTCGGATTCATCTTGTTTAACTTTGAAAATATTAAAAAGTAATTGATTTTTAGAGGTGACAACTTTGTTAGTTTCTTCCACATTATTAATGTTTTTTTTATTTTCAAAATATTCAAAAATAAATTTAGAGTTATCAAGAAAGTAGTTATTTTTCTTGTATTTAAGTTTTTTGATTGTTTCGGTAATTTCCTTTAACCTATCCTTCATTTCCATTAATTGTTCAATAGGAATAACAATTTTGTTATCTATTTTTTGTTTAAGATTAGTTCTTTCTTCTTTTAATTTAGGTATAGTATCAAATTCATCTTTAACAAAATCATTTACAAACTCTTTATGCTTGCCATCTAATGTGGTTGTATATTTTTTACAAATTTTTATTTTTTTTGTGGCCTTTGGTTTAAAAGATGGCATTAAGATGTATATATATTGTTTTGTAGAAATATTTAATTAGTATTTTTATCAAATTATATAAAAATATATTTACATGTAACAAAATATAATATAATATGTTTATTAAGAAAATTTGTTTACATTTTAATTCACGCATTGATGTATACGAGAATTGATAATAAAAGATAATAAGTTAAAGAGATAATAAGTTAAAAGAAGAAATAAAGAATGCCATATAACTTTAATAATGGACATAGAAATAAAGTTAGAAGACAAACAATTAGAGATAGATAAACTAAAATTCCAAAAAATGGTTTTTTTATTTAATGCTTTAGACAATGGTTGGTCAATAAAAAAAAGAAAGGATTCATATATATTTACAAAAAACCACGAAGGAAAAAAGGAAATATTTGATGAATCGTATTTATCTATATTTATGAAAGAGAACACGGACATTAATAAAATATTATCGTAAAATGTAGGTATGATTTTGTTAAACGTGTTACAATTATATAAAATGTTAAACTTAATAATTATGTTATACATACATATTTATGAGGGGTAATAATTATATTAATTAATAATTATAGAAAATGTGTAGGTATACATTGTAAAACTAAATTTAATTATTTATTTCAATTAAATTTATTTTCAAAAAGTTTTTTATCTTTAGGGATTATATAATATGGGAGGCGGATTAATGCAACTCGTGGCTTATGGAGCCCAGGACGTTTACCTTACAGGTAATCCTCAAATTACTTTCTGGAAAGTGACATACCGTCGCTATACCAATTTTGCTATTGAATCAATTGAACAAACATTCAATGGCCAAGCTGATTTCGGACGTCGTGTT
>Ga0049082_10000353_pt1 | contig 12693 bp, 12 predicted proteins | sample GreLakmeHU45MSRF_FD_66718 | JGI IMG/M metagenome (GOLD analysis project Ga0049082, IMG submission 66718) | Freshwater lentic microbial communities from great Laurentian Lakes, MI, USA - Great Lakes metaG HU45MSRF | ecosystem: Environmental > Aquatic > Freshwater > Lake | place: Great Lakes... | reverse complement strand
TTAGTAGCTTTTCCCGAAGAGTATTTACAATATAAAGATCTACTTATTCTAGATAATACTATTATGTTTAAGATAGAGCCATCAAAGCAAAAAGATGCGTTTATTATAAAAAAATGTTGGCAGATATAGCTTGACCTACAGCATCTCTCGGCTACCATATGTTGTTGATAGTTTTTTACCTTTGTCCGACAGGAGACTCTTTATGAATTTAGTTGTGTTAAGAGGAAATTTGGCTAGAGATCCCGAGATTAGAACAGTAAATCCTGGTGGCAGACCCACCTCAGTAGTAAATTTTACCATAGCGGTAAGTAGAGAATTTACTAAAAATAATGGAGTTACTGATAAGATTACCAGTTTCATCGCTTGTGAAGCATGGGACACCGGAGCAGAAATGATTGCCGAGTCTTTTCGCAAGGGAGATCTGGTGATGGTGGAAGGTTCTCTGAGAAATGATTCTTGGGAAAAGGATGGGGTTAAGAGATCAACCATGAAGGTTAGGGTAAATAATTTTGCCAAAATCTCCAGGCTGTCTAGGCAACAGTCTGACTCAGCGGATACCGATACAGAAACAGAGACGGAAACAGAGGCAGTAGCCTTTTAATTAGGGTCCTCTACATTTTTTAGCCCCGCTAGTGTTCTTATTTACGAGCGATACTAGCGGGGCTTTATCTTAATATCCACAAATTAGTGATCATATGTCAAATAAATTAAGAATACTATTCTGTGCAGAGTCTAGCCATCTCGGTTCTGGTTTTGGGGTCTATACCAAAGAACTACTCACAAGACTACACAAAACTAATAAATATGAGATTGCAGAATTTTCCTGTTATAGGACTATTAATGCTCCAAAGATAGAGCCGTGGAAAATATATCCTAATGCAGTAGATAAGACAGACCCTGAAGCCGACGGCTATGCTCATATCACGGCTAATCAATTTGGTCAATGGCGATTCGATCTGGTGCTGCTAGACTTTCGACCAGACATTGTGGTGGATATCAGAGACGTATGGATGCTATCGTATCAGCATCTTAGTGTGTTAAGGCCATTTTATCATTGGGTAATCGCTCCGACTCTAGATTCAATGCCACAAAATACAGACTGGATCAATACCTATCAGGGTGCGGATACACTATTAGCCCACACTAAATGGGCACAAGAAAATCTGCACGACCTATATCCTCACTTAAACATAACTGGCGTTGTAAGCGACTCCGTAGATATAGAGACGTTCAAACCTATGTCCATCTCCAAGTCTAATATCAAATCTATGCTTGGAATAGATCCTCAGACTTTTGTTATTGGATCAGTAATGAGAAACCAAAAAAGAAAACTCATACCAGACGTTCTAGGTATTGTAAAAAATCTGTGTCTCAAACACCCAGACAAGAAGATACTCTTATACTTGCATACCACCTACCCAGAAAAAAACGGTTGGGATATCCCGACACTTCTCCTAGAATATGATATAGCGGATCGGGTTCTTTTCACATATCGATGTCAAGTCTGTAAGACGCACTACTGTGCAACATATAGAGGGGCCTGCTCTTTTTGTAGAGGGTGTGAACAATATACTGCCACCATAGCCTCTGTTAGTAATCCAACATCTTCTACAGACCTAGCTATGATATATAATGTTTTTGACGTATATATTCAGTATGCTATTTGTGAAGGATTTGGAGTTCCGCCGGTAGAAGCCGCAGCTTGTGGTATCCCTGTGGTCACTGTAGATTATGGAGCGATGGCCGAGGTTGGAACAAATATTGGTGCTGATCTAGTGCCCACACAAAGAATATTTAGAGAATTAGAGTCTAACACAAACAGAGCCATGCCAGATAATGAAATCTGCGAAAACCATATTGAAAAATATATGGATCTAAGCGATTTAGATAGGATGTATTTAGCAGAAAAAATTAGAAAGAAGTTAACCGAGGCATATTCTTGGGATAAGACGACAGCAACATTTGAGGGCATATTCGATTCCATAAAGCTAACAGGACTACAGGGCAAATGGGATAGTCCTAAGAGAATGTGTAATCCAAAAGCTGTCATTAATAAAAACGAAAACAATAGAGACTTTATCTATAAGATAATAGATAGTATTCTTGATGAGTCGCATATAAAAAGCACCTACATGATACAAGACATTATTCGATCTTTGGATTTTGGATACTCTCTAGACGCAAATGGACCAGAACCATTTGATCAATCAGCGGCTGTTAAATTTTTAGAGATATATATGAATAATAAGATGGCTATGGAAAATATTCGTGTGGGAGAATTATCTCCACCAGCCCCCGCTTACTTGACATATAAATAAGAGATAATAAATTCATGGAGAATATTCTATACGTAGCGCCATATTATGAAAATACTGGCTTGGGTAGATCTTCGAGACGATATATTAATGCTCTTGGTGCAGACTTAAAGAAAAATCTGTGTATCAGGCCCGTTTACTTTACGTCCAACATAGACACATCTAATCATAATAATATCAACTTTACAGAATATGAAGAGAATCAAGCTACAAAATACGACACATTTATCCAACACGGCTATCCGGATATGTTTGTATACAATAAGCAATTTGGTAAAAACATTGGAATAGTAGACATAGAAACTATGAGGCTAGAGCATACCGGCTGGATAGATAGAATAAATCTACTAGACGAGATCTGGGTACCTTCTAGCTTTTCTAAAGATTCACTACTTAGCTCTGGAGCAAAGACTACTATTAAGATTGTGCCAGAGCCATTCCCCATACAGGACTATAACAAGTCTTTATATTCCACGCTTTTTCCAAATATCAGCAATATTAAGGATACTCCTTTTGTTTTTTATTTTATCGGAAATCATACAGAGAAAAATAATATCTTGGGTATCCTAGCGGCATTCTTCTCGGAATTCAATGCCCACGACAGCGTTAAACTAATCATTAAAACAAATATATATGGATTTAACCACAACGAAGCGGAGCAAAGGCTGGAATACGATATAGAAAATGTGCAAAAAGCACTGAGAATTAACAAGTCTGATAGCATTGCTCCACAACTCTTAGTTGGAGATATCTCCGATACTGATATTCTTAGGCTCCACAGCAGCTGTGACTGTTATATTAATGCTGTAAAGGCTGAATCATTCAGTTCCGGAGCTATAGAAGCAGCACTATTCGGAAATACTGTGATAGTAACTTCTGGAACAGGCACAAATGACTATATAGATAGGATCAATGGCTTAGTTGTAGAAAGCTCTATAGGTAGTGTGTGGAGTACCAACTATTTTATGGAGAATACCTTTACTATTCATGAAAAGTGGATGGAGCCAAATATGTCTTCTCTCAGGCGTAGTCTGAGATCGGCATACGAAATGAATAACGCCACTAAAACAATGCAAGCATCTAAATTTAATAAAGACCTTTTTTCATACCCATCCTTTTATAGTAATATTCTATGAATTCACTAGTTGGAATATTATCCAGAGAACATCTATCCACAGAGAGTCCCTTGACTATCTTATGGACACCCACAGATAATAACTATTTTTATTCGTTCATTCAAAAGCTTGGGCATACCAGAGTTGGTTTTGATCACCTATATTTTGGTCGCAACAGCCCCCATCTAATTATTTGCAATAATAAAGCATCATACTACGAGAAATGTAGGGCTATATCTATCCAGTTTCATATTCCATGCTTAGTTGTGGATCATGAACACAAATCTGATGTGATTGACACTAATAAGCTGACCCTGATAGACTCTAGCTTTCCCTGTTCGTATAAAATAGCCGTTAGTAAAGAGATCTCTCAGTCTTGGGGAAGCAACCACCATCAGATTATATCATATGATAGTAGAGATCCGAAAAACATAGAACTCTGGAGGAACATTATCTTTCAAACCTGTAAGATGATTTTTAAATATAATGGATAAAAAAATATTTTTTCATATCAATACTCAAGACCTGTCTCCAATAGATATGGAATTTGATAGTATTGCTAATATAGGCAACTACGAAGACAATGTATTAGTAGAGATCTCTATTCAGGACTTACTAGACTATTTAGATCAAGATGAAATGAAAGAATATCTGAATATCATCATATCAAAGCTCAAACCCGGAGGTAAACTATACATACAGGGATCTGATATTAAGCAGCTTGGTATGGCAATAGTGTTCAATAGGGTGGATCTCTCTCTTATTCAAAGGGTTTTATATCCTAATAAAAAGTCTATTCATACCATCTCAGAAGTATTGGCGGCTCTAAATGGAGATAATATTTCTATAGAGAACAAACAATTTATCAATATCTTCGAGTACTATATTTGTGTCAAAAAAAATAGCTAACGAGATTGCTGTCATTTTAATCTCTTCTTTGCCAGACAAGGGAATGAAATCTCTTGGACACAAGGGACTAATGAAGCTCGGAGCGATAACTCTAATAGAAGCTCAAATAAATCATATTTTAGCAGCATATCGCCATGCCCATATCTATATAACCTGTAGTTTCGATGCTAAAAAAATTATTAGGGCGATAAAGAATATAAATAAGAATACTAGCATAAGCATTATTGAGCATGATCTAGATGCAGAAACTAATTTTGGACAACCCCTAAGATTAGCCTTGGAGCATATTCCCGAATCGAAACCCGTGATAATCTTGAACACCAATATTATCGTTCATACTAGAAGCCTAATGGCCCTAAACTATGATAGATCTTTTATTCTGAGTAATACAAATAAAGCATTTGACACCAATGTCGGTTGCACATATAATATATCTGACGGGCTAGTAGAGTATATTTTTTACGATCTAGAGCCTAAAATATGTGAATTTGTATATCTCACACCACAGGATCGACATCTTTTAGAGACTACTCTATGTAGTAAAACGGATAATCAGTTTTTGTTTGAAATTATGAACTCAGCAATCGTTAAAAACTTAAGGCTCCACATACAACAGATAAATACCAAAGATGTGATACTTTTCAATAGCCTCACATTGTTTCGTCGTATAGAAAAAATCTTACAATGCCCATAAAATATAAAAATATTTACTTTCATGCAGATAAACTCTCTAAGATGTCTAGTCCAGGACTATTGTTTTATCAGTATCTAAAAGAAGCAAAAATAATAGACTCTGCTTGTGTATTTTGTGACAAATATACCAAAGAACTCTCTAACTTTGAGCTTCCCATATTTCATACTCATTATCTATACATGTTACTATATAAGAAATTAGACACACTATTTATTATAGAATCATTAAGTAGCGTAGACTCAATCAAACACCTACTGCCCAATGCTTGTTTTCTGATGATTACTGGAGACAAAACAAATATAGATTCCATTAAATATGATGGAAATAGCATTACACAGATCGATACGACAAATAAAGACAATAAAGATATTTTAAACTTAGTGACGGAGAATACTACATATGATAAATTCAAACTATGATAGCCTAACAGACGCTAAGAGGGCCCAGCTAATATCCTCCCTATACATAGATAAAAAGTTAAGCTTTATTAATATTAGTAAGCAATATCAAACGTATCCCAATAGATTAAGACGAGACGCTATCCGGTTCAATATTCCAATCAGGAGCAAAAGTGAGGCCCAAAAAAATGCTCTAGAAACCGGCTCCCATCTTCATCCGACCAAAGGAACAGTTAGATCTACCAAAGTAAAAGATAAAATTGGACTTGGAGTGATGAAAAATTGGGAGTCTATGGACCCTGCAACCTTAAAGGATCGTAAAATCAAGTCTAAAGAAATGTGGGATGCTCTGTCCGATAGCGATAAACAAAATATGCTACACTTAGCAAACTTGGCAGTAAGAGAAAGTAGTAAGGTCGGATCAAAGTTAGAAAAATTTATTTTACAACAATTGGTTGAAGATGGATACAAGGTAGAGTTTCACAAAGAACAGGTACTAGCAAATACCAAGCTACAGATAGATCTATTCTTGCCTACCATGAATGTGGCAATAGAGATAGATGGACCATCCCATTTTCAACCCGTTTGGGGAGACAAGACACTACAAAGGAATCAAAAATACGATAACAAGAAAAATGGACTAATTATTGGCAAGGGATGGAAACTCATTAGAATTAAGCAAACTGGAGATTTTTCCAAGGCCAGAGCAAAAGCTATATATGAAGAATTGCTATTATTATTGAAAAGTATTACCACAAACACAGAGACTCTGTTCTCAATAGGAGATAGATGATGATTAAGATAAAAGTAGACAAAACACAAAATCAAGACAAGACCATTCCAATTCCAGAAAAACAGGAAAAAATATGTATTAATGACATAGGTTGGACGGATCATGTGCTATCGTTCCTGTCTGATGACGAGAAAGTTAATGGAAATCCTACCACAGATGGCCTCAGAAGAATATTTGAAATTGTCCTTAATTGTGTTGTAACCTCAGCAGACACAGAAGTGATTCAAGCTCCTACCCAAGAAAACGAGAAGAGAGCCACTGTGGTGCATTCTCTGTCCTATTTTATGAAAGATGACTCGTTGGTGCAGGAGCTTAAATACAGGTCTGTGAGCGGCGCTGCGGACGTTTACTGGGGTAACTGTGACAAGATATATCGCAACCATCCTGTGGCGGTCGCGGAAACCAGAGCCGAAGGTAGGGCCCTAAGAAGAGCTCTTAAGCTAAGAAAGGTAGTAGCGGCTGAAGAGATCGCTAATAATATTGAAGATGATATAGATAGGGATTCTGTAAATAAAATTAGTAGTAATCAGCTTAACTTTATGGATGTTATGGCAAAAAGATTAAACATTAATATAGTCAAACTGGCGAACACTATGTCTCTAGATGGGAAAAATATAAAGAAGCTCTTGCATCAGGACGCGGTTAAGCTTATTAGAGAACTGTCTCGCCATCAACAAGAAATAGACGATATTTCTGAAGATATTAAGCCCTATGACCACACCTGGAACCAATAATCATGAAATTAAGATATAAGGTTGGAGATAAATTAGAGTTTGAACTAGAAGGAGCCGGGCAGAAAGAAATCTTTAAAGAACTAGCTGCTATACAGGAAATCTTCGGAGAAGAATCTTGTGGTATCTGCGGTAGTAAACATATTAAATTTATCGTTCGTAATATAGATGGTAATGATTATTTTGAATTAAGATGCTCGGACTGTGCGGCAATACTAGCCTTTGGCCAGCACAAAAAGGGAGGTACTCTTTTCCCCAAGAGAAAAGATGACGAGGGCAACTATTTGCCACATAAAGGCTGGCACAAGTGGGACAAAGATGGTGGCCTAAAGACCAAGTAATTCTATTGAATTATTATGGTACTCAGATAAATGTGCTTCGTATTATCTGCCTGGTAGTGGGGTTGCTGGAGTTGAGCATTCCACAATATTTTCCCAAGAGAGACATCCATCCAAAGTCACGCCATCTCTAACAATAAACTTATTCGATTGATCTTTAGCATATTCTTTATGTATGAGTGCTTGTGTCTTAGTTTTGTCGTAATTTTCTAGAGTTTGTAAACATTCTAGTCCACACCAGCAAGATGCAGTAACGGTGGGTGTGGGGGCTGTTGTGCAAATGTTGAAGTTGTTAGAATTATATGATCTAGAACTCTCTAAAATAATATATCTGCCCTCATCATAATAGGCATAAACTATATCTCCCTTATCTAGTGTCACTCCCAGATAGTCATAAACTTCAATCGATGCTAGGCGAATATTTTCTTTAATATTTTCTCCTAGAGGACCCCATATGGTATACTCTTCATAAAATCGCACTCCATCGCTGGCAGCATTTACTAACTCAGCTTCTACTTTACCGTATGGCTTTAATGTGCCCCTTAACTTTGCTACTACTATTTTATTTCCTGGGGGACAGACCCAAACGCCACGCTCTCTATCAAATCTTAAATCTATAGGACCAACAGGCCATGTTTTGGGATTACTAAGCCAGTTGCTCATAAAGTTATCTGTTAGTCCAGCTTTTCTAAATTTGCCCTCTTGTGCATTTTTGGCTGAATCAACGGCATTTGGTACTGGTTTGCCCGAAGTATCATACCCCCAAGACTGCAACATTAGTGGTCCCTTAAGAGCGCTAAATCTAAAGTCTTCTTGATTTTCTCTCTCTTCTATATCTCCAGCCCCCTTTTCCGCTACCTTGCCCAGACTCATTTTTTTCCAATCATCCCCATACGAGATACCAAATATAATAAATCCTTTATTGCTATCAGTTTTTCTACCATCCCAGTTCCAATTTTCTAATATTTTTTTAGAAGTATAGGCATTCAAATATTTTTGATTTATTTCTCTATTATAGATAGTGCTCGGACTTTTGTTAAGGGTTAATGTGAACGGAGGAATCTCGTCTTTGGTTTTAGAGTTGATTGGTTTACCTGCGCCTTCGACCGGCACCTTACCTTTAAACTCAATAAAGTCACCCGTTGTCTGGTGATACAAAGCTAATCTTGGAAGTCTACCACCCTCTACTCCACTCAAAGATACAGGAGAAAACAATCCATCCAAGGTCATAATAGATAGTTGCTCATATGTATTAGGTTGTACAAATTCCCAGGATGTGTGTTCAGAAATCCCCGAAAAGCTTCTGCCATCATGTAGATTTTTTGACCCACTTGGTGCTGGCGGAATAGTGCCAGTAGGAGCAGTATAATAGCAAGGATCCCAATTGTCGATTGGTCCGCTAGTAGCTACGATATTATCTTGGCCCCCGTCTGAATTCTCGGAGTAGTCTTTTGGTAGATATGCTGAAATTAATAGCATACTAGGACTATTCATCTCTTCCGGCGCTATAGGCCTATTACCAGCAACCGCTCCGGGAATAGCCACTGCTCCAGCAACATGAATTCTTTGTTGGTTTGCCAAAGCCACTATTTTGAGTCTCTCTGCCTTAAAGTAGTTTCTAAGCTTAGTCAACATTTTATAATTACTAGACCAAGCGTCCAACAAATGTCTAGCTGGCGTTCCAAACCGAGCACTATATGTATTAAATTGATATGTGGTAGTAACGCCGCTACTACCAAAAGTAATCACTATATCTTTTAATAGGGCTGTGTTTCCTCCCACAGCAGCTCCCATATTAAAGTTCGGCAAACAAGCAACGGTGATGTTTCCCTCCTCTGCTTTGTCATAGTTTTTTGGTCCCTCACTAGCTATGAGTCTGCCAACTAAATTCATTCTATCATAACCATCGTCTTGTCCAAATCCAGCAAAGTTCCAAGGACACAGATCCGCAATAGGTTCTACTAAGGTTCCTCCTACGGGGTTAGCCACAAAAGACCACGGACCATAAACAAACACGTTACTCTTAAGTGGCACAACAACGCCCACAGGAAATATGGCTAAGTTTTTCATGCCCAATACATTAATGTGATCTCTACCTGTGGGAGCACCATCTACCTTAGGCTTAGCTGGATCCTTCTCGTTGCAGAAGCTTGTTCGAACCCACTCTTCTCCTTCCACGCCCACATGCTCTGTATACAAAGATAGAGCAGCTAACAATCCTGGATATGTCGTACCGCCATCACAATTCAATCCTTTTTTGCTGAGTTTTAAGGTAATAGGGTTGCTAACCTCAAAGTGTACAAAGTGTCCTGGGTCGTCGTCTCTATCATCCTCTACTATAAAGTATACTAGGCCGGTCACCTCTGCTTTAGCGTATAGAATATCTACATCATTTATTTTTTTAATTTTCCACGATTGCGTATCCCCCATGTTCTCGATATCTATATCCCATGTAAAAATCTTGCCTCCCTTCTTAATGCTTTTCTCTATATCTTTTACTTTACCCATCTTAACAAAAGTAGTAATTCTACTATCATCCGAATGAAAAATCTCTGTGTCTAATCCTATGTCTAAACCGAGTACTTGTCTTACTCCTTTTTTGGGCCAGCCGCCGTCTTGGGCTGGCGAATCAGTTGTTACAAAAGGCCCTCCTTCACCATCTACCTTAACATTAAATGCTGGTTTATTCCCAAATTTATCCTTAACACAAATACCGCTAGCATCATTTCCTACCTTTACAACAAACTGCTTACCATAATAGGTTCTCATAATATTTTCCAGCCAAGAATAAACAGTCCTAAAAGTAGCCCATTTTGCTTTAAATTCTGGCCCTTGAAATCCCCTCCACCCATTTGCGCCTAATCCGGTCAAAGAACCGCCGTCCGCCTCGTGCATCTGCAGGAAAGCGTTTGCAACATGTTGTATAATCTTGGTTAGCTCCCCTTGATTATATATAGACTTAAAAGCTAGTTGGCCTAGAGTGTCGGGATTACTAGCATGCATACAGTATGCTACCCAATTATCCATAGTGCTCAAAGATAGCAGCTCGGCTTCGCTTAGATCAAACTTATCAAAATTTATTCCACCCTCGCCAGCAGCGTCCATAGGCAGGGCCGCCTTTAGATCCAGACAACTAAAGTCCTTAATGATAAATGAGTTCTTATCTGCTGTTTTGAAGACTACTAATTTATTATCTATAATCTTTTCACCAAAGAACATATAGATTTTGCATGGTAGTGCGGCCATAGTTTTGATCCTTATTTTATTGTGTGGTGTAGGAGCCAGAGCTAGAGCCTCCACCCCAAAGTTCTTCCGTCTTAACTGGCGCGCTACTCGTAGTACCATCCCCAGCTGATTCTGTATCCTCTTCTGGCTTACCGTCGCCACAGTTGTCGTCCTCAACAGTTAATAGATAATGAATACTATCTCCAAAAACAAATTTTTTACTAGGCTCGTGAGATACTACTTGTCCATAATTATAGTTAGTTTGAGATCCAGCATTCGCAGCGGACATAGCTGCCAGGTGAGCTCTTAACGCGCCAGGAACAGCAGGAGTCCTCTTATTTATCACCTGAACAACAAAAGAATTACCAATAATTTCTACAAAAAAATCAAAGCCAGCCTCATTACACGCTTGTTCTATAGCTCGCATAACATCAATAGTACCATCTGTAATCTTGTAGTATGTGGGACATATAGCAATAACATTGCTAACATCTATGAGTAGTTGCACTCCGCATACTGGTAGTACACAGGTCTTCAGATGAATAGCTCGTAAAATAAATAGCATAGGCATGCCTCGTTCGTCTTTAAACGACTTCATAAAATCAGCGCAGCCTAGATTGCAAACCGAAGGCTCTAACTCGGCCAGAGCATTAATAATATTAGGTACCGGAATATTGTTACAATAATATTGTGCCGTAATAACTTGTACTGTGCTTAGATTTTCTCTTCCATCACTGAGTTTGATCTCCCATGCAAATCCACCACTATTAGCACTATACTTATGGTCAATTAGTATGCCATTAAAAGTTAGTCCCCCCAAATTAAAGGTATACAAACATCCCAGAGATCCATTGTATGCTCCATTACATGGCTCTAACAGGCTGATGCTCATGCTAGTAGATCCGCCCCCAAAAGCCAGATTGCAATTAACGCTCTGCACATGACAGCCTAAAAACATGATTCCACTAAAACTACAACAGCTCATTTTTATTATTAGCCCTATTTAGAATTGCGGTAACAATATTGTTTTGACCCTTAGTTACTGAGAAGGTGTGATTTTGCGACACATATCCATCTTTAAATACCCTAATCTGGTACGTTCCAGGCTTTATCTGTGAAATGGTTTGATAGCCACTAGATTCTATCTCATAATTATCTCCAACTATCTTAAAATCAGCATCGGTAGGAGCAATATTGACAATAATACTATTTTCTTTGTCTGGTTCTCCTAGTGTGGGCAGCCTTTCTAGCTTATTACTATTATACTTATTTAATAGTGCTGGGTCAATATTGTATGTTGCTATAGTATCCATCTTAAATTTATCCTGCTCCTCTGCAACAGATCCAAGAATATCGATAATAAAGCCTTTTTTTGGGTCAGATATGCTCTGTGAATTATGATACTTGGCCACATTATATGTGTCTGATACCATTAGTTGATAGGTGCCAGCCAGAAGATTATCTATGCTCACACCATGATTTGTGCTAAAGCTCTGATCGTAATTGGCACCAACACACCTAATAATATATTGTCTATTTTCTCCTCCCGAAATCCTTAGGCATAGGTTACCCTGCAAATTATTGCTCTTGGTATCTTTGGAAACAACAAAGAATTGGTCTAATGCATACTGGCCCAGAATCTTTAAAACCTTCTCGGCCGACTCATGCTCTAAAAAAGTTATAATAGTCACAACATTATTTTTATTGTAATGTCCAGATACCACATGCTTATTACTAACCCCAGATAAAATATTATACTTATTATAAGCTATTTCTATACTATCTCCCACATTAAAAGCAAAACTATAATTATTTAACATAATCAATGACCCAACCACAAACATATAAGAAGAATAATCCATCTTTGTGCTCAAAGCATACTCAGTACCGCCAATAACTAAGACAAAGTCATTATTTTTAATAGATTGCATAGTTTCCCAAGTAATGCCAGGAGCCAGATAAAAGTATCTGTATTTCTTATTTTTTAGGGTTTTGAGACCCGTTTGTATAGCGGTAATATGATTATATTTTTTATCTTTACCACACAGAATTACCACAGGATCTCCCAACTCTATATTGGGACAACTATCTTCTTCTAATAATAATAGATTATAAATACGAGAAATTTCTACGGGCTCATAATACATATTGTGACTATAATCCGCTCTGGATTTA
>Ga0049082_10000352_pt1 | contig 12706 bp, 9 predicted proteins | sample GreLakmeHU45MSRF_FD_66718 | JGI IMG/M metagenome (GOLD analysis project Ga0049082, IMG submission 66718) | Freshwater lentic microbial communities from great Laurentian Lakes, MI, USA - Great Lakes metaG HU45MSRF | ecosystem: Environmental > Aquatic > Freshwater > Lake | place: Great Lakes... | reverse complement strand
GCCTGTTCGCCGGTGTCGGGCTGGGAGATCAGCAGGTTCTCCACATCAACGCCGAGCTTCTTGGCGTACTCGGTGTCGAGCGCGTGCTCCGCGTCGATGAACGCCGCCACGCCGCCCAGCTTCTGCGCGTTCGCCACGACGTGCAAGCAAAGCGTGGTCTTGCCGCTGGATTCCGGGCCGTAAATCTCGGTAACGCGGCCGCGCGGAATTCCACCCACGCCGATCGCCGCGTCGAGATTGATCGCGCCCGTTGGAATCGATTCGACGCGCACCTTGGAATCGGTCCCGAGACGCATGATCGAACCCTTACCGCAGCTCTTTTCGATCTGCGCGACTGCGAGCGCCAGGGCCTTGCGCTTGTCGTCTGACATCACTGTGCCCGCCATAGATACCGCCATCGTGAGTGGTGAAGCCGCCATGCCCTGGCTCGCAAAAATCTACCGGGAACGCGAGCAGGGCCAAGACCCGAATAAAATACGAAGAAACGTTGATGTGGACAACTCCCCCGCGCTGTCTGATTTCAGGGCAGCACGAAGGCGTTCACGACATGGTTCACTCGGACATTCTGACCGGAAATGAGAACTCCGACCACGTCGAACCGATAACTCAGCGCCGACGATCCATGCCGATCCACCCAAACGCGAGCGCTCCGGCCGAGTTCCCGCTGCTTTCGGTAGTGGACCGCCTCGACCGCGTGTCCGAACGACTCGCCTCGTCGCGCCTTTACTTCGACGAAGGCGATTTCATTTCCACGTTGCATGATGAGGTCGATATCGCGATGGCCGCTGCGGAAGCGATGCGCCACGAACTGCCACCCGTCGCGCCGCATCCAACGCGCGGCAATCCGTTCGCCGAGCAACCCAAGCGCCTGTCGTTGTTTCGTCATGGGCGCAGGTTATCGCGATCACGAGGACCGTGTGTCACCAGAACTGCGCCGGCAGATTCAAACGAACGCGGTGCCGGCACGTGCCGCGAGGATGGACGCGGGATCGTCACTGATGATGCCCTGAACGCCGGCGGCCCAGAGCCGCCTCGCCTTCGCGGGCTCGTTCACCGTCCAGATGTGCATAGCCACCGCCGACGCACGCATGGCGCGCGCGATGGCCGCGATCGGCAACGGAATGCCGTGGTGTGTCGGCGGAATACACAAGGCCTGATACCACGGGGTCCGGATCGGGCGACGGAGCAGCGACGGCAGCAACAGTTTCACAACGTCGGTGGTGCTCGCGCCGAGCGCCAAGCCGTGCCCGCGTAGCGGCAGCGTACTGGCGGCCTCGAATCCGGCCACAATCACGCGTTGCTGCAGGCCGTGCCGGACGATGGCCGCGTGAAGCGCGGCGGACGCGGCGGGCGTTTTGAGCTCGACGATCATTGGAAGCGTGCGTGGCAGGGCATCGACGACGTCGTCAAAGCGCGGGATCACAACCCGGCGATCGCGCCACGGGAAGGTACGACCGCCGTCCGTCGTGAAGCGGGCGCCGGCGTCGTGCCTCCGGAGCGCGTCGAACGTCTGTGTCGCCACGGCGCCGGCGCCGCTGGTGGTCCGGTCGATCGTTACGTCGTGCATGAGCAGCAACACGCCGTCGCTCGATACCTGCACGTCGAACTCGACGGCATCCACGCCGAGCGCGACCGCCTCCTGCAGCGACTCGAGGGTGTTCTCCGGGGCATGCGCACGATTGCCGCGATGTCCGATCACGGGATGGGCGCTGGGATCGAGCAGAATCATCGTTCAACATAGCGAAAGGACACGAGGGGGGCGGTGCACATCGTGCACCGCCCCCCTCGCCATCGGTGTTCAGCCGTCGTGGCCGATCGGTCGCGCTCAGCGCCCGGTCAGCCTTCGGGTCAGAACGAGTACTGCAGACGCGTCATGATCATGCGCCCGATCTCCGGCACGCCGGGGAAGGTGCGCACGCGGTTATCAAAAAGGTTCGACGCATTCAACGACCAAGCAAGCTTCTGGTTGCCCATCATGAAGCGCTTGGTGATCTGCGCATCGAAGGTGACGGCCTCGGAGACGTTCTCGTAGCAGAACGTGCCCGCCGGAGCCGGCGAGCAGCGGCCAGGACCGCCCGACGCGGTCGTCGTTGCACCAGCCTGCCCCGGCGCGATCGGGAAGGCAGAACCGGTGGCATAGACACCCGAGCTGACCGGATAGGCTTCGTTGTAGCGCGAGCGCAGCTCGAAGCCGAGACCGTTCTCATCATTCCGGTAACGCATGCCGATCGACCCACGCGAGTTGGGCGAGTTCGACATATATGGCAGACCATTCCCGCCGTTCAGGCCACGGAACACGTTCTGGCTCTGGTAGCTGTAGGCCAGATCCATCGTCACGCGATCGGTGGCGGCCACGGTGGTGGCGAGATCAAGACCGCGCACCCACAGCTTGCCGTTGGACGTGAGATACGTGGCGTACACTGCGTTCGGCGCCGTATTGCCATTTGCGAAGGTCACGACACCCACCGGCAGCGACGCGACGCTCGGCGTCACGGCCCCGGCGATGCCGCTCACGATGGCACCGATCTGCGCGGGGGTGAGGCCGAGCTGTGCCAGCTGCGGCCCGAGTCCGGCCGCGAGCTGCTGGCCGAGGTAACCGCCCAGCTGCTGCGGGTTCCCGAAGAACACGTTCGGCGTCGCGAGCGAGGCGCCGGTGCCGACGTCACCGCGCTCCTGTCCCCAGAGTGCCACGTCGAAGGTGACCTTGCCACCCACCGTTCCCTTGTAGCCCACCTCGAACGTGTTGTTGAAGGACGCGGCGAGAGGATCGATGTCGCGGACCGCATCCGTGCTGAGCGCGGTCGTGGCCGACGTCAGATACGACACGCGCGTCGCGAGATCGGCATTGGTCGGCGCGCGGGTACCGAGATACTGCACCGCGCCGGCAGCCAGTTGCTGCGCGATCACCGCGGGCAAGCCTGCCTGTTGCAGCGCCCCGGCGATGCCGGGCGTGAGGCGGGACGCCAGCGCCTGAATGGCGCCGGGGAACGCCGCCGCCGCGCTGGCGCCGACGAAACTGCCCTGCGCTGCGTATGCCGACTTCATGCAATAGGCACCGAACGCACTGCCCGTACCGCAACTGCGGTTGAACTGCCACCCCTGCTTGGGCGGATTGCCACGGGCCTTCACGTCGAAGCCGGATCCGCCCGCGTTTGGCGTCTGGATCAGGTCGAGGAAGAAGTTGAAGTTAGCCGGCGTCGAGAACGCCCGGTTGAACGTGAAGCGAATGTTCTGATTGGCATTCGGCTTGATGATGAACGCCGCGCGCGGTGAGAAGAACTGCCCAGCGATCACACTGTTGCCGTCGGCGCGGGCCGCGAGCAGGAGTTCGACCTGCTTGATCGGCTTCGTGGACGACTGGATGTACGCCCCGTACTCGGTGACGTTGTCCACGAGCTCGTTGCCGCCGTTGATCGTTCCGCCGGTACGAGGATTCGTCCAGATGTAGTCGGCGCCGTACGTGAAGCTCTGCTTCTCTCCGAGATCGAAGCCGTGCTGCAGCTGTGCCGCCGCCACCCGGGACTGATCGACGATCGGCTGGCCGGAGCGCAGGAGGTACGTGCCCTTGTCCGACGTCGACGTGTCGTTGCCGGCGTTGCTGGAGTTGAGGAAGGCCTGGGCGAAGAACTTGTTCCAGCGGAAGCGCTGCTGCAGGCTGAGGTACGTCCAGTTCTTGATCTGCGCCGACCCGTTGGCGCCGGTCAGCTCAATGCCGCTCAGCACGTTGGTGTAGCCGAGCGTGCTGATCGCTTCCATGCCCTCACGCGGACGCACGTCGAGGCGCGCCTCACCAGTGTAGCGCTCGAGATTGAAGTCACGCTTGTTCGGCTGACCACGGCGCGAGGCCGGGACGTAAGCGGCATTCGGGAACAGCGTGGGCTCGGACCGGTCGTTGTACTCCCAGTCGCGGCCCCGCATGTATTCGCCCGACAGCTTGTACGCGACCTTCTCGTTCACCTTGCCGGCATGGCGGAGGCCGGTGCGCAACACCGAGCGCTCGCCGCCATCGACGCTGATCGTCGTGCCCTGCGACTGGAACGGCGACTTCGTGATCACGTGGAGCACGCCGTTGGAGCTGTTCGGTCCGTACAGCGCTGACGCCGGTCCGAGGAGCACTTCTATACGGTCGATATCCTCGTTGGTGCCCGTAAACAGGAACGGCACGTTCACGCGCAACGATGGTACACCGGCAAAGCGATAGTCCTGCAGCATGAGCATGCTGCCGCTAAACGCATTGTTAAAGCCGCGCGCCACGACGTTGGCCTGCGCGATACCACCCTTGTTGATGTCGACGCCCGGCGTCGACCGCAGGTGGTCGGTCACAGTGACAGCGGGCCGCTCCTCGATCTGCTGGCTGGTGACGGTGAGAATCTGCGCCGGGGCGTCGAGCGCCTTCTCAGGACGGGCGCGGCTTGCGGTGACGACCGTCTGCTCCAGCACGTTCGTGCGCGGCGTCATCACGATGGTGAGTGCCGCACCGGGCTGTACGTTGGACGAGCTTTTAGGCGCAAAGCCGATCGCCGACACGCTCACCGTGTACGAGCCCGCGGGAAGATTCACGAGCCGAAAGGCGCCGTCGGCGCCGCTGACGGCGCTGTACGACGTGCCACCAACCACGGCGGCCTTGATCGTCGCGTTCTCGACTGGGCGCCCGCTCTCCGCGTTGGTCACCTTTCCGGTGATGGTTCCGGCTTGGGCTGCCAGTCCCGCGGCGACCACAGGCAGCGCGCCAAGCGCGAGCAGGGTCAAAGTCAATACTCGTCGAACGCGAAGTAAAAGCATAAAACCTCGGGAGGGAGGAAGAACGTCGAGGTCCGGCAGCCCGCGGGAGGGAAAGCGGGGAGTGGAGGGAAACACCACGTGAATGTTCACCGGTCCGTTACACCCCGTCAATACGCCGTGACGAGTCGGCACTAGAAACTTCCAAGAGTCAGGAGCCGCAAATGCGGTCGAGGTCCTGTACACCGACCAGCACATCGCGCGGTCGTGCGGCACCCTCGGACGGCGCCAACACCCCGGCGGCCTCCAACTGATCGATGATCCGAGCGGCGCGGCCGTATCCGACTTTCAGGCGCCGCTGTAGCAGCGACGTTGATCCCTGTCGATGCTGGATCACCACTTCCGCCGCTTCACGGAAGCGCGCGTCCCGGTCGTCGGAGCTGCGATCCCCATCGTCATCCTCCCCGCCGTCGCCTTTCGCTTCGAGCGCGCGTACCGTCTCCAGGATATCCGGCTCTGCCGTGATCCCCTCGCCGGCTTCGTGGCGGGCACGCGCGTCCTCATACCACTTGAGGAGGCGCTCGGTATCCTCACTGGAGAGGTAGGCCCCCTGCAAGCGAGCGGGCTCCGACTTGCCCGGCGGAATAAACAGCATGTCGCCGTTGCCGAGCAGCGCTTCGGCCCCCGCCCCATCGATGATCGTGCGACTATCGACCTGCGACGCGACGCGAAAGGCGATTCGGCAGGGGAAGTTCGCCTTGATGAGGCCCGTGATCACGTTCACGCTGGGGCGCTGGGTGGCCAGAATCAGGTGAATACCAATGGCACGGGCCTTCTGCGCGAGCATGGCGATAGGCGTTTCGACCTCCGCCTGCACCGTCATCATCAGGTCGGCCATTTCGTCGATTACGACCACGATGTACGGCAGTACGCCGCCGGCATAGGTGCGATCCTCGAAGGCCACCTCGAGATTGCGCGGTTTCTGAAGCGGAGCGCCCTCACCGTCCGTGTGCTGCTGTACGCGGCGATTAAACTCCTGCAGGTTCCGGCACGCGTTCGCTTCCAGCAACCGATAGCGATCCTGCATCTCCATGACCGCCCACTTGAGTACCGAGGCGGCGTCGCGGTTGTCGGTAATCACCTTATGTCGCAGATGCGGCAGCGTGTTGTACACGCTGAGTTCGACCATCTTGGGGTCGACCATCAGGAAGCGCAGCGTGCGAGGCGTGTGCCGATACACCAGGCTCGTGATGATCGTGTTTACGCAGACGGATTTTCCCGATCCAGTCGAACCCGCAATGAGCAAATGCGGCATCTTGGCCAGATCAGCGATCACGGCGCGTCCTTCGAGATCCTTACCGAGCGCGATTGGCAGTGCGGCGCGCATCTGCCGAAACTCCGCCGACTCCAGCACTTCGCGGAGCACCACCATCTCCGGCGTCGGGTTGGGCACTTCCACGCCAACCGCGCCGCGCCCCGGAATAGGCGCCACGATCCGAATACTCGGCGCCCGCATCGCCAAGGCGAGATCGTCCGCCAAAGCCGCGATCTGTCGGACCTTGACCCCGGGCGCCGGCTCGATCTCGAACTGCGTCACGGTCGGCCCCGTGGTTCGCCCGACCAACACGCCATCCACTTTAAAGGTGCGAAGCGACGCCATCAGCTTCTCGCCCGCTAGGTCCATCTCCCGCTTTCCGGCGTCAGCGCTCCGCGCGGGCGCGGCCGTCAGCAAGTCGGTGGGGGGCAGATCGTCGCTGAACGGCGACGGTTCCGCCGACGCATCGAGCGCCGCCTCCACCGCCAGCGCAACGGGTCGGGCCGGCTCCTTCGCGTTCTTCTTCGCCTTCGCCGCGTCGCGACCGGTCTCGGCGGCCGGAGCGAACCGCGCATCGGGTGTGTCTAGCGCCAACACGTCACGCGCCAACACGGGGTCGATGGCGGGGAGATCTTCCGGCTCGGGCTCGAGCTGCTGGGCCAACGTCGGTCGCTTGCGGCTGCTGACGACGGCCCGTTCAGCAGCCTGACTACCGGCCGCGAGGTCGGGGTCGGCATTCCGTACCCCGGAGCCCAGCAACACGCGGATCGGATTCCAGCGCAACGTCGCCATGGTGAGCGCGCTGGTCGCCAGCAGGAAGAACACCCACGCGCCGGCGGAGCCGAGGCCTTTGCGCAGATAGTGGGCGGCGAAACTGCCCCACAGTCCGGCGCTGTCGGACGCCGACGGTTCACCACCGAGCGCGAGCCCGATCGCGACCGGCACCAACGTGACAATGCCGGCGAAAAGGACGCCCCAATCGCTGGCATCATCGGCGCGCGCAATCCGTCCGAAGAGCGTGAGCGCGACGACGAGACATCCCATTGCGACGATCGCCGCCCCGGGAATCCCAACCGTGCTCACCAAGGCGCAGCGCGCCCACGTACCCGCCGGGCCGAACACACCCGTCGCGTCGAGGCACGACTGCCCAGCATCCGGTGCATTAAAGATCAATGCGCCGGCGAGAAACACCGCGAGCAACGTCAGCGCGACGGCCGCAAGCTCTCGACGCAGCGGTGCGGGTTCCATGGTCAGTGCTCCGGGCGAGTCGTCGGCTCGAGCTGAAGCTGACGATCGTGGTATCGTACGGCCCGATCATAGCGATCGAGCGTGAGGCACAGCTCGACATCGCGCTCGAATCCCGCCGCAATGAGCGACTTGGCGTGGCCGGCCTCGAGCGCCACCGTCGCGACGCCCCCAATGAACGGTCGTTCGGCCATCTCGGCCACGCGCGCGCCGTCTCCCCGGATGACGTTGTCGAGACCTGCGGTGATCCCACGAACCAGACGTCCGGCACACACTACATCCTCGAGTGCCACACGCCGCTCGTGGCCGGCACAGATGATCGTGACGTCCCCACCCTGATCGAGCGCCGACCGCACCGACGCGACCGTGGCGGCGACGTTCACGAACGCCGCGAAGAAGCAGGACCGCGCGCCATGAGTCGCCGCCAATGCCATGGTACCATTCGTCGTGGTGTAGAGGATCGTCCGTCCGTCGACCGACGCCGCAGTGTACTCGGCGGGAGAATTCCCGAGGTCGAACCCGTCGATCTTCACCATGCGTCGTTCCCCCGCCAGCTGTACCTCGCCGCGCGCGTACGCTTTGGCGCGCGACGCGGTTTCGTCGACCGTCTCGAACGGGATCACGGCACGCGCCCCGGCATCGAGTGCAGCCGCCACGGTGGTTGCCGCGCGCAGCACGTCGATCACCACGACGACACGATCTGCCACGTCGGCGGGGGCGATCTGCGCCTCGCCGAGCAGCACATCGATGCGCACTACGTCGGTTCCTTGAGCAGGTCGGACCCCTCGAACTCGAGCCACTTGGTGTGCACCTTGCCCGCCTTGAATCCGGGGTGCTGCATCACGCGCGCGAGAAACGGCATCGTGGTCTTCACGCCTTCGATCACGAAGCTCTCAAGGGCGATCTGCATGCGCTTGAGCGCCTCTTCCCGCGTGTTGCCTTGCACGATGAGCTTGGCAATCATCGAATCGTAGTACGGCGGCACGGTGTAGCCCGCGTAAGCGTGCGTGTCGACACGCACACCGGGGCCACCTGGCTGATGGAAGACTTCCAGCTTGCCGGGAGACGGCTGGAAGTTGCGGGCCGGATCCTCGGCGTTCACGCGGCACTCGATCACGTGCCCACGGAACGCCGGCGTTTCCAGCACCGACAACGGCAGGCCCGAGGCGACACGGATCTGCTCCTTCACGAGATCGACCCCAGTCAACATTTCCGTGACGGGATGCTCGACCTGAATTCGCGTGTTCATCTCCATGAAGTAGAACGACCCGTCCTCGTCGAGGAGCATTTCTACGGTGCCGGCACCCACGTAGTTGATCGCCTTCGCGCCACGCACCGCCGCCTCGCCCATCTTCTCGCGCAGTTCCGGTGTCATCACCGGACAGGGCGCTTCTTCGATCAGCTTCTGGTGCCGACGCTGCACCGAGCAGTCGCGTTCACCGAGGTGAATCACGTTGCCGTGCATATCGCCCATTATCTGGAATTCGACGTGACGCGGCCGCTCCAGGAATTTCTCGACGTACACGTCGCCGTTGCCAAACGCGGAGAGCGCTTCGGAACGGGCGAGTTGAAACGAGCGCAGGAAGTCATCGGGATCGCGGGCCACGCGCATCCCCTTGCCTCCCCCACCGGCCGACGCCTTGATAATGACCGGGAAGCCGATGCCGCGGGCGAACTCGAGCGCGTCTTCCGGGTCGTCCACCGGACCGGGAGACCCCGGCACGATTGGCACGCCGCACTCAGACATCGCCCGACGAGCCGACGCCTTGTCGCCCATCACGCGGATCTGCTCCGGCGTGGGGCCGATGAAGGCAATTCCGGAGGCACGGCAGGTCTCGGCGAACTCCGCATTCTCAGCGAGAAAGCCGTAGCCTGGGTGGATCGCGTCGGCACCGGTAATCTCGGCGGCGGCGATCAGTCGCGGGATCTTGAGGTAGGAATCGCGACCCGGGGCGGGTCCGATACAGACGTCATCGTCGGCGAAGCGCACATGCAGCGACTCGCGGTCAGCCTCGGAATACACGGCGACCGTTTGAATATCAAGTTCACGGCAAGCGCGAATGACACGGAGAGCGATCTCACCGCGGTTAGCGATCAGGACCTTTTTGAACATGTCGTATGGTGGCAGGGTCTACGCCCTGCCGCCAGTCCCGCGCCCAGCAATCAGGTGGCCGAGCTCCCCTGCGGGAAACCGTCCGAGTGGGCATCGCTGGTTCCACCGCCCCCCTCAATGCGAAGCGTGCACTCCGCCGGGTTGGTCGCGTAAAAGAGCGCATTCTCGAAGGAGATCACCCCGCGCGAGCACCAGCTCATGAGCGACTGGTCGAAGCTCTGCATCCCATCCGCGAGGCTCCCTTCCTTGACCATCGTCATGTCATCGCATCTCAGCCGGTCGGATCGAGGCGGTAGAGCACTTGTCCGTATTCAACCGCGTTGGAATCGGTGACGTTCACCTCGCGCACCACGCCGGCGAACTCGGACTCGAGCTCGTTCATGATCTTCATCGCTTCGATGATGCAGACGATCTGCCCCTTGCTGATACGATCGCCGACGTTGATGTACGGCTTCGCACCAGGCTCAGGGGCAGAATAGTACGTGCCCACCATCGGCGACTTGATCTCGAGGAGGGCAACCTTCGGTGCCTCGGCCTTTGGCGCCGCCGCCCCCTCTCCCGCGGGACGCTCCGAGCCAGCAGCGGGCAATACCGGGGCCATCGCCACGGGAGCGGCCATCTGCGGCGCGACCGTCATAGTCGCAACGCGCTGCTGGGAGCTCTTCGAGATGCGGAGCTTCATGCCCTTGTCGGAAGAGATCTCGATGGAATCCACCGTGGAGCCGTCGAGCATCTCGATCAGCTTCTTCACGTAGCGCAGGTCGATCATGGCGGGGAAGTCAAAGGGGATCATCGGCACGGAGAGCGCCGAGCGTAGAGACATCAGGAGAGTTCGTGCAGGCCTCGCGGGAATCCGGTCAGGACTCTCGGACCTGCATCTGACAAGAACACGTCATCCTCGATTCTCACCCCACCCCAGCCGGCCCGATAGATCCCGGGCTCAATTGTCACGACCGTTCCGGCAGCGAGGGGAGACTCGACGACGCGGGCCAAGCGAGGCGCTTCGTGCACTTCCAGCCCGATCCCATGACCGAGCGAATGTCCAAATGCCTCACCAAACCCGCGATCGTGAATGTAGTCTCTTGCGACCGCATCTGCAGCCATCCCCGTCATTCCGACCCGAAGCGCGCCCGAAGCGCGCGAATTCGCCTCGCGGACGATGTCGTAGACCTCCCGCTGTTCGTCCGATGCACGCCCCAGCACAAAGGTGCGCGTGATATCGGAGCAATACCCCGCCGTGACCGCTCCGAAGTCCAACAGGACGAAATCACCGAGTTCAAGCACCCGATCGCCAGCGCGGGCGTGCGGCAGCGCCGACCGAGGGCCGGACGCCACAATAGTCGGAAACGGGAAGGCTTCGCTCCCGGCGTCGCGAAGGTGGCGTTCGAGGATGCCCGCCACGGCCGTTTCGGTGAGCCCGGCGCGCAACAACGGCACCGTACAGCGGAGCGCCGCCTCGGCCACCGCGACGGCGTGTTCGATGTGGGCGAGTTCGCCGGCGTCCTTCACGGCGCGTAGCGCTTCGACGACGTCGGTGGTGGGCCTCCAAGACCATCGCGCACCCTGCTCCAGCAGCCGGGCAAAGTCCCGATGCAACAAATGCATGGACTCGAAGCCGATTCGCTCCACGCTCGCCAGGATTCCGAGCTGTGCCCAGAGACCGGTCCAGAGGTTCGTGCTCTCGATGCGAACGGTGGCGGCCTCGCCGACCTCTTCCTCGACCTGCGTGGCATACCGGAAGTCGGTCAGGAGGACACAGTCCTTGGCCGTGATGACCAGGAGCGCGTTGCTGCCAGAAAATCCAGTGAGATAGCGAACGTTCGCCAGCGAGGTAACCAACAAGCCGTCGAGATCGGCGCGAGCCAAGGCATCACGAAGCGCCGCCAGCCGCACCGGCCGGGTATCGATTGGAGCAGGAGCGATGGCGTCGCTCACGACCGCCGACGAAGGGCAGACACCAGCCCACGCAGCGCGAACTCGTAGCCCTCGGCTCCCAGTCCCGTGACGCTGCCGATGGCCACGCCGGCTAGCATGCTATGGTGCCGCTCCGGCTCCCGGGCATAGACGTTTGACAGATGGATCTCTACGAACGGGATCATCGTGGCCATGAAGGCATCACGGAGCGCGAGACTCGTATGCGTGTACGCGCCGGCGTTCACGACTACCCCCTGCACCACGCCGCGCCACCCGTGCAGAATATCAATCATCGTGCCCTCGACGTTCGACTGCGCCGTTCGCAGTTCGACGCCAAGGTCAGCGGCGACCTGCGTGAGTCCGGCGTTGATGTCGTCGAGCGTTGCGGAGCCGTAGAGATGCGGCTCACGCGTGCCCAAGAGATTGAGATTCGGTCCGTTCAGAATTCCGATGATCACGTATTACCGAGTCCTTTGAACCAGGCGGAAAATTGTGCGAGATCGTCGCTCACGGTCGGTGGTGGCACCTCACGCGCTGGTTCAGGCGCCGGCGTGTGGCTCGGTGAGTGAGCGGGCATGGGCGGCGGGGACGACACGGTGGCGGGATCGGTGAAGAACCGGCCGAACGAGAACGGTCCGCTGGCATCGGAGGCGGCCGGCGTCTCCACCGACACGCGCGGCGGCGTACGGCGGGGGACCCGACGCAACGAGAGCCGCGCGAATCGTTCACGCGCTGTCACTCGTGCACTCTGGTCCTCCTCGGAGTCTGCCGCCTCGTATGCCCCAGACGAGATCGCGGTTGCGGACAGCGGGGTGGCGGACGCCGGCGCCGTAAACGCGGGCGTGACGGGTCCCGCATCCGTGGCCAACCTCGCCCGCAGCTCCGCCAAGCGCGAGGTCAGCACGGGGTCGTACGGACGCCGGCGCACCAGCTCCTCGTAAACCGACACCGCACGCGCGGTGAATCCCTGCGACACGAGGAGCTCACCCATCGTTGCGGTCACGAACGCAGGGTTGTGCTCTTCAGGCAAGACATCGGCGGAACTCGACTCGACCGGGCCCGACTCGCTGTCCGAGTCGGCGAAGTTCGTGCGCCCGTCGCCGAACAGTGCCGCGACCTCCGGCCGAACCGTGGCGATCGTAGCCTTAGCCGCCGCAACCGCGCCTCCCACGGGGGCCTCGACTTCCACGGGGGCGGCTGGCGTGGGCTCAACCGGGGCCTTTCCGTCGGGCGCCGGCGCCGGGAGCGGATCACGCGATTCAACACCGAAGGCAGCGACCGCGTCCGGCGTCAATGATGGCACGAACACTGGGGTGGCGGTGCGCGGAGTCGCGATCCGCGCGACCAGTTCCGACGTATCCGGCCAGTCCGGCGCGATGAGCCCTTCCTCAAGCAGGAGC
>Ga0049082_10000351_pt1 | contig 12711 bp, 19 predicted proteins | sample GreLakmeHU45MSRF_FD_66718 | JGI IMG/M metagenome (GOLD analysis project Ga0049082, IMG submission 66718) | Freshwater lentic microbial communities from great Laurentian Lakes, MI, USA - Great Lakes metaG HU45MSRF | ecosystem: Environmental > Aquatic > Freshwater > Lake | place: Great Lakes... | reverse complement strand
CTGAATCTATTACTCCTGCCATAGTGTCTAACCCTTCTTTAAAAGCTAGACCTGAACGTGGTGCTATTCTGCCATAATATCCATCTGGAATTTTCATGGATATTCCTGTTTTAAACAATCTCCTTTCTCCGTAAGCTAAAACATAATCTTCTGTGGAATATAAATCATAACCAGCAGAATTATCCGAACCGCGAGTGGGTATTATTCCACTATCATTTAATTTTTTAATTTGAATTATCATCATATTAAAACTGAAACTCCAACTGCCTTGAATCCTTCCCCCAAAACCATACCAAATCACCATCTTCTGCATCTAAACAATCTCCATGTTCCGCTATAGAATATTCAACTCTTTTAACGTTTCCTATTTCCAATCGTTCAGCCAATTCCAAAATTTCTTCGTCTCTTTCTTCCCCACCACATTCAGCCACACGTTCTTTTGAGGCTGCTAATAATACTTCGGTGAATTCTTTATATTTATCGGTAGTCATAGATTGTATTTTATCATGAAATCCAGTGAAATCAAATGTTAAAGTGAATATTTTTTCAGGACTTTTTGGAACATGTTTAAACTTTCAGGAACAGTAACAGGAACTTCTGGAGTTGCATCTTTTGTTGCGAAATCGTTTATGAAATCTATTATCTCTTCAGAGGTTTTTTTGATTACGCTTTCGTTTTTAGTGATATGCTCTGCATCTATTTTCCACAATACTAGATAGTTTTCTGTGGTGCCTGTAGGTAGACCAAACTCTTTCAATACTACATGTGCAACACCTTCTGCTTGTAACTCTTTAACCTCTTTAGAAAAGGTCTTTCTATCGTCTTTCCAGTGCAACATCTCATGGGCTAATTCGTGTATTAATGTGGCTATGTTAGTGTTTATAAGGTTTATGCTTCCACCTTTACTAACTCCTCTAGCACCTTCATGACCAACATTCCCAAGAGATACAGTAACGCCTTTAGTTTTTGCTAATTCCACCAAAGCATCATAAATTATTCTAGTTTTTTCATCTGCTTCTTCCTCTGAATACCATTTAATTTCGTCTGGTATTTTAACAGCTTTTCCGGGAATCTCTTCAGTTTGGCTTATGTCGAAAATCGGCCTTAATATAAATCTGGTCGTTCTTAAATCTTCAATGCTTTGAGGTTGAGAAAACGTTAATGGTGCTCCTCCTTTATCTCCGTCTTTATCCCCTATTTTAACAGGGACATATATGTAAATACCTTTTTCACCAGCTTTGATTTTTCTACCTAATTCTTTTTCCCATTTTCTAGCACCTTTAACTAGGGTTGCGTTTTTATTTTGGATGAAAATCAAAATGGAATTATATAATGAATATTTGCGAAACCTCTTCTTAAAATTTAAGAAATCTAAAACTTCTTTAGACTGTGCAGTAGATGTTACTTTATTTTTCAATTCGTCTATGAACATGCTAATCCTGTCACTAAAACCTATATCTCCATATTCTTCCAACTCTTCAGCAGAATCTATTATATCTTCTAAACCGTTTATTGTATTTATAACTTGTTTATATTTCGAAACGTTTGAATTGAAATCGTTAGCGTTGAATTTCTCTTTAGAAATCCATTTTCTAGTATTTCCTTTATCGAAAATGAACAGTCCAGAATTTTTTATAAGTTCTCTTTTAACAAACGTTTCATTATTCCCCTTTGTAACATCAGGATTGTCACTTGTAACCACGAAAATAAATTCATCGTCACTAACAGTCTTCTTTTTCAACATTAAATTTTCCCCTAGAAGCTCTTCAATATTGGTGAAGGCTCTTCCGAAAAGTATAGAATCAAATTTATTCATATATTTAAGCTCTCATGTCTTGTTTTCCGTCAGCGTGAAATTCAATCATATCGCCGCTAACTTTTATCCCTGCTATCTTGTTCAAGTCCAAATCGTATGATGTTAATCCTCCACGAAGAGAATCCTTTAAAGCGAAATTGATTTCCTTTTTGGCTTTTGCTAGATATGCCTTATCACCACCTCTAGGACTTCCATCATTATTTACAGATAATTTAAAAGGAGGTAATTCTTTAGGTTTTTCTTGTCCGTCTGCAACCACTTCGGCTTTTCCTGTTACTTGACCTAATATGTTCAAACATTTTTTTTCAGTGTTATATCTTATTCCTTTTCCCAAAGACACATAAACATTGGTTCCACCATCTTCTGGAACGAATGGTTTTGACAAACTTACTATCATTTCTTCTTTAGCTTTTCTTTGCCAATCGTCTTTAGGTTCATATCCTTCGATAACTGTTTTATTATGGGCCTTAATGTTAGAATAGCTTATGCCTAAATTAACCTTATAAATTTTAGTTGGGCCATTTGCGGGTGCTCCTTTTTTAACATCAGCAGTTCCATTGGTTTTATACATGAATGATGTAAATTTAGCACCTTTAGCTAAAGCTTTGTTCAAAGTGTTCAAAAGGTTTTTATTTTCTTCTGATAACTCTGGAAATTTGGAAACAGTGTCTTCTGCTGGCTCTGGTTCCTTAACTTCCTTAGCTTTTTCTTCTTGCCATGCATCATTTTGCGCGCTTCCTTCTACCCTTTCTCTCTGTTCACCCCATTCATCAGCTTCGTTAATTATACTTTTATAAAGATCGTCGAATTTCATATTTCTTATATTTAATCTTTTTTATATTTTTATTGTCATTAAAATATCTTCTTCTATATCAGAATTGGATGTTTTTATGTATCCTCTGAAGCTTTCGGCTATTTCTTCACCGCCTATGTTAGCACCTATTTTAGTGGCAATATTAGTCTTCATTTTGGAATCTATATCCTGCATTTCTTTTTGGGCTGCTATTATTTTACGTAACGCCTCAGAATCTTCAGTTTTTTCTTGATTGAAAATCTCTCTATATTTTTGTATTATTTGAGCCAATTCTTTCTTTCTTTCCACCTTATCGTATAATTCTGAATCCAATCCAGAATCTAAGGTGTATATAATTTTAACGTCATGGTTGGTGTTGATACGATAAATCCTACCTTCGCTTTGTTCTACTGATTCAGGAGTCCAATCGTAATCATTCACTAACATGGTTTTAAAAGTATTTGCGAAAGAAATACCTGTTCCACCCATTTTCATGCTCATCACTAACACTTTAACATCAGGGTTTAATGCCTCAGACTTAACAGCCAATCGTTTCTTCTTGGAAGTGGAGCTTAAATACGTTAGAACCTTCCATTTAGGGTTTATTTTAGACAATTCTTTCTGTAATTTAACTGATAAATCTTCTCCAGATTTTATAAAATTTGTAAAGATTAGAATTTTACTTGCAGCGTAATCGTTCTGAGGATTATTCTGGTTTTTGGTTACAATGTCCAAAGCTGTTTTAACCGTTTCATCTACTTTGTATATTGCAACAATTTCTCTATAGGCTATCAACTGAGAAATTGCCAAATCTTTGTCTTTAAAGCCTTTCATTTTAGCGGCATACTCCTTATTGAATTCCGCTCTTTTAGGAGATATGAAATCGCCAATTGACTTAGAGATTATTAAATCTGGCATTTCCTCTCCTTTGTTGGCACGCATTGCATCCTTAGTATGGCGAACATAAACACCACTCAAATTAAGCCATTTATTCAAACGTTCTGCTGCCATTATTCTATGTTCAAAATTATCACTTTCTTCATACGCACCACCGTAACCAGTAGGAACCATGCCAGCAAAATCCCTCTTAAACGTTCCAGTAGAAACCTTGCCCAATGGATGATCCAACATTAACAATTGGTTTTGAACGTCTAATGGTTTATTAGATGATATCGTAGCAGTTGCACCCCATTTAACAGGTATGGTTTTCGCTATCTCTGCTATGTTTTTAGACCTTTTACTGGTTCCGTGCTTTATTTTATGTAACTCGTCCAATATTAATATTCCTGCGCCACAATTTTTTAATCTTTCCACAACAGATTCAGAAGTTGTTCCACTAGAGAAATTGTCGTAATAGAATATGTTCCACTTCTTAATGTTGTTTATATTAGTAGATATGTTATCTCTTTCGTCTTCTCCCATTATACTAATAATTTCTTCTTCAAATTGTTTTTGAACACCTTTAAGTGTTACTATTATAGTAGGACTATGAGTTTCATTCATTTTCAATCCAGCGGCATATATCAACTGTAAAGTTTTTCCTCCACCTGTTTCTGAACCTAATATTGCATACTTTTTATCATATAGAAACTTTATTCCATCATATTGTAAATCATATAAATCGAATATACTGTTTTGAAATTCTTCGTTTACTGCTGTTTTAATATCATCTATCGTTTTAAGAACTTGTTTTCTAGGTATTATGATATTGGAGTTTACCATATTATCAAACAGTTTTCTAAAACTTGAAGTGTCATATCCAGCACGTTTAAGAAGAGTTCCGAATGTATGATATTGATCGTAATCTCCAGAAATTATGAATGCATATTTAACAGTTGTCCAATCTCTGTCGGGGAAGGTATATTTTATAATTTGTTTTATATTTTCCTTCTCGTTTGGAAAATTTGCAAACTTACTCCAATCTATTCTCACCAAGGTTTTACCGTTTCCTTGATCTTCGAAGGTTATGCTGTTTTTGAATTCTTCCCCTTTAATATCTGTAGAAGCTACTACAGGTAATGTTTTGAAATAATCGTCCAATGGTGTAACATCTAGCATTTTTTCCAGATGTGGTTTTACAGCATCATAATCTTCCTTTTTAGTGCTTAATAAATAATCACTGTTTCCACCATATGCCAATTTTTTAGGGACTATATCTGGAACAGCTTTTAAAGTGAAATATAATCCCCTAGAATCAGAGGTTTCTAGATCAAATTTTATCCTTAATTTTTTCCCGAAATTTGTTTGTTCTTCGCCAACTATTATAACTGCTGGTTTCCCTACATTATTTTGGCCTGATATCTCCTCCACTTCAAATTCTGGAAATACTTCAGTGGTTATTTTCGATACAAGTAAAGGGTCTATAAAAAAGGTGTCAATGTTTGTTTTATCTTTTGAAAACTTTTTATATCTAGGAAACGTGTAATTGCTATACGCATCCATTTCTTTTTGTGCCCCTTCTTCTTCAAATTTTGCGTCGATTATTTTGTTTATTTTCATCAACTTTGAACGATCTACCCCTTTAGGAATATAAACAGACACGTTTCCATATTTTAAAATGCTCTTATTTATTACAATTTTAGAACTCTCAGTTTTTTCAACCCCTGTTCCCGTTTTCCTGACTTTTTTTATTTCAGCGTCTATATCATCTTTAAGTTGTTGAAAATTAGTTACTTGGGTGTTTCTATAATGACCTAAAACCTCAATCATTCTTATTGCTGTGATGATAGAAACCATATCTGAATTATATTCAGTAGTTGCAATCAATCTCGTATACCAATCCCAATCGCTCTTATTAAAACCTAGATCGTTCCATTCTGTAGGAGCACCCTTAATATACATTTCAGACAACTCATGTTTTAATGCATTTACTGCATCTCCTCCTATCTTGCCTTCATCTTCTCCTATCTTGCCTTCATCTTCTACTAGAAAATATATAGAGTTGTAGGCACTCGTCAACAGGTTTAAATCTTTCGGCATAATATATTATTTAACCGAAAGATTGATATTAACTGTTTTCTACTGTAATAGGCAAGTTTCTGGCTTCTTCGTGCATAATTCCAAAAATATTGAAAACTATTGCAGCCAAATGGTCAGAATCTTTCTCTAAATCTCCACCTTCATATTTATTAATCATATATTTTGATATATGTCTCATTAAAGACCTCTCATAAGAATCTATAGATATCCCCTTCTTGAAGTTTCCTGAACCGTATTGTTTCTTTTTGCTAGTCATGTATTCAGCATATCGTTTAAATGCCGTCCAGCTAATAGTTTCAGTATAATCTTCCTTACCTTCTTCCGAATCTCTAATTGCACCAGTTGAATATTGTCTAATCTCCTGTTTCGGTTTCTGATCTGGTTCTGTTTCAATAATCGCTTCTGCTGACGAAGGGTTAATATATACTGTAGCCCAAGAAGTTCTATCGTCATTTTCAACAAATTCACATACTGGTATTCCACAATTTTTTGCTACAACTACCTCTAAATTGGCACCTTTAGATTTTTCCCACCCTCTCAATAAAACTACAAAATCGCTATTCATCACTTCTGGTAAATCTATTTTCATGTAATGCAAAAACGGTTTTTGGGGGTCTGTGCTAGGGTTAAAACCGTCAGATAAATCCTTTTCAGCAGGACTAAACACTGAATAACCAGCCTCTCTTAATATTTTAGTAACCCTGTTAAATTCTTCAAAGTTGTATAACGGTAATCCCGACATTGGGCCAGCTAGATATATATGCTTCATTGTCGAATTATAACATATGAAAGACAAATATCAAGCAGATCAAACAGTGAAATTATATCCTTGTTTAGTTTTATATATGACATCCACTAAAGGAATTTTTTGACCGAAAGATTTACTAATTTTTTGAGCCATTTTCTGAAATTTGCTTCCATGTCCCTCATCGAAGTTTTTAGTGACCATGAAATATACATGTATCATCTCATGTATCAATATCTTATCTATAGATTTCTCTGAACGCTTTAAAGTGTTGGATATCTGTATTTTTAAAGAGTTTGGTGATATTCTAGAATACTGGTATTTAGATGTTCCAAATCCAGTTTTGAATTTTGGGGTTATTATCTTACATGTGGCTAATCCTCCAACGCCTTTTAAGTTGGCCCAAACAACAGGAATTTTAGGCAACATGTTTTTAAAATATTTTGCGTTGAAAGTGTTATATTTACTTTTTAGATTATATCTCGAAAACGATATGTAATTCTTAGATACTTTGTTATATAGATCATCAAATTTCATGTCGTTTATGAGTTTTTAATAGTTCTCCCTTTTCTTTCAAATCTATGAAGAGGTTTGAAACTGATACTACAGTGTTAGAGTCATCCATTTTATATAATTTCATCTTCCCTCTTCTTATGGAATCTGATGTCAATCTTTGTATTGGAAATATTAAGCTTACAGTGTGCCAATTTTTAGATTTTATCGTATATGCATCTATTTTAGTCATATCCAATCTATAACTATAAATCTTCAAAGATTCTAGGAATTCCGCAGACTGTAGAAGTTTAGGAGATACTAATGCAAATGATTGAGTCCCATTTGTTTTAGATAGTATTATTACTCCTACTGGTTTTATAATACTATCATCTACCAAATCCACGTTTGTCATTTCATCCGTCAACGGTATAGAGAACCCTACCATTTTAGATAGTTTGTTGACCATTTCAACAAATTTGTATCCATGATTTACATCAAACATGTGTTTAGATATAAAGTATGCATGAATCATTTCATGAATTATGATGCCATTTAAATCATCCTCAGACCTTTTCAATATGTTAGAAATTTTAATCTCTAGCGAACCTTCTATTAATGTTACGCCATTATATCTATTATATCCACCTCTTCCATTAGAAGGTTTTATAACTTTAGCCACTGTTACTCCCCCAACCCCTTTTAATTTCGCCCAATATACAGGAATTTTAGGTATCTCGCCATTGAAAAGCAGAGTGTTATAATGATCGAACTTTTTCCCTAGATCATAATCTGAGAAATTTATAGAGTTTTCGGCTAAGACTGTGTGTATTAAAGCATTTAGATTCATGCTTTAAATATTTAACGTGGATATGTTAATATCTTACGACAAACCGTAATCAAACCCCACTTTTATATATCCTACTTTAGTTGGCATATAGAAATCGTATTGGGTTTCTCCCTCTTTAGCAGCCTCGAATTTGTTACAAGACTCTACATTTTCATCCATGCAGAACCTCAAATTTCTAGAGTTTTCGTATTCATCAGAAAGAAACGTTTTACCTAAGTGGAATAAACATGATTCTTGTTGAAATGGAACATCTGGTAGATAATTGTTCCAAATTTCGTTCCATTGTTTTACATATGTTTCCTCATTCATATTTTTATAGTTGGGCGTTTTTCTTTATATCATCAAACAGTCTTTGTTTATTTTCAGGGGATATGTTTTTACATTCCCATTCACCTAAACTGAAAAATACGTCTATTAAACTGGACAGTGTTTTAAATTTATCTTGCCAATGTGTATGAGATTTAAACACTGTAGAAATAGCCTCTAGAACATAATGAGGGTTTGCTTCTGGATGAACGATTCCACTGTTAACCAATCCAGTTCGAATTGTGTCATAAATCTCGGCTTTTCTCTCAGGAGTAGGTAAGTGCATAATGTCTTATTTAATAGGACTATTGAGGTAAATCAAGTTTAATTGGATGTGGTTCCCCTAAATGATATACATCCAGAGGTATATCCTTACCTTCTTTAGAGTATTGCATCACTAAAATTTTATAATTCATTTGAAGTGTGATCATTCTCAAAACAGAGTTCAAATATTGAGGGATATATGTAATCAAATCTTTACTGGCTTCTGGTGTATAAGGTGGGCCATAATGAAATGCTTGATATTGTATTGCGCCTATTTCTCCTTCAGGCCAAACAGTCAAAGCGTATTTAATTTTATGTTTATCTAAAAGTGGTAAAATGACTTCTTCTAAAGCCTTGTATTTATCTTGTATTTCTTTTGGTAACTTAGCTATATGTTCCTTTCTAAGTCTGTCAACTGTTGTTTGCACCGCTTCAAAATGTTCTAAGTTTTTAGGTGAATTCTTGGCTAATTTATGAGAGTCAAATTCTTGAAATTCGCTCTTTTTGGATTTTGTCTTTTTATTGGTTGTTTTCTTTTTCATATTTTTGTATAACATGTTTCACATATAGTTTGTTCCACTAAAAGTTGCTGGTCATCATTTAAACATTCCATTCCGTAATAATCAACGAGATCACAAAGTTCATTATATAAATCTTGATCTGGTGTATATATTTCCAAATTACATATTTTACAGTTTTTCATATCAATTCCTTAAATCTATTCTGTCCCAATCATCCATTCTGGCACTGATACCATCACATAAATGCAACAACCAAGACACTTTAGATTTGGGTGATACTGGACTTCCCAATTCCCTTCTGCCGTGATGTGCCAAAATAGCATGTAATACTGAATCGTGATATTTAAGACACATCTCTGGATAAAAACTTACGTTATTACTCCAATATATACCAGAACGTGAGATATGATCTATCAATCTTTTATGATCGGTAGATGTCCATTCTGAATAATCAGTTCCATCTACTGGTTCGTAATCATAAATCTTTCCGATATCATGAAACAAACATGAGAAGAATAATTCTGCATTGTCTATGTCGGATATTCCTAATGTTTCTTTACTGTTAAAAGCGAGTAGTAAAACTTCGTATGTATGTTTCGCCAATCCAAATTTTCCGTAATGGTGTTTATTGTTAACACAACCAGTCCAGATACAAAATTTATCATTTCGGGTTACTCTCCTAACTAGGCGTTTCTCGTCTATTCGAGTTAAATGTTTATCTGCCAAATCATCTATTTTTTTAATGTAATCTATTTCTTCCATTTGAGTAGAAGAATAATAACACAGAACTCTAGGTTGTCAATATGTTAAACCCAAGGTATAGTAGAAAGTGATAACATTTCTGTGGCACGTTCTAAAGCATCCTCGTCTGTCCAATTTCCCGCTTGTTCATATTCTTCCTCTCCATTCCATAAGAATATCTGTTTATTCAATCCTTCAATATATGCTGTTATGGTTTTTCCCTGTTTAGAATCTATTACAGCTAATACATTAACCGTTTCCAGTTCTATGTATTTTTCAGGTTCCAGTATAATCTTGATCATGAAATTACGCCCAACGGACAGAAGACAGACTTAGTATTTCTGTGGCTCTGGCAATAACACTTTCATTAGTCCAAACGCCAGCTTCTTCATATTCCTCTGCACCTCTCCATAACAATATTGGCCTTGGCAATCCATTTATACGTGCAGTAATAGATTTACTCAAGAATTCATCCCTTACGGTATTGATTACGATTTCATCTAAAGTTATTATTTCCTGTTCTCTTATTGTTATGTTCATATTTATATTTATTCTTTATATGCTATTATTGCACCATATCTCAGTGAAAATTGTGTAAACTGTCCCTTAAACTCAAACTGTTGAGGTAATTCATATGCTGATAAATTTCCAACTGTCACGTTCGTCCCTGTTAAACCAGTAAATTTACATGCTGATACAACCTTGAACATGGTGAAATTTCCTGTTTGTGTTGCACTTGTATCAACAAAAACACTACCGCCTGAAGGATTTATACCATCAGAATTTACTGAATATACTGCTTGGGCATAAAGAGTTCTAGATGGATTACCAATAGAAACCCAAGAATAGTTGAATCCTACATTAGGATTTGGTGGTTGAACAGATAAATTAGGCGTTAAAGTCATATATATTATTTATAAGATTATGCTATTTTTACGCCATTAGGATAAATTGGAAAGTTTTCTAGGTTCCAATTATTTTTAGCGATTTCACCTTTTAAGAACTTTGTTCTGTATATGGTGTTGTTCAGAATTTTGTTAGAATGATTTTGCAACCAGTTATGTCTAGCATTTACATATGCTATAATCCAACTTTTTTCGTCGCCGCCTTTTACTGGTGGGACTTCAGGAAACTTATTCATTAAAAATTGTAACATGCTACCACTATGAAGTATAGAATCTTGTATAACTGCTAACGATAAAGGCAGTTTAAACCCCTTATCATTAAACCATTTAGCACCTCCAGCCCAATATACTTCGTCATATACTTCGTCTTGCGCTTTTTTGAACAGTTCGTCATCTTTAGAAGCTTTTATCAAATTTAGGAAAGTGGTATTATATGGCAGATTTTCTTGACATGAATATTTTTTATATGATAATAACTCAGAAGCATTTACGCCGCCTAACTTTTGATATGCCTCGAACACTTTCCAAAGTGCTCCACCACATTCAGTAAATCCCCTTCCTAAAGTAACTTGAACCTTTTTACCGTTGTCTCCATCTCTATATTTGAAAACAGAACTATAATCAGTATTTGCACTACCAGTTTCGAAACAGTTTAAAATTTTTATTATAGTGTTTTTAAAAGGTTTTTCTTCTTTTTTAATAGGTGATTCTAACGTAGGAGATACGGGTTTAACTGGCTCTGGAGCAGAGTTTTTATCGGATTTGCTAGAAAATAAAGATGCTATATTTTGAAATATGTTCATAATATTGATAATTACTTAACGTATAAGGCGTTAATATTTCAATGAGTTTAGAACAAGCATACAATTCAGTTCCTAATACCCCTATCACTAACTTGTCTTGTGGTGGCAGAATTCCTATAATCCAAAGGGATGTTAATATAATGAGATTTGAAAATAATGTGTTTCAACAGATTATCAATGCTTTACCTCCTCCCACCCCAACAGAACAGAACAACGATGTTAAAACTCCTATTGTTCATAATGTATGTGTAGAAGATGCTATAAGAGAACTAATAGAAATGGAAAAGGCTGGAAAACTTAACTGTTAATACTCTTCTTCTACTTCAGGTGTTGTCAATTCATCCCAATTCAATCTTTCAGTGTTAACGTTATCCCAAGACAACTCCACATGAACCGTAACATCTTCGTCTAATCCTATTCTTTTCTGCAATTTTTCATGTGCCACCTTGATTATGACAGCTTTTAACATTTTAACCTTTTCTTCAGGCTGCAATTCCTTTGAGTTTCTAATCGTTGTTGCGTCTTCTCTATCTCTTAAATCCTCTGATAGAACCCAAATTTCTACGTGCGCGGAAGTAGAAAATCTAACATCATTAGGAGTTTGAAAATCCTCTCTTAAAAAATTTCCATCAGTGGCCAATTTTACTATAGTCTCGTTAAATAATTCTTGAAATCTCATGAGATTATTTAACCGATTTCATATTTTTAATAAATATAAATGATATGCACGATAAAGAATCAGATAGAATTTGGAACAGTTATAAACAATCTATGATAATTGAAAGTGTTTCCTTTTCTGTTGAAGATTCATCTGATAGAGAACCTAGAACCATATTAGACGTTTCCTTTGCAGTTTTAAACGATTTCCTGTATGATTTCTTAAAGGGTAACAATATATCTCCTAAAATAGTTTATGCTCACGATATGTTAACAAGTGATGGTGGGGATTTCGACAAGACAGATGGGGTTATTAATTTTTACGTTTCAGATATTCCACAAGAATTGAAACAGAAAGCAATATCTGGTGTGAAATACCATATAGGGAATTATGCAAAATTAATAGGGGAACCGATAGAAGAAAAATCTAAAATATATGATTCTTTAGTGATAAGATTTAAAATTTCAATAGAACATAAAAACGATGTGTCAGCACCAGAAATAAATTGGAGCAACATGAACACAAATTTAATATTGAAAGACGTTTTAAATTACTCTCAAGATACTATAAACGACTATGAATCTTTAGACGTTAGGGACTTGTTAATAAAAATAGAGTCTGTGGAAGACAACGATTACATATTACAAAAATCCGAGCGTCCATATTCTCAAGAAGGGAATCATCATATAACTGGTTTATCTAAAGAAGAAATACAGCATAGATTATCAGAACTTAAAAAGATGTGCGAGTGGGCTATCGAAAATGGTTATAGTAAAATAAACCTAAGTTGATTTTATTGCTACACAATCACTTAAAACGTTTTCGTTCACCTTTTTCC
>Ga0049082_10000346_pt1 | contig 12799 bp, 10 predicted proteins | sample GreLakmeHU45MSRF_FD_66718 | JGI IMG/M metagenome (GOLD analysis project Ga0049082, IMG submission 66718) | Freshwater lentic microbial communities from great Laurentian Lakes, MI, USA - Great Lakes metaG HU45MSRF | ecosystem: Environmental > Aquatic > Freshwater > Lake | place: Great Lakes... | reverse complement strand
TGGCCTTCGCTTCGGCTTTTTTTGTGATTTCGTCGACGACTAGCGCGGTCGTCATGTCACAGCCGACGTTCGTCGCCGTGCGACACATGTCGAGGATGCGGTCGGTGCCAAGGATGATACCGATACCTTCTGCCGGGATGCCGAAGGTGATGAGTAGACCCGCGATCAGCGGCAGCGAGGCGCCCGGGATGCCGGCTACGGCTACCGCGCTGAACACGGAGAGCAGCAGCAGCGTGACTTGCTGACCTATTGATAGCTCTACGCCAAAGATCTGGGCGACAAACAAAACGACGCAGCCCTCATAGAGCGCAGTGCCGCTCATGTTCATCGTGGTGCCGAGCGGAAGGACGAAACCCGCGGTGCTGGCCGAGATCTGCAGCTTGTCGGTGGCATTGGCCAGCGCGGTGGGCAGCGTGGCATTGCTGGAGCTAGTCGAGAAGGCAGTGGCGATCACGTCCTTAGTTGCCGCGAAGAAGGCTTTTGGGGTCCAGGTCGTCCAGATTTTAAGCCATATGGACATCGTTCCGAAGAGGTGGATAGCCATCACGCCAGCGCAGCTGAGGACGAACAGCCCAAGGGCGAAGAGGATGTCTAGGCCCGACTTCACTAGCACGCTGTAGATCATGCAGGGCACCGCGTAGGGCGCGAGCCGCAGGGCGAGACCTACGATGCCAGTCATCAGCTCGGTGATCATTTCGAGGGAGTTTTGCAGTTGCTTACGCTTGCCGTCGGCTAGTCTGGTGCCGGCTATGCCCACGAGAATGGCGAAGAGAATGAGCGGCAGTACGTCGCCGATGCGGGCGGTGCTGTTGCCGACGACGGAGGCCAGCAGGTTGGCGGGCATGAACATTTCGATGATCACCGCCAGCGAGAGGCCGGGCTGGATTTGCGAGGCCGTGATATGTTTCTGGGCTGCGCCGCCGTATTCGGCCATAAGGTGCTCTTTGGTGGCGGCGTCGATGCGGGCGCCGGGCTCGAGCGTGTTCATCATGATGAGGCCAAGGGCCACGCCGATGGACATGTTGAGGAAGAAAAACAGAAAGGTGCGGCTCGCGAGAGGGCCGAGCTTATCGGGCCGGCCGAGTTGAACGACGCCTGTGGCGAGCGAGGCGAACACTAGTGGCATGATGACGAAGAACAGTATGCGCAGGAACACGCGGCCGAACGGGTCCAGCAGCACCGTGGAAACCCCGCGCATTAGCTCGAGCAAGTTGCCCGAGAATTTAATCCCGACATCGGGCAGCCATCCTTGCAGGGATACTGGAATCGGCACCTTCGGACCGACTAAGAGGGTGGCAATCCCTAGGATAATTCCGATCATGAGGCCGCGCAGGATGCGGTTAGCTAATTTATTAGGAGTGGAATCGACCATAGTGATTTAGCGGTGAGCATGAAAAGCGCACTCGATATGTCGAACGCGAAGTCGGTCAGCGGGCAGGGTGGAAGAAGATGGATTTTGCGATCACCCGGCCCTGTTTAACTGCCAATGAAGTCGGCACCTCTTTCTGCATCCACGTTAGACAATCTAATTCGTGCGCCACTTCGCGGTTCATAACTGACCGTGCATAAATTTCATCCCAGGCTTGATGGCCTACTACAAAAATATTTAAGTAATTACCGTTGTGATGTTTAATACATAACATCGGTCAAATGAGTTGAATGTAAGGGTACGGATATTAGCTTGGTATGTTGAACACAACCAACTCTTTTTTAGGCATCACCTTGGAGGCGCTCATTATTATTGGGTTAGTGGTCGCGAATGGATTTTTTGTGGCAGCCGAATTTGCCCTAGTGAAAGTGCGGGTCAGCCAGTTGCAGCCTCTGGCAAAAATCGGCGGTTGGCGCGTGAAACTTGCACTCAAGGCCGTTGCGCACCTCGACGCGGCGCTTTCCGCCACTCAGCTCGGCATCACCCTGGCCAGCCTCGGTCTCGGCTGGGTGGGTGAGCCGTTCCTCGCCCATCGTTTGGAGCCGCTGCTCAGGAACTGGGGGATTATCGATCCCGTCGCCATTTCCTCTATCGCCTTCGCTGTGGCGTTCGCGGTGATCACGCTCCTCCACATTATCTTCGGCGAACTGGCGCCCAAATCCCTAGCCATCCAGCGTGCCAAGGACGTGACGCTCTGGACGGCCGGCCCGCTCTTGCTTTTTTATTATAGCTTTTTCCCCTTAATTTGGTTGCTCAACGGCATTGCGAATTACTTTTTGCGTTCCGTCGGTATCCGGCCTTCCAACGAAATCGACCACACCTTCAGCACCGAGGAGCTCGAATATGTCTTTAGTCAAGCGCGGCATGTCCATCCGGGTGATGCCCTGATCAACAAACTGATGGTGCAATCACTGCGTGCCCGGCAGACTCGCGCGCAGCACATTATGCGACCGCGCGATCAAGTGATCGCCCTCTGGTTAGATAAGCCGCTCGAGGAAAATTTGCGCACAGCTCAGATCAGTGGGCATAGTCGTTTTCCGGTCTGTTCAGGTTCGCTCGATAAGGTGGAGGGACTTATTTTAGTGCGTGAATGGCTCTGGCAGATTCAGGCGCTCGGGCCAGATACACCCTTTGCCCCGCTCATCCGGCCAGCCGTGGAATTTGAATTAACCACTCCGTTGCATAGCATGATCGAGAGTTTCCGTTCAGCTCGTAGCCATCTAGCGGTGGTGCTCGATGAAAAAAAGGCCCTCGCGGGGATTGTGACTTTTGAAGATGTGCTCGAAGAAATTGTCGGCGATATCCGCGACGAGTTTGATATCGACCATGGTCCGGTGTATAAACGGACGGAGAGTCTCATTGTGGTCAGCGCCACGTTTACGATGCGGGAACTGCAGGCCGAGACGGGCTGGCCACTTGAGTGGCAGCCGCGCGAAACGGTAGCCGGTTGGTGTCAACGGGTGTTTGGCCATGTGCCGAAGCGCGATGAGAGTATCGTCACGGGAGAATATCGCCTGACCATCCTTGAAGCCAATGCCGAGCGGGCTCGCCGAGTGCGCATCGAACGCAGTAGCGCCAGTGGCGCAGCGGTCAGCCTTTAGTTAAGCCGTGGCGGCGGCCGCGCGGGCTGGCCCCTTAACGACTCGGGGTCAGCACCATTTCGCGGCTAATGGCCATGACGGAGGGAATGCCGCCGCGCGACCAGATGAGCAAGAGGCCGCGCTCATCGTCAACCATGACAAATTCACTTTCGCCGCAGACAAATGACTGGCCGGCGAAAAGGTAGGTCTGCCCTGGGGGGACTACGCGTGACGTGGTGGAGCCTTGGAGCGGCACCATCTGATCTTGGATAAAGTCTTCGGCAATTTTTGCCGTGAGCACCGCGCGTTTGAGCGGCTTGATCCCCTCCGAGATCGAGAGGCCTTGCGCGTTAAACGTGGCGGTGTAAACGAGGGCTCCATCGATCGATTCAATAAACCAGATCGCCATATTTTTGGGCGACTCGCGTTCCGGGGACGTGTCAAAATGCTTTTTAAGTTTGGCCAGGGGTTCACCGACGCGCGCGAAAGCCGGGGTATGCGCTGTAGCCAAGACGAGAGTGGCGAGCAGGAAAACGCGGGTCGGGGAAAAAAGGCGAGGAGACATCAGCGATCAATAGCAGGGTGCGCCTGATCCGCTCAACCTCCATCTCGCGCAGTTGGGCCGAGTCGCCCGTGGTAATCCAGCCGCCGCCGCGCGGTAGGATCAGCCGAGTAAATTGCGCAAAGCCGCGAGATATTTTTCCTGCGTGCGCGTGATTACCTCGGTGGGTAAGCGCGGCGCCGGGGGCGACTGATTCCATTTTAACGCTACTAAATGATCTCGGACAAATTGTTTATCAAAACTCGGGGGCGAGATACCGGCCGTGTAGCTGTCTGCCGGCCAGTAGCGCGAGGAATCCGGCGTCAGAACTTCATCGATCAGGAATAAATTACCGGCGGCATCGGTGCCGAATTCAAATTTAGTGTCGGCTAGGATCATCCCTGCTTTTTTGGCGCGGTCATGACCAAACTGATAAAGCGTCAGGCTGAGCGATTTTACTTTTTCATAGAGCGCCGCGCCAATGGTGGCGGCCCCTTGAGCATCGTCGATGGGTTCATCATGTTGGCCCTTGGGGGCCTTCGTCGTCGGCGTGAAGATCGGCGCGGCTAATTGATCGGCTTGGCGCAAGCCGGCGGGCAAGCGCAGGCCGCAGACGGTGCCCGTTTTTTGGTAGCTGCTCCAGCCGCTGCCGATGAGATAGCCGCGGGCGACGCATTCGATGGTCAAGGGGGTGAGCTTGCGCACAATCATGCTGCGCAATTGGAGATCTCGGTCGGTGATCCCGCGACGGGCAAATTCGCCGGCTTGGTCGGGGAGAAGGTGATTGGCAATGAGGTGCTGCGTTTGCGCGAACCACCAGTTGCTCATTTGGGTCAGGATAATCCCTTTGCCGGGAATGCCGTCAGGCAAAATCACATCGAAGGCTGACAAGCGATCACTCGCGACCAACAAGAGGGCATCACCGAGGTCAAAAATTTCGCGGACCTTGCCCGAAGCAAGCAGCGGAAAGGGGACGGTATCGAAACGCGTGACAGCGGCAGCGGGCAGGGCGGTAGAGATCTGCGAAAAATTCATAAGAGAATGCCGTCACCAACGCACAAGCCAAGGGGGGCTGGCAAGTCTGAGATAGCCGAAAAAGAAAAGCGCCGATTCATTATAATCGGTCGGCCGTTTTCAGCGGCGAGTCCCCCGATGGCGCTAGAATAGTCCCAGCACTAAGGACGGAAATAAACCAAGTCCAAGGAGAAGACCGACCGCGATCAGCAAGGTCAGCGCGGTGGCGGTCGGCACGCGGATTCGCGCGGCATTTTCCGCCGCGGGGGCGACGACTAAAGCCTGCTTTAAAACAATGAGATAATAATAAAGAGCGACCGCGCTGAGGGCGATGGCGAGCAAGGTGAGCCAACCCGCAGGGCCCGCGACGCCGCCAATTTGCAAGGCGGCCGCAAACACGGCAAATTTACCGAAGAAACCAGCCAGTGGAGGGATGCCCGCGAGCGAAAGAATAAAGACCGTCAAGCAGCCGGCCAAGAGCGGCGAGCGTTGATACAAACCGGCCACGTCGGATATTTTTTGGCAGCGGCCCTGTTGTTCGAGCACCGCGATAACGCCAAAAGCTCCGACGGTCGCGACCCCGTAGGTGGCTAGATAATAAAAGAGGGGCCCCACGCCGGCACTGCCCGCCGCGATGACGCCGAGCAGCATCGCACCCGTATGCGCAATCGCCGAGTAGGCGAGCAGACGTCGAAGATTGCTCTGCGCCAAGGCGGCCAGATTACCAAGCAGCAGGGAGGCGCCCGCTAAGAGGGCGACGAGAATTAACCAGCCGCCGGAGTTACCAGCCGTAGCTACATCACCAGCTAGGGAGCTCAAACCAGGCCACAGGAGACGCAGGAAAAGGATGAAGCCAGCGAGTTTGGAGGCCGAGGCGATCAGGGCAGTGGAGGGCGTCGGGGCGCCTTCGTAGGCATCGGGGGCCCAAAGATGAAAAGGCGCCGCCGCTGCTTTGAAGCCGAAAGCGACCAACACCATGACGAGGGCCAGCGCGAGCAGCGGCGTCATGTGCCCGTGCGCTAAACTCTGAGCGATCCGCGAAAACTCGAGTTCGCCCGTGACCCCATAAATAAGGCTAAAGCCAAAGAGCAGAAACGCGGTCGCCATGCCGCCAAACAGAAAATATTTTAAAGCGGCTTCAGCTGAAGCCCGCTGATCTTTATCAAAACCAGCCAGCACATAAAGCGAAAGGCTCGCTAGTTCGAGGGCGACGAAAGCGACCAAGAGATGATGAGCCGCGGCCATCAGGGTAAACCCGGCGGTCGCAAACAAAATGATCGCAACGTATTCAGCCGGATGGCGGAGGAGTTTGGCCCCAGCGGTTACGCCGAGCGTAAGCAAGGCTAGTCCTAGCACGCCGGTGCGGGTGGCCAGAGCAAGATGGTCTAAGATGAAGTTGTGCCCGTAAATTGGGCCGAGCGCGCCCAGAGATACAGAGTCAAGAATCGCGGCGATGAGCGCGGTGGCTCCGATGCACAAGGCGGCGGTGCGGCGTTCGGCCAGAGTGTGCTGGCGACCGCGAATGAGATCATAGGCGAGGACTAAAAGAGCCCCGACAATCAGAGAAATCTCGGGCAACAACCCTCGGGCGAGCAGAGCGTAGCTATAATTCATGGGGTACCTCCGTGCCAGATGGCCTGCAGGAGTGGAGAATGCAGACTCGGGACGATCCAGTTGAGCAGTAGATCAGGTTGCAGCCCAATCAACAAAGTTGCGGTCAGCAATAAAATGGCCCCGGTGCGTTCTGCCCACGTGATCGGAGCGTAGTGGGTCGCATCGAGCGGGGCTTCGCTCACCGATGATACTTGGCCAAAAAACGAAATTTGCATCACGCGCAAGGTGAAGGCGGCGGCGATGAGCACGCCAAGGGCAGCGCTCACGGCCCAGATTTTTGAAACCTGCCAGGTGCCGCTCAAGATTGTCAGTTCAGCCGGGAATCCGCTAAAGCCCGGCATGCCCATCGAAGCGAGACCAGCCACCACAAAAACCACCGTGGTAAAAGGCATGAGCCGATGCAGGGGGATTTTCTGGAGGGCTTCTAATTGGCGAGTGTGGGTGCGCTCGTAAACGAGGCGACCGACGACGGCGAAGAGCAGTCCGGCAATTACGCCATGGGAAAACATTTGGAGCACGGCCCCAGCGACGGCCTGGGGATTGGCGGCGGCGAGGCCCAGCAGCACAAAGCCCATGTGGCTGACGCTGGAGTAGCCGATGACAAATTTAAAATCATTCTGCACCAAGGCGACGAGCCCCGCGTAAATAATGCCCGCCACCGCGAGCCAAGCGATGACCGGTTGCCAATACGTTAAGCCAGCGGGAATGAGCCCCATGGCGACGCGCAGACAACCGTAGGCGCCGAGTTTCATCACGACCCCAGCGAGCAGCATCGACGCGCCGGTGGGGGCCGCGACGTGGCCGGTCGGGGCCCACGTGTGAAAGGGAAACATGCCGGCCAACACGGCAAAGCCCGTGAAGATCAGCGCGAAGATCATGATTTGCTCCGTGTGACTGAGGGTCGTCACAGCCTGCGCTAATTGGGTTAAGCCGAAACCCGCGGCGTGGCCAGTCGCGTAAATCCACAGCAAGCCCGCGAGCACCAAAGCGCTTCCGGCGAAAGAATAGAGCGCGAGCTTCATCGCCCCATACTGCCGGTTGGTGGAGCCCCAGTTCGCGATGAGAAAATATTTTGGGACGATCGCGATTTCGTAGAAAACAAAAAACAGAAAAGCATCCGCGCTGAGGAAGACGCCGTAAACTCCGCCGATCAGCGCTAGGTAGAAGGCAAAAAATTCTCCGGTGCGCTCTTCGATGTTCCACGAGAAAAGCACTCCGGCGGTGGCCGCCAAGCCAGTGAGGACCAGCAACGTGAGGCTGATGCCATCGACGGCGAGGTGGTAGTTGATTCCCATTTGGGGAATCCAAGGCAGATTGATGAGGGTTAAGACAGAGGCAGAAGGCGTGAAGCCAGCGGCCGCATATAAAGTGAGGCCCCAGGCCGTCGCCGCAGTGAGCAAGGCGACCATCCGCGCGGTGGCTGCTGACCGCTGGCCCGCCACCAAGGCCAGCGCGGCCCCGGCGAACGACAGGTAGATGGTAAAAGGCAGCAGGTTCATGGCAGCAGAACAGTCCATGCGGTAACCAGCGGGTTAAAGATACTCACGAGGGCTTGCGGCCACACGCCGAGAATAAACATCAAGGCAGTCGTCGGGACGAGCGTAGCAATTTCTAAAGCATTGAGATCACGGAAGCGGGTAACGCCCGCTCCTAGGGGCCCGTGGAAGACGCGTTGCCAGAAGGTCAGCAAGAAATAGGCGGTGGCAAATAAACCCAAGCAGCTGATCGCGGCAGCCCACGGCGCGAGACCAAAGACTCCGCGGAAGATGAGAAATTCGCCGACGAAACCATTGAGTCCGGGTAAGCCCAGCGAGGAAAAGAGGGCGACTCCGCAGAAACCGGCAAAGATCGGCGCAGCGGTCCGCACGCCGCCAAAATCATGGAGGCCGCGTAAACCCCCAGAGCGGTTTTCTAGAATCCCGACACAAAAGAAAAGCGCAGACGCCGATAGCCCGTGATTAAACATCTGCAGCACCGCACCGCTGAGGGCAGCGGTGGCGGCCGCCGGATGTAAGAGCCCGGCCCCCGCGACGGCGAAGAGTGCGAGCAGACAATAGCTCACGTGATTAATGGAAGAATAAGCGACCATGCGCTTCAGGTCCGTTTGCGCCATGGCCGCAAAAGCACCGAGCACGATACCCGCTACCGCCAAAGCACTCAGCACGGGCGCTGCCGCGGAGAGTTGCGTGGGGAAAAGCGGCCAGAGGATCCGGAGGAAACCGTAGACGCCCATTTTGGACATGACGCCGGTCAGGAACATCGAAGCGCCGGTCGGGGCTTCGGCATACGTGGAGGGCAGCCAAGTATGGCAAGGATAGAGGGGCACTTTCACGGCGAGCCCAAGCAGCACCCCGAGAAAAATTACGCCGAGGGTGGGGCCGCCGATTTTCGCCGCGAGAGTCCCATTATGAGCGAGGGCGGCGAGCTCCACAAAATCAAAAGTTCCGGCCGCGGCGAAGAGCGCGGCGAAAGCCAGCAGCATGAAGACACTGCCGCCGATGGTATAGACGACAAACTGATAGGCCGCGCGTCCGGCCCCCGGCCCACCCCAGAGTTTAATCAGGAAAAACGCTGGGACGAGGCTGAGTTCCCAGAAAATAAACCAAGGGAAGAAATCTAAAGCGAGGAAGACTCCCAAAGCGGCACCTTGCAGAAATAAAAATAATAAACTGAAAAGGCGCGGATCACGCTCAATTTTCCAAGAGGCGAGCAAAGCGGTTGGCGCAATCAGACCGGTGAGCAGCACGAGCGTTAGGCTTAGGCCGTCCAACCCTAAATGGTAAGAGACCTGCAATCCGCTGATCCAGGCGTACTGTTCGGTGAATTGATAGCCGATGGCCGCCGGATTAAAATTAGCCCAGGCGAGCGCGGCGAGTCCGAGGGTAGAAAGACTAAAGAGCAGCGCGAGCCCGCGACTCGTTTTTGGGCTCAGTCGTGGGGTGAGGGCCAAGAGTAAAGCGCCGAGCCACGGCGTAAAAATCAACGTGGAGAGTAAGCATTTCATCGGGCACCTCCTAAGACTAACACGAGAGCGAGGACGATGAAGGCCACTGCCATGACGCGCAGATAACCATGAGCTTCGCCGGTCTGCGCTTGAGCATAACGTTGGCCGGAGCCGCGAACACTCGCGCTGATCTGGTCAAAGCCGCCATTGAGGCCGTCTTCATCAAGTTGCCGATTCACCGTGCCGGAAAAAACACCGAGCTGGGCAAGAAAGTTAACTAGTCCGCCCAAAACCCAACGATCTATGCCTTGGGCGAGCGTTGCGGTAAAATGATTCAATCGACCGACGGTGGCAGCGTACAATTCATCGAAGCCAAGCCGATTGGCTAAAGCAGCCATAACCTGAGGAGCCGTCACAACTAAAGGATCGCGCGCTTCGGCCGTAGTCCGGAGTCGGCGACCGTACAGCCACCAACCAAGTCCGAGGCCCACGCCGACCAAACCGATAGAAAGAAGCATCAAGCCACTCCCTTCCATCAGATGGTGTAAGCTGCTATGTAATTCGGTCCCGCTGAGCCGCGCTTGGAGCCACGGCCAGGCGGGAGTTCCGAGGAAGCCCAACCCGATCGCGCCGAGCGCGAGTAAGATCAGGGGAATCGTCATGACGGCCGAATTCTCATGCGCGTGTTCGGCTGCGGCAGAACGCGGTTGGCCCAAGAAGGTCTCCGCTACTAAGCGAGTCATGTAGAAAGCGGTTAGCACGACCGCGGCGAGACCAGCGTAGAGCGGTAAGTGGGAAACATCCCAGGCATGCGCGGCGTGGAGAATCGCTTCTTTGCTCCAAAATCCTGAAAAAAGAAACGGCACCCCCGAGAGCGCCATCATCCCGATGGCGAACGTGGCAAAGGTGATCTTCATCTTGGGGCGTAAGCCGCCGAGCAAACGAATATCTTGCTCGTGGTGCGCCGCATGGATGACCGAGCCGGCGCCGAGGAAAAGCAGCGCCTTAAAGAAGGCATGGGTCAGGAGGTGAAAGATTGCGGCTGTCCACGAACCCACCCCCAGCGCGAGCATCATGTAGCCGAGTTGGGAGACCGTAGAAAAAGCGAGGACGCGTTTGATGTCGTTTTGTCCGCAAGCAATGAAGGCGCCCAGCAAGGCGGTGATTGCGCCGATGAATGCGACCACGGTTAAAGCATGGACGGGTACGGCGGCGAGGGCGGCATCGATCTGCATTAACGGATAAACGCGGGCGACCAGAAAGACGCCGGCCGCTACCATGGTCGCGGCATGGATCAGCGCGCTGACGGGAGTCGGGCCTTCCATCGCATCGGGCAGCCAGACATGCAGGGGAAATTGCCCCGATTTACCAATTGCCCCGCAGAAAATTAGTAGGCCAATCGCGGTGGAGAGAGCCAGACCGCCGCCGAGGGTTTGGCCGGCTAGCGCAGCGAGCGCCGTATTTTCTAAGACGCCTTGGCCCCCATCATAAAATAGCAGCGAGCCGGTCGCATCATATAACCACAAGAGACCGAGCAGCAGGCCGAGATCACCGATGCGGGTGGTGATAAAAGCTTTCTTGGCGGCGGCGGCGGCCGACGGTTTATGAAACCAGAACCCGATGAGCAGGTACGAGGCGAGGCCGACGAGCTCCCAGCAGATAAACAATAAGAGCAGGCTGTTGGCCACTAACACGCCGAGCATGGCGGCAGCAAAGAGACTGAGGAAACAGAAGAACTGTTTGAAATTCGCATCGGCCTGCATGTAACCGAGGCTGAAGATAAAAATCAGCAAACCCACGAAGGTTACCATCACGCACATGAAGGCGGTGAGGGGATCGAGCAGAAAGCCCAACCGCATCGGGCTAGCGCCGAGATCAAACCAAGCAAAGTTGGCGACTGCGTGAGTGGCGGGAGCTTGTAAGGCGCTTTGTAAAGCGAGGCAGGCCAGAACGAACGAGACCGCCATCGCGACAATGGCGCTGCCCGCGGCGAGCCGGCGGTCTTTGCTTGGAGCCAGCGCGCCCAGCCCCGCGGCGAGCAGCGGCAGCGTGGGAATGAGCCAGAGATGATTTGCAGTGAAAGTCATGGCGGCAGCTGGCGGCGTTACCCCCGGAGGGTGTTGGCTTCCTGCAGGCGGATATTTTTCTGATGACGATAAACCGCGATGATCAGGGCGAGACCGACGGCGGCTTCTGCGGCGGCTACCGCGATCGCGAAGAGAACAAAAATCATTCCATTCGCTGGGCTGGGGGCGGGCCCGAAGCGCCAGAAGGCAATAAAGTTAAGATTAGCCGCGTTCAGCATCAGTTCGATGCCGAGTAGAACGAGAATGGTATTGCTGCGGGCCAGCGCGCCGGTGAGGCCGATGCAGAAGAGTCCCGAAGAAATCAGGAGGCAGAGGTGGAGCGGCGTCATGGGGCATCCTCCGGGTTGCGCTTGGCTTCAGTCGCGGCGAGCAGGGTCGCGCCGATGAGCGCGACGGTGAGAATCACGCCGATAATCAGGAGCGCCGCGCCATGGCGGTACATTAACTCGAGGCCAATTAATTTAACCGTCGTGGCGGGGGCGGTCAGCGCGGCGGCGGGGAATTGGGAAGCGACGACTGCGGCGGTCAAGATGCCGGCCAAGCAGGCGCCGACGGTCAGGGCGGTAGTCGCGCGCTGCCGTGAGGCGGGTTCGATGACTACATCGGCGACTTGATTTTGCCGGGTCAGGAGAACCGCGAATAATACGACCATCGAGATCGCGCCAACATAGACGAGGATTTGCGCGAAGGCGGCGAACTCCGCGCCGGCCCAGAGGTAGAATGCCGCGACGCTGGCCCAACTTAAAATCAGGAGCAGCGCGCTATGAATCAAATTGCGTAGCAGCATCGCGGCGGCCGCTGAGCCGAGCATAATGATCGCGATGCTGATTAAGGCGAAGGTCACGAAGTGATTAAGCGGGTGCCGGTTTTTGATGAATCCCTGTTCATGGGGCGTAGCGGTAGGTGCGCGGGGCGTAACCAGCCGTGAGCGTGCGGCCGAGTAAAATGAAAGGGATGACAATGATCGCTAAAGAAACGGCCCAGCGGATCAGTTGCAGTGGGCCACTCCATGATGCCGTGAGAATCCAAAAGGCCGCATTGCCGACATTGAGCAGCGCCAGCGGCACCAGAAATTGCCAAGCGAGCCGGGTCAGTTGATCGATGCGCAGGCGGAGCAAGGTGCCGCGAATCCAGATAAAGAAGACCAGCATGCCGATTAATTTCAGCATGAACCAAGCGTACGATGGAATAAATTGCAGCGCGGCGATCGGGGCCTGCCAGCCGCCGAGAAAGAGCGTAACGCCCAAGCCGCTGAGGGCCGTGAGGCCAAAATATTCTGCCATGAAGAACAGGGCGTATTTAAATCCAGAATATTCCGTCAGGTGCCCCGCGATGAGTTCGCTTTCTGCTTCGGGCAAATCAAAGGGTGAACGATTGGATTCAGCTAAGGCGGCGACGAGAAAGATAATAAAAGCTGGGAAGCCCCAAGGCGTGAAGACAAACCAGTGCGGGAGAAAACCAAAGGTCCAGCCGCCTTGCGCGAGTACGATGTTTTGGGTCGAGAGGGTGCTCGTCACGAGGACGATGGGCACAACCGAGAGGATGAGGGGCAGCTCATAGCTAATGAGCTGAGCCAAGGCCCGCATGGCG
>Ga0049082_10000345_pt1 | contig 12810 bp, 6 predicted proteins | sample GreLakmeHU45MSRF_FD_66718 | JGI IMG/M metagenome (GOLD analysis project Ga0049082, IMG submission 66718) | Freshwater lentic microbial communities from great Laurentian Lakes, MI, USA - Great Lakes metaG HU45MSRF | ecosystem: Environmental > Aquatic > Freshwater > Lake | place: Great Lakes... | reverse complement strand
TTACCATCTTGTAAAGACATAATTCGCTTAACTTCTTTTATAATCAAGGGTTTTGGAAGTTTAAAATATTCAACTCCAAAATTGCGATTAAACGCTTGAGCAATATCACGAGTAAGTTCAACATGTTGTTTTTGATCTTCACCAACCGGCACAATATCAGTATGATAAAGTAGAATATCAGAAGCCATTAAGACCGGATAAGAGTAAAGACCAAGATTGGCATTAACAGCAGAATCATCACCGATTTTATCCTTAAATTGCGTCATACGATTTAACCAACCAAGAGGGGTAATCGTGCTTAAAACCCAAGCTAATTGCGAATGTTGAACTACTTCACTTTGCACAAAAATTTTAGCTTTTTTTACATCAAGTCCGCAAGCAATATAAGTTGCAACGGTTAGTAAAACATTTTGACGCAACTTATCGCGATCTTGTTTGACTGTAATGGCGTGCAAGTCCATCACGCCAAATAAACATTGATATTTATTTTGCAAATCTAACCAATTGGTAATTGCACCAAGATAATTTCCGAGATGTAAATTACCAGTTGGCTGTATGCCTGAGAATATTTTTTCCACAGTAAAAAAATTTAAAGGTTGCATTAAAGTTAGTCGATTTTAAAATAAAAAACTTGTAAGGCAAGCGGATGGTCGCTGATTTTAATTGTTTTAAATTGTTAAATTTTTAAAGCAATTTGAAAATTAGAGGAAAGTCCGGACTCCATAAAAGACGATACCAGTTAACGGCTGGCGAGATTTACCTTTTAGGGAAAGTGTCACAGAGAATATACTGCCTTAAGCTTTGTTAGCAATAGCAAAGCTGAATCTAGAGTAAAATTTAGAAGGTGAGAGTGAAAATACGAGCCTAAGAATTCGTACTCTTGTATGGTAACATGCATTAGGAAAAACCCTATCGGGAGCAAGATCAAATAGAAATGGCAAGTTTAATTTATTTTAAACTAGATGTCTTTTACATCGCCATTTGGGTAGATTGCTTGAGGTTATTAGTGATAATAATCCCAGATGAATGGCCATCGCTTGTGCAAACAAGTACAGAATCCGGCTTATAGCTTGGCTTACAAACTAAAATAATTTATAAATAAAATTATTTTACAATAGTAAATAGTTAGTTTTATGTTTAATAGTTAGAAACTAACATTATATAATTACTTATAATTTTAATATTAAATGTTAACAACTAATCAAATTCGTGAAAGTTTTTTAAATTATTTTGCCAAAAATAATCATGAAATAATTGCTTCCAGCCCTTTAATTCCGCATAATGATCCAAGTCTTATGTTTGCTAATGCAGGAATGAATCAATTCAAAAACTTTTTTATTGGAGCGGAAATTCCAAAATTTAAAAGGGTTGCAACTTCTCAAAAATGTGTTCGCGCCGGTGGCAAACATAATGATCTTGATAATGTTGGATTTACAGCGCGTCATCACACTTTTTTTGAAATGCTTGGCAATTTTTCTTTTGGCGATTATTTCAAGGAACAGGCAATTTTTTATGCTTGGGAATTTTTAACTAAAGACCTCCAACTTAACAAAGACAAGCTTTTAGTAACTATTTATCACGATGATTTGGAAGCAAAAAAACTCTGGAAAAAAATTGCAGGGTTAAATGATGATAAAATTATTGCTATCGCAACTGATGATAATTTTTGGTCGATGGGTGATGTTGGTCCATGCGGTCCATGTTCTGAAATTTTTTATGATCATGGCGATAAAATTTTTGGGGGAGTTCCTGGCTCGAAAGATCAAGATGGTGATCGTTTCGTAGAAATTTGGAATTTAGTTTTTATGCAATTTGAAAAAACTAAAGATGGTAAAAAAATTCCTTTACCACAACCATGCATTGATACAGGAATGGGCTTAGAGCGCATTGCATCGGTTGTTCAAGGCAAAACTGATAATTATGAAATTGATTTGTTTGAAAATTTAATTAAAGAAATTAAAAAAGTTGTAGTTAGCTATTAAGGGTGATTCTAATTTTGTAATTTAATTGCATAAAATATAGGCTTAATATTTTTTATTTAGCAATAAATTTGAAACCAATAATTTCAGTATCAGTGCTTAAAAAACCATCTTTAATTTTTTCGCTATTGCATAAATCAGTAGAAAAATATTTTAACGATGAATCGCAAAGAATCGTTGCAACAGTTGGATAATAATCAATTTCAGTTTTATTTTTTTTCTCAGAAGAATTAAGTGATTTAAGTAAAACTTTTAATGCCCCAATCAAATTTGCTCCCGAAGAAATCCCTACCGATAATCCACGATTATTTAGTTTTTGTGCCATGATAATTGCATCGCCATCATCAACACTGACAATTTCAGAAAGTTTATTAAGTTGAAGAATTTCAGGAATGAATTCATCGCTAATACCTTGAATACGATGTTTACCAATTTTTTTCCCACCTGTTGTTAGGGTAGGTGAGTTGGCTGGTTCAAGTGGATAAGATTTGCAAGGAGAATTAATTTCTTGGCAATATTGGTAAAATCCCATTACCGTTCCACCTGTTCCAACCCCTGCAATGAAATGATCAGGTTTTTTATTTATTGAAGCAAGTTGGAAAAAAATTTCTTTAGCGGTTGTGTTAGCATGGGCTTGGGCATTTTGTGGATTAGTAAATTGTTCGGGACAAAAAACATTATCATTATCCTTAGCAAATTGACGAGCCTTGGCAATTGCTCCTAAAAATCCACCTTCAGATGCACTGACGCGAATTACTTTTGCGCCAAATAATTCCATAGTTTTATAGCGCTCAACACTCAACCAATCAGGCATAAAAATTACTACTTGTTGATTTAATGCCCTACCAAGCGCTGAAAATGCTATTCCCGTATTACCGCTAGTTGCTTCAACTATTATTGATTTTTCATTAACTTTGCCATGCAAATAAGCATCTTTTAAAATGTGAATAGCCATTCGATCCTTGATTGAACCGCTGAAATTAAAGGCTTCATACTTGCCATAAATTTTTAGTAATTGTTTTTTATATAAAAACTCAATTTCAACCAAAGGCGTATTGCCATATGCATTTTCAAGGTTTTGTAAAGATTGTAAATAATTAAAACTCATAATTTAACGTTTAAAAATTGCCACTAATTCCAAATGACTTGTATTGTAAAATTGATCAATAGCAATAATATTTGTTAATTTAAAATATGATTCAATAAGAATTTTTATGTCTCGAGCGAAACTATTTGGATTGCATGAAACATAAATTATTTTGTTAACATTGGATTTTGCCAATTGTTCAACTTGGGGAAGTGCACCATTTCTTGGTGGATTAATTATTGCGCAATCATATTTTTTTAATTCAAGCGCGGTAAGAGGGGTAAAAAATAAATCACGTTCAAAGCCATGAATTTTATGGTTTAATTGAAAATTTTTGGCGTTGAAATTTAGTAAATCAACCATTGATTTACTGCCTTCAAAGCAATCAATTTTTTTTACTAAATTGTGAAGTCCAAAACTGTAAATTCCAAAACCAGAATAAATATCAATGATATTTTGTGAATTAATTATGTGATTTTTAATGAAGTTGATAATGCTTTCAAGTCCTGATTTTGTAGCTTGTAAAAAAACTTCACTATTAACTTGTAAATTCAAATCATTAACAAATATTTGATTAATTTTTGGCAGATAAATTGGCTCAATATCATTCTTAATTTTAATCGATAAATTGCATTTATTGTTTTTGGCAAATTGCAAAATTTGATCTCTTTGAGTAAAATTTAAAGCTCTATTGCTTACAAAGACAAGATCTAAGCCATTATCGAATAATGTTATTATTAATTGTAAAAAAAGATTTTGTTCTTGGTTTTTAAGAAAATCTTTAACAATGGGTAAAAGTTGTGAAATATTATTATCAAATAATAAATATTCTTCAATTTCAATTAAATCATGTGATTTATGTTTAAAAAAACCTATTTTATTTTGTGAGTCAATTTGTAAAGTAATTTTTCGTCTCGAGCCTTCATTTATCCATATGAAGTCAATATTTTTAGAATAATAATTTTCTAGAAGTTTTTGTAATTTATCGCTTTTTTCTTGACGATATTGTTGTTGATTAATTGCAATTAAATTATTCATCTGTTTAAAAAATCAATTAACAAATTTGCTAATTTCATAGCAAATTTCATTGGCAATTTTTTTAATTTGTTCTTCATTTTTTCCTTCAACCATAACCCGAATTAAATTTTCTGTTCCCGATTTGCGAACCAGAATACGACCTTGCGCACCTAGTTCAATTTCTTTTTTTTCAATAAAATTTATGATTGCCTTGTCATTCAAATGGCTATCAATTTTATTAAATTTTACATTTTGTAAAATTTGCGGATAAGGTTTGAAGATTTTAGAAATCTCGCTAATCGGTTTTCCTTGATCAATTAAAATACTAAGAATTTGCAGGCTTGCAATTAGTCCATCTCCTGTAGTTGAATAATCCGCAAGAACCAAGTGACCGGATTGTTCACCGCCAAAATTACATTTATTTTTGCGCATCGCTTCTAAAACATAGCGATCACCAATTTTGGTGCGAATTGTTGAAACGCCAATATAGCCGAGATATTCTTCTAGTGCTAAATTCGACATTTGAGTGATTACAGCAATATCTCTTTTAAGTCGACCTTCTTGATGCAATTTTTCAGCAATTAAGGCAATTAAAATATCGCCATCAATGATTTCGCCTTTTTCGTTAATAATTAGCAAGCGATCAGCATCGCCATCCAAGGCAATACCAATATCTGCCTGCAATTCAATAACTTTTTTTTGTAAAGCTTGAGGATGGGTTGATCCGCATTCCAAATTAATATTAAAGCCATTTGGCTCAACGCCAATTTCAAAAACCTCCGCTCCTAATTCGCGAAAAATTGTGGGAGCCATTGAGTATGAAGCACCATTGGCGCAATCCACTGCAATTTTTAATCCGCTAAGATTTTTATCGCGCGCAAAAGAATTTTTAACAAATTCGATATATCTTCCTCGGGCATCTTCTAATCTTTTTACTCTACCAAGATCACTTGGATCGGCAAGATATTTGTTCAAATCAGCATCGATTAAATTTTCAATTTCACTTTCAATTTCATCATCTAATTTTTCACCTTTAGCGTCAAAAATTTTAATGCCATTATCAAAATAAGGATTATGAGATGCCGAAATCATAATACCAATATCAGCACGCAAAGAGCGAGTAAGCATTGAAATTGCTGGAGTTGGAACTGGTCCAACCAAAAACACATCAAGACCCATTGACACAAAACCCGCAGTTAAGGCGGGTTCAATCATATATCCAGAAAGTCGTGTATCTTTGCCGATTACTACACGATGACGATGAAGATTTTTAGTAAAATTTTTACCAAATCTCGCCCCAACAGCCATGCCAGTTTTTAAAGCAATTTCTGCGGTCATCGGGAATTTATTCGCGGTTCCGCGAATGCCATCAGTTCCAAAAAATTTTTTTTGAGATTTATTCATAAAAAATAATAAAATTATTATTTTAAGTTAAAATATATTTATGTTAACTACTGTTAGTGAGTTATAATTTTAATTACGACTAGATGATAAGATTCACTTGAAGTGAATTATTTTTTTAAGCATAAAATGAGAAACTAAAAGAGTAAAGATTAATTAAAATTACATTGGCAAAATTACAAATGGCAAACCAAAAATTAATTACAATCATAAAAATCCAGCTTTAACAAGAAGCTTATTTAATTTGAAAGATTTTTATAAAAAAAACAAATGAAATAAAGTAATTGAATAAAAAATGTAAATACTAAAACGATATCAAATACATTTTTAAAAATTAAATTTATGAAAAATATCGCTATCGATTCATCTCTTCTGGCAGGATTTAATTGCTTAATAATTGACAAAGATGTTAATCTTCATTCGATGATGCCAATTAATTAAGATACTGAAATAAATTCCTAAGGGTATAATTCTGGTCTATTTTACAAAGAAAACACAAGAAACGGCGTGGTCTTTTGTAAAAGATACAAAAAAGAAACTTCAAGATAATAAGCGCAGGGGTCAAGAAGTGCAGGGGTCAAGAAGTGCATGGATCAACATGACTCATAAGTTAAATATGAACGCGTAAATTTAATAAAATAAATTTTTAATTTTCAACCTCAAAAAATTATTAAGTTAAGAGTGGATATTAAAAATTAAGTTTTGTTGAATAATTGTTAAAAATATATAAAAACTTTATTAACCAATAAATTATTTAAAAAATGTTTAGGGATCCATATTCAGAAGCAGTTGGGCCTGCACTTAGACGTTTAGTTGAAGAAAAATATAAAAATGAAGCAATTGGATTAGGTTTATCTAAAAGTGAACTTCAAGGGCATGATTGGGATGATGGCCCTGATTTACGATTATCAAATCGAAAGAATTATCAAGCTGAAGCTACTCTGAACTATCTTCGCAAACGCCATGTTGATGTATCTGTGTCAGAAGCTATGGATCAAATAAGGGGGCTAACTGCATATCAAATCGAAGCAATGGAAATAGACCGTAGCATTGGCAGAGGTTTAACTAAAGAACAATTACTTCAAGGACATGATTGGGATAATGAACATCAAGCTGAAGCTACCCTGAACTATCTTCGCAAATGTCCCGTTGATGTATCTTTGTCACAAGCCATGGAGAATATTAGAGGATTTGAAAGTGGGAAAATAAAATCTATGATAAAAGCTTATAATCGAGGAATTAATGAATTAAAACTAACCAATGAGCAAGTTTATATTAGAAGATTTGATCAAGCGATGTTTGATAGAATTAGAAAAGGAGAAACCTATGAAGCTGTTTGCAAAGAAGGTCATAAGGAAATAGAAAAAAGAAAGCGTTGCACTATCGGCGCAGCATCTGGAGCTTTTCAATTAATGATGGAAGGATTAGGAGGAGTTGGACAAGAAGTAAAAAAATTAGAAGATCGATCTTTAGAAGATCTAGGCAAACCAATTGCGCAATATTTAACATCTAGAGATGGCCAAAATATGGCTCAAGCTGCAAAAGCAATATTTGAAAAATCGCGTTCTAATGCAACGAAAAATAGAGATTAAGAGGGGCGTGATCAACAAGACTCGGAATTTACATATTAAATTCTAAATCCAATAAAATAAATTTTTCATTACTTTGGAAGTTAAATTTTTAATATAGGAAATCAGATTGTTTTAAGCTAAGAAAAACTCTATGGTTATTAGTAAAATTAAGAATTTTTTGGTGTATTTTAGATATTACAAAGTCGCTTGTTTTTTTATTGTTTTAGTTTCTAATCCAGTAGCACTAGTCAATCTAATTTTATGATTTTTAGATGGGGTTAATGCTGATAATTTTTTATAATTATTTTGTAATAATTCACTAAAAATTTTCGTCTCTTCAGCTGTTGCAATTAAATTAAAAAATTTTTCAATATTTTCATCAGTTGAAGCGCGAAAGAGTCTCATTGCAGTTGTGTTTAATTTGCTAGTTTCTAATTGTCGACTAGTCAATAATTCGTTCGTCATTTTTTTTTGAAATTGAGCAGAAAATTTTATAGCTAATTTTGAGTATCTTTCTTCATATGAATCGCCAAGTAATTCTTTAAGTTGAGCTGTTAAATCCAACTCTTTCATGCTCCCAACCCCTTGATTATAACTTGAAATTTGCATAACTGCTAAGAAAAATTTTGCGGGGATGGGGGTTTGTTCTTGTTCTAAATCTTCTTTTGCTTTAGTTAATCCAGCTGTGATTAAATTAAAAACTTCATCTTTTGTTTTGTTGACATTACGAGAAATAAATGAAAAGCGTTCATCTTGATATTTAATTCCTTGAAAATTTAGAGTTGGGGTAAATATTTTATAATTAACATCGCCAGATGATTTTGTAGTTTCTTCGAAATCAATAATAGCTTTTTGGCTAGATTTAATGGTGATTTCCTGGGTATTTGTTTGAAAATTTGGATTGATCAAAGGATTAAGGCAATTTGAATTTTCTAAATTAGTAGCTATTGAAGCATCAACACTTTGATGACCTCCTTCATTTCCTGCAAGAGCATGAGGATCTCCCGTATTGGTTGTAGCGATGATGTGATTTTCATATGAACTATGTCTCTTAAGAGCATCATTAGTAGTTGGTTCGACATATTTAAGTCCAAGAGATTCTATTAAATCTTTAATTTTTATAAGTTCACCCCTGCCATCTCCATGGCTAAATGGAAATTCAATAACATCAACTTTTTTAAAGATTTGTTTTTTGAATTTTTCTTTCTCTTCAGTTGTTGTTCCTTTTGGCATTCTGGCATTTAATTCTTCAAGACCCATAATAATTCCTTTTAATCTTGCCTTAGATATTTTTTTATGATTTGGTGAACCAGAATATTGAGCACCAATTCCTTCAGCAAAAAATCCCATTCCTGCTTTTAAAAATTTAAAATATATTTCCTTATCATCATTGATTAAATCACTTGAATTTACTGCAGAAGCAAAGGCTTGTAAAAATTCTTCTTTAATTCCTAAAGCAAGTTGACCGAGATGGATTTTACCTGCAACTCCTTTCCAAGTAACATCCATCAAATCATCTTGATTAGTGCCATCAATATTTGCAGGTCTTTTTCTTTGATACATCTTTTCATACATCATATTTTGCCATTCACTAAATTTAGCGCCATCATCTCCACCACTAAGATTAGGATCATTTTTATTTGTTGGATAGAAAAATAAACCACCAGTATTGCGATGATCACCTTGCCATTGAAGTCCTGATTGATCGATGATAATAACGGGTTTTTTATCATCATTTTGAGCAATGTTATCGGTGTGATAACCACCATATTTTTCTGCTTTGGTAAAACATATTAGGCTAGTAGCTTTTACTAAACATCTTAATTGAGCAATTTCATTTGGCGTAAGTAAACCTTTATATAAACCAACATTCATAACCCCATCACAATTTGCACTTTCATTTCTAGCAAGAATATGAAGATGATAAGCGGTTAAATCATTTGAATCTGTAGGAATTTCAATATCAGTGTCATCATATGGATTTTTGATTGTTGATCCAAGAATTCCTTCTGTTCTGTTTAATAATTCTTTAAAGCTATTAAGAATTATTGTTGGGCAATAAATTCTAATTTTTTTTTCATTTGATGGTTTTGGTGAAGAGCCTTGATATTTGCAAGAAGTTAATGGATCAATTTTAATAACTTCTTGCTTCTTTTCAGCTGGAAGTTGATGTAGTTGAGGGATTGATCCAGGTGAAAATTTTGAACTATCAAATTCACCAAATAAACATTTCTCCTCAAAGCCAATTAGAAGAGAAGTTAATTTTTCAAATTCTTGTTTTATTGCATCTTTTTTTGATGTAAATTGATTTACTGCTTCGCTTTGATAAGCTCTGTAATCAGCATCGATTCCTAAATTAAAAGTAATGTCATTTAATTTATCAAAAAATTTTTTAATTTTTGGATCGACTCTAATTAGAAAGCCATCAGTACCATGAGTACCATTATAATTAAAATTTCCAAAATGATTTATCCCTAAAGCTTTTAAAGCAAATTTTATTTTTTTAAAATCATTGCCATTAACTAAATCATTTAATTGGTTAGAAATTTCTCGACTGCAAAGATGGTTAACTAGTTGATATATTAATGCAGAAGAACTTTTTAAAAGTTTAACTGGTGGGTAAATAATTTCCTCAATTCTTCTTGCCTCAGCATCATTAGTAAATTTTATTGTATAACCATTACGTCCAGAAAATTGTATATTATCTAAAGGGAGGTTAATTCCGCAAACACCTAGGGCTCTTTGGAGTTTAAGTTGTTGATCTGAAATGTCAGGAATATTCCATCCTGGATTCAATCTATTAGCTTCTTGATATATTTTTATAGAATCATTTTTTACTTCTTCATTTATTATTATGTTAGAAGGAATATATAATTTATTTTTATTTAATTTAATGATATGTTTTAAAAATTTATCTAACTGCGCATGATCTGCTTGATTAACTGAGATATAAGCTGAGAATGAGCTTGTAGTGATTTGTAGTTGATCAATATTTAATTCAGGAGGATTTTGCGGCGCTTGATAGACAGGACCTTCAATAAATCTTGCCGCCCTCATTGAAGCATGAGGAGCAGGGTAATGATCAATATTTTTAGTTTTGTGAATTTCAAAATATTGTGTATCAAACAATTGTTTTAAAATTTTTTTAATATCATCAACTGTTTCAAAGCCATTGATTGGATTATCATCAAGAACAAGTTCCTCGACCGCGCCTTTATATTTTCCTGTCGAATAAATAGTCGCAAAATCATCACTAGCAAAAGTGGTGTATAATGCTCTTAACTCATCTTTAGTTAAAATGATTTGTTTTTGTTGAGGATTAATAGTTTCTAAGAATTTATCTAATAATACCTCATCCTCTTTAAATTCTTGATTAGCTAAAAGAAGTAAGCTTTTTTTAATATTTGGATTTAATTGAAGAAATGTCTTTAATTCTGTAGCCTTATTTTCAAAAAAATATTTATCCTCATGTTTTATTTTCAAAAACCTTAATGCATCTTGGATAGAATCTCTTTTTAGTTCTGTTAACTTTTCTTTAATTTTTCCCCATAAAACATCATCAGAAATTTCTACAAATTCAACTTCATCGGTAGAATCATCTAAAACATTAGCTGGTTCAACATTATTAATTTGACAAGTTAGCGGTTGATAACCATCTAGATTTGATGGATCAATAAGATGGGATTGAATGTTAAAATGCGATGCTAAATTTTCAAAATCAACACAAATATTTCCACCTTTGCTAAAAACCTTACCATCCTGTTTTTCGCTTAAAATCCAAAAATTATCATAATGAGGAGATCCTTTTATGGAATCAAAATTTCTAGTAAATAATTTTATAATATTACTTTTGTGATCATCAGAGAATTTAAAAGTTTGCCTTGAAAGAACACTAAATAATCCACCTCCTAAGGTCCCATTAGAATTTATTTTAAATTGTTTAAAATTTTCCTCAATAAATTTAAATATTTCTTCTTCAACTTTTTCTTCTCTAAAATTTTTTTCAGAAATTATTGCGATAAATTCAGCTTGAAGAGTTTGATTTTCATCTAAAATTTTGCCGAAATTTGGTACTTCACCCTCTGTTTTCAAAAGTTCATTATCATGAAGAAAAATATTAATTTGCGCTAAAAAAAATTGTAACTTAATAGAAAGCATCATTTTAGATTTAGCATCTTCTTCAGTTGTATAGGTTAGTGAAATATTATCAGTATAAAATGGAGTAAATGATTTTTTTTCTATTGATGTAGAAGCTTCATTAAGAATAGTTGATACAAAATCTCCAATTGTTGTATCTCCATTTAATTCTCCTAATAAAGCATGAGTGTATGTAATTATCTTTTCCAAACTTGCTTTTGTTTTTAAGTTTATAATTATATCATCTGCTTCTTCAGAAGTTTTTGTTCCTGCAATAATTAATTTAGATTTTAAAGTCATAAAAATTTGATCTAAAACAAAATTAATTTTTGCTTTATTAGTGTTGAGAAAAGCTTTGATATTTGCATCTAAAGTTAAGGAATTGAGGTCTAAGATTCTGAAATAATCATTTGAAGTTAGTCCACTAACCTCTATAATTTTTTTATCATAACTTAGAGAAGATTGTGCTTCGAAAAATTGTTGAAATAACTCGTATCTATTGGCTTCGGTGATAAAATTTGCTTCGTTTTTATATTCAAAATTTTTAACTTTTATGGCTAAAGATTTAGCTAAAGATTCAGTTAGAAAATTTCCAATAGCTGCATCAATATTTCTAACTGATGAACCAAAATAGTGATAACGCTGATCTCTATCGGTGGAAAATAACGGATGTCCTGGGGTTCCTTGTATATCTAAAGCAAAAGGTCGAAGGGAAATACTACAAAGATTGGTTGTTTTGAGGAAATCTTGGGTTGAATTACCTAAAGTTGGGAAATGACCAGAAATTATATTTTGAAAATCTTGATGTTGTTTAATATTTTCAATGCCAGTTAATAGCAATCCAATTTGCTTAAGTTGTTTTTGAATAATTGATCTTTTATTTTCATCTGGACTGGTGGTATAAATTTGATAGAAAAATAATTGTAACTCTAATTGTTTTTTATATTCATTTAATTGATGAGTTGCCGTGTTAGTGTGTGTTGGATCGGCACCAAAAAATTGTTTTAATGCCTTTGCTGTTTGGCAGGTATTATCTGTGCCAATATAGGCTCCACCAATTAGAGGAATCGCCAAATGAAGGTTATGATTTTTATCAACTAAAAGGTAATTTGATAATGCTGGTGGTTTTAGTGATTTAGAAAAAAGCATTGATTTATTAACATAAAATTATTTTATAAAATAAAATTTATATAATTAAAATTTTAAATTTAAATAAAATAAATTGATGTTAATAATTTATTTTGGTTAATTACTAATTTGATAGATTTTGTTTGAGAATTGAAATTGCATTTTGGATGCCATTAATGTTTACTCCACCACCCATCGCAAAATCTTTTTTTCCTCCTCCACCTTTGCCACCAAGCTCTTCAATCATCGGGATAATTAATTTAGAAGCATCGAAATTTAATTGTAAATCATTAGAAATTGTTAAGCACAGTGAAACCTTGTGATCTTTTATTGAAAAAAAAGCAATAATTTGTTTGGTTGAAAATCGTTCCCAGCTCTTGACTTCAGTGATAATATCGCGTAAATCTTTGGCTTCAGTATTATCAAAAAAATATTGAGCAAGATTAATTTCACCAATTTTTTCACTGGTTAAATTTTTTAAATTTTCTTG
>Ga0049082_10000343_pt1 | contig 12815 bp, 22 predicted proteins | sample GreLakmeHU45MSRF_FD_66718 | JGI IMG/M metagenome (GOLD analysis project Ga0049082, IMG submission 66718) | Freshwater lentic microbial communities from great Laurentian Lakes, MI, USA - Great Lakes metaG HU45MSRF | ecosystem: Environmental > Aquatic > Freshwater > Lake | place: Great Lakes... | reverse complement strand
TTGTACATCGCTCGGTATCAGATGTCCAGTCATTTGAACATAGCCCCGCTATGGCTGCGCCCACTTTTGCTGCGGGGCTCTAGGAAAAAGAATCACGACAGGGCTTGTGGCTCTGCCGGAATCTAAATCTATTCTCTAGCTTTGATTATTTGTTAAGCCATTTGGCGTGTTGAACACACTCTTTTTTACTCGCCGCATTGTGAACCTGATTACCTGTCTCAGTTTCTATGACAAGCCACCAAACAGTTTTCGTCTCGTGAAACCACACATCGTTAAAACCTCTTTGCATAAATCGTTTATGCAGTCGGTCGCACAATGGATGCTCACACGGCGACTCTTGTATGTCTTTCTCAACAACATATTTTATATTTGACATAAAATCCCCTTTCAGTTGGACAGATAAATCATATCTTATGCAGTATCAAATGTCTAACCGCAGATATAGTCCCGAGTTTTATCTGACTGAATTAGAACGGGGCTCTTAAATTTGTTTTATTCTGGGGTAATCCATTTACCATCAGCATTAAGCATTTTATGCAATAACTCATTCTTAATAATATCCTGAGTGAGTTTGAGTAGTTCAGCGACTATCTGTGTCTCATCAGTCTTTAATTCATCCAGCCATTCAGGGTCATCGGTCAATCGGCCTTGCGCGAAATCATCCCACATAGAACTAATCGCATCACGGCCAACTACTCCGAGACTGAGATAATTCTCAGCGAGTATCTCGCTTAATCCAAAATCTTTAACAGACATTATTTACCCTTTCGTTGAGATGTTTAAATCGTATCTGACTAATAGTCATAGTCACTTACGCACCATTCCGCTAAATGAAAGTTCTCAATAATTGTCCACGCCGTAGTGCTGTCTTGCCCACGCCACGACACACCCTCAGGTAACTTAATAAGCCCATCGCCGTCACCACCATTGTCGTTATAAGACGCAATGGCAGAGATACACACCGCCACCATCGCTAACGGAACTGGTGGGTAATGATTACTCTGTAGATGAATTGCCAGCGAGTTCTCTAGTGAGAGCCCGTAGTCGTTATCGCTTAAGTCTTGTGATGTTATATTGCCCATTGTTGTCCCCTTTCGTTGAGATGAGTAAATCATAGGCCACGCAGTATCAAATGTCTAGTCATCGGAATACAGCCCCGCTGCCATTTAGTTGCTGCTCTAGCGGGGCTATAGTAAAAATAATTATGACAGAGTTTTTATCCCTGTCACAATTATTAGTTCAGACTTTATCTGAGTGGCTCAGACCCAACAGTGATTATATTCTCATCGGACACAATTGCGAACGGGTCAAACGCGCCCGCACCTTTTTTCTGAACTATTACTCGCAGGTGGTCATCGTGCCCCACGACTACGCCAGTGATAGTGTCGCCACTATTGTCTAGGTATGTAATTTGAGTGCTTTCGAGAATCTTCATATATCCCCTTTCGTTGAGATATAAGTATCTTATCCCACGAAGTATCAAATGTCTAGCCACGGACCATAGCCCCGGCTTTAGCTGCACTCACCTTCGCCGCGCATTTAATTGTGGTGTAGTTGCTAAGTGTTTAATGGACTGCTATCTTGTTTTCCGAGAAAGCACACTAGGTCGTTACTAAGTCGCATTAGTCGGGACGTGAATACGCGGGAACGCGGGTAGTCCACGCTGTAAGCAATTACGGTGTGGGGCGATTAAGTAAAAGATATAGGTAGTCCAAGTGAGGCATTTGGACGGGGGGTTTTTCTTTTTTTTTCTTTTGTGGCAGCAATAAAACTCGGAGCGAAACAGCGCAAACGTGATTAAATTTGAGTTTCTTTCCACCTATGTCGTCCTCCAATTTTCCCGTTATTACTGCGTCCTTTTTCCGTAGCAGTTTGTCTGCGATGCGCACATTGAAAAAGTTCATGTTCACCTTTTAGAGTTAATCTATATTTATTGACGTATTCAGTTTTACCTGAATCCGCTTCTCCGCTAGCCACGAGATATCCCTGCTCGGTCAAAAATGTAAAGTATTTTTTTAATTTTGACGGGATATCTGGCTGCCTATTTCTTAGATTCCAAAAATCTACAATGGTAAACGGGGCAACTTTTTGTCGCATTCTCGCGTAACACAGGATGACATAAGATACTGAATCCCAATTTACCCCTTGTACTCTTATATCTTCTTTTTTAAGCATAAAGGTACGATATCATCATTTTATGAAAATCGATACTTGGGATTCGTCTTACAATCAGTTTCTAGTTGATGTCAGTCTTGAATATGAAAACGATTTATGGCTTGAAACTCACGACAAAAAAGATTCGCTTTACAAAAAGGCTCGGTGTTATGGTCAGGTTTATATTGACTGTTTAGAATCCACGCGCCCCAAAATAGCGGGTAAGTTGAGGAATACATTACTTGACCCATCCGTTAGAAACAATTGCCCACCTGATGTTCATAAATTTGTAGAGGGTATGTGGGGGAAATCTACCTTCGGGGGCAGCAACTCGACTGACGCGGCATCCTAACTATCCGTCCTGGTAACGGCTCAGTTATTGAGTGGTCGCTAAATGGTTGCGGTTCGTCGGGGCTCTCGCTCACAATTTCGTCTTCGTTGTTTTCTGGGATATCCATTTACTAATAATACAGTATTTATTTTAGACAGAATCTAATAGGCTATTAGGTTTTTGTTCTTGGTTATATAGGCAAAGTTATGGAGCGAGCAACACGGATTTTGGTTGTAGGAATTAAGCGTAGTTTCGCATCCGACTGTGGCGCAAACTCGCTTAGTGGCTATGGGTTCTTTACCATATTTTTTTTCGTTGCGCCATTTTTTGTAATATTCTGAACGATTTGCTTTAACCATTTTATGTCCTCTTTCGTTTCTGGGTTAGTGTCTCCCCCACGCTATATGGTGAAAGGGGTAAAGATATCTAGCGTGAGGGCAGACAATTAGTGGGTAGTCGTTATGAATTACTCACTAAACTTTTAATCATATTGAAGGCTCAATATCAAACCGAGATATCCAATCTTCTAGAGTTATATTTTCGTAAGACTGTCTAGCCCATCTATTATTTATGAATACCGAAAACACAATGCCACTACCTGACGCTACCTGTACCGCTTGTGCTTTTATTTTCTTTTGTTGGCTATCATAAATAGTTGCATAGTGCTGTCTGGTCATTGAGTCATATTTTCTCAATACCGTATATATTTGTACCCTTTTATTTTCTTCGCTCATACATCATCTCCGCATAAGAAAAGACCAATAAAACAAATCACCATAGTAAATACTCCAATCAAGAAGCCACCACTTATATTTTCCATTATTATCCCCTTTCGTTGAGATACTCACATCTTATTTCACTCGGTATCAGATGTCTGGTCGTGAAAGATAGCCCCGTTGCCACGTAGTTACGAGACTTACTTCATCTTTTTAGTGAAAACCATTACTAGGTACATTGCTAGTGCGCCAGCACTAAACCCAATGAGAAGCCCTGCGACATACATATAAATCATGCAAATAGTCTAAGGCATGACTAGGTAATTTGAAGAGCCTAATGAACTATAGTCTCGTGTATGACAATAGCGATTTGCACAACTGTCTGGGGCGATTTTTGGCAACGCTTCGGTCAACAATTTATTGAACAGATGGCCAAGTTAAACACTCAGCCTGATGAAATCATTATCTCCTCACCTGAGCCGTTAGATGTCCCTGTCACTTGGCATAATATTGTTCAACCTCATAATAAATGGGATTGTTGGAACGACACAATGTTTGCTGCGAAATCTAAATGGGTTATGCCAGTCGGCATGGATGACATTTGGTTCGCTGATGGGCTAGATGGGATAACAGATGTTGATGATGACGTAGATGTTATTTCTGTATCTTGTATGGAAAACGGCGACTTCTGGGAAGCATACTTGTTTGGATATAACGGTATTTTAGAATCGCCACATAACCCTATGAAAGGTGCTTACTTGATTCGTAGGTCAATGTTTGATGCTGTCCCTTTTAGACACGTTATTTATAACGATTGGATGCAATTTATGGAAATGAAAAAACTTAATTATAAAATTGCATTCAAAACTACACCAGTATGCGACCACATCCGTCGCTCGGACTCATATTCAATAGGCGTAATCCCAGGAGGGATAGAGGAGATTGAACAGATGCGTCAAATCTTATTGAATCATAATGTTATCCCTGGTACTGAGTTCCCCCCTCGTATTAAAGAGTCTTAGTAATGTAGCCCCGCTGCGCATTCGATTGCGACCCAAGCGGGACTTATTTTAATTTCAGACTCTGGAATCTTCTTCAACTCAGGAGAGTCACCCTGCTTGAGTGACTCTCCTGAAACTTTTCAGTAACTCGTCACCTCGTCTATAATCGCAAACGGTGGGCAGTATTTTGTGACCCACTCGCTGTTGAGCCCACACTCGTTCAGGAACTCGCCGAACTCGTTTGAGGTTGTATCACGCCAAGACCCCGAGAGAGTCTCAACCATCGCAAAGGCGATTTGTGCGATGTGGAAATGTGCGTCTTGCGAAATTGCGTCATCCCATCCGTTGGTCTTGCGGAACGGCTTGGCTTCACACTCACTCATCATTCGGGTCATCTCGCAGTGCCTTTGTATTGATTTGGCGACTGTGGACTTTGCTTCTTGGAGTTTCATATTCATCCCCTTTCAGTTGGATAAATAAATTGTACCCCACCTAGTATCAGATGTCCAGCCGTCAGAACACAGTCCCGCTATATCTGTGAGCGCGACTTGAGCGGGGCTCATTCCACGCAGTAAAGTACCCCAACCCTGACTGGGTAGCGAACCCATCGGCAGTAAATTGATAGGCGGATGCATCTGTCGGTGTCGGATGCATGTCGGGGAGTTAACTAGTACCAACCCGACAGAGGCTTGACCTGAACTGAGAGGCTTAGCGTCTGTTACTGTGTACTCCGACCTGTCAGGATTGGGGTACGGATAAATAGTATCTGACCAAGTATCAGATGTCTAACTGTAAAACGTAGCCCCGCTACTGGATGTCGGTAGAGCGAGTATCTGGGGCTTTTAATTCAAAAAGATTATTCGCACCACAGTTCGCAATGGTAATTCCAAATCGTTTCCCAATTCTCTTTGGCTGGCATAAACAAGTTGCCTTCGCTGTCGTCTTTGTCGGTAATCCAAATGAGTTGAGCAAGCCTGCTGAGAGCCGTGCTTAAGGTCGAGAATTCTTCGCGCCAAGTGTTGGCAACATAGTCGCCCCACATTAGTTCGTATTTGTCACCAGATTGAATTAGACATATCTCAACTGCGTCTCTTGACGCCTCAAAATGAATTATCGCTTCGCTGGTTAGGTGTTCTAGGTTCATAGTCCCCCCTCTATTTCTTTATTTCTATTTTGCGGGTACGTAAATCTTTTAGATTTGTATGACCAAAAAACATAAACTCAATGACAGTCACAATGTTGCCTGTGCGCTTACGCATATCACGAACATTAAACACTACGCCTGCCTGTCCACCTTGCGAAATGCTGTGGTCTTTGATTACATCTCCAACTTGGGCATCTGCACTTATTGTCGGAATTGATTGCCATAAATCTTGGTCGCTCGCTGTTGCTTGCCCTTTAACAATTCTGCTTTTAAGTTCACCCAAGCCTTGTGCCGCCCGTGCCGACGCTTGTCCGTAGAACATTGCAGTTCCGTTTGAATTGAAGCCATATTGCTTTTGGTTTGGCAGGTCTTGAATTTTCATCATTTTTTATCCCCTTTCTTGAGATAATTAAATCTTACGTTGCCCAGTATCAGATGTCCAGTCGTAGGCATAGCCCCGCTATTAAGTGGTGGTTAGTTGAGCGGGGCTTCCATTACAAGATGCCCACGCAATAAGTTCGCGTGGGCATCTCTGCGTTATTCGTAATCCTCGGCACACTCCATCGCCTGCTCCTGTGCGAGACAGTTGAGCTCGTATTGTTCCATGTCGCTAACTTCATCGTCATCATTCCAAAAATCAGTAATCATTTTGTGCCCCTTTCGTTGGACAAATAAATAGTACATCACGCGGTATCAGGTGTCCAGTGGCGGCTATAGCCGGGTATATCTGCTCCATTAGCCCCGGGCCGAACGAATGCCCGCTGTACTTAGTTGTTAAGTATCTGACCGATGTTACGCATATTGGTACCTAGTGATTTGGCACCTTCTACTGCGGGGCTCATTGTGTCCGTTAGGGGTTGCTGCATCTTTAACTCAAGGGCAGTTAATCTAGTTGTAAGAATCTGAATTTGCTGCCGAGTGATGGCTGACATCCGTTCTAGTTCTTCAACACTTTCAATTAGTTCTTTTTCTGTTTGGGTTATATCCATAGATGTAAAGTATAGCGACTATTATTTGGGTTATGAAAATGTACCTATCGAATGACTGCTTGATATTCGATTTCCCATACGATTCAGCAAAAGTGGCAGCAATCAAAACCATCAACGGTGCAAAATGGGACAAACTTGAGAAGTTATGGAGAGTGCCACTAACTTCAATCACTGAGGCGCGAGAGTTTGCTATTGATAACGATTTCGAAATAACCAATGAATTAATGCGGTTCACCGTTAATCGCAAGACTCCTGCCCGCAGCGTGTACCTGCACGATGGTTGGATTTTTATGAAGTTCCCATACGAACGAGTAATGATAAATGCTGTCAAGAAACTACCGCAAGTTACTTGGGACACTAAAGATAAAGCGTGGAAAGTTCCAGTGGCATCTGCCCGCAGTGCTATCGAATGGGCTGAACGATTTTTATTACCAGTTGATGATGAAATTAAAGCGGCAGCGGATGTGGCGACAGATGCTCTCAATCGTTTAGTGTCAGCATCTCGTTCAGTAGACGCCGATATTGAAGTAGCGGGGCTTCAGGGGGTTTTGTTGCCGTACCAGAGGGCTGGAGTTCAGTACGCATCTAAAGCAAAACGAACATTTATCGCAGACGAAATGGGGCTTGGAAAAACAATCCAAGCAATTGCGACAGTTGAGTATTCGCATTTAACTCAGGCGGCGTATCCTGTTGTCATTGTTTGCCCACCGAGTTTAGTTCTTAACTGGAAGGCAGAGTATGAGAAATGGTTACCTACCCGTAAGGTCGTAACGATAGTCAATAGAAAGTCTTTCCCAGAGGAAAACTACGATGTACTAATTGTTGGTTATAGCAATATTTCTCATTGGGAGAAAGAATTGCTCAATAGTAAGTCTTATGTTTTTGATGAGTCGCATTATTGTAAAACTCCGACCGCACAGCGGGCTAAGTCGGCTATCAAGTTATCTAAGTCAGCAGGAAAAGATGGGGTAGTTCTATGCCTCACTGGGACTCCCGTGACTAACCGCCCTGCCGAATACGCATCACAACTAGAGATACTCGGCAAACTGAAAGAGTTTGGAGGTCTCTGGGGTTTTTATCGCAGATATTGCGGGGCCTATCAAGACAATTATGGACAATGGAACATTAGTGGGCACTCAAACCTTGATGAACTAAATGAGCGACTTCGTGGTGCTTGTTATATCCGTAGAACAAAAGACCAAGTGCTGTCAGAGTTGCCGCCAGTAGTTCATAGTCGGGTGATTGTTGAGGGCACACCTAGCCATATGGTTGAGTACAAGAAAGCCGAAGAAGACATCATTAAGTACATAACCGACAGAGCCAAAGCAATAGCACTAGAACTAGGAGAGAACCCGTACTCCAAAGCAGTCGCTGCGAAGTTAAGAGCCGAGAGTAACGAGCACCTCGTAAAACTCTCTGTATTACGCAGGTTGTCGGCTAAGGCAAAGATGTCGGCTGTACACGAGTGGATAGAGGCACATATCGCCGAAGGGAAGAAAGTCGTAGTCGCTGCACACCATAGAGACATTGTTGATGAACTCGCCAAGAAGTACGGTAATCTTCGCATACAGGGTGGTATGTCAGTAGAAGAAGTTGAGATACAAAAGAAGAAGTTTATGACTTTATCGGTAGAGAAAGCCCCGGTTATAGTCCTATCAATTCAGGCGGCAAAAACTGGACACACCTTGACCGTTGCTCAAGACTGCCTGTTCGTTGAACTCCCGTGGACACCTGCTGATGTTGACCAAACATATAGTCGCTTACACAGAATCGGACAGCAAGGCTCGGTGACCTCAACATATATGCTGACGGCTAATACTATTGACGAAAGTATTTACAAACTTATTGAGAAAAAAAGAGTTGTAGTCAACGCTTCAATAGAAGGAGACAGCGGGGCTGATAATGTGTCGTCATCACAATTGATACTTGACTTTCTTAAGAAGTGAGGCGAGATTTCTCCCGCCCCACTTTCTGAATTAAGAAAAAACTAAATTATTTATTTGTTCGTCAGTCAATCCAATAATTTCGCCTTCGTCATCTGCCCCACCCGTGAGCACAACATCTCCGACAATGTAGTCAGTACCCGAACCGAAAACATTATCCCAAAGTATTTGGGCTTTTTGGTTGTGTGGCAAGTTCATCATTTTGCCTTCCTCGTTACACCATAGAGTGAGAGTGTCGTCAAGGTCTATCGCTTGAACATATCCCCCGACCGCTTTTTGTAGCAACTCTAAACTATTTGTGCTCATATCAAAACAAGTGACTATATTGTCAGTTGTTATTGTGATTGCTTTTACCATTTTGGTATCCCCTTTCTTGAGATAAATAAATTGTATCCGACCCAGTATCAAATGTCCAGCCGTGAACCATAGCCCCGGGTGTATGTGATTCAAGGCATAAAAATAGCCCCTAACCGTTTAGGGCTAGGGGCTATTAGTATATTTAGATTACGAGTAGAGTTCGTTATCTGTGTATTTAGTGCTTGCGCCATATTCAGGCAATTCCCAAACACTACGCCAAGTCTTGGCTATGAATTCTGCCTGCTCAGGTGATAGACACGGGATAGAGTAAATAAAACTATCGCTACTGTCTCCCGTTGGGCTAGATACCCATATCTCTACTAGATTACCTTGTGCGAATACCGATTTCGGTATTCCTTTTATGCTCTGCTTAGTGTTCATATTTTTATCCCCTTTCTTGAGATAATTAAATCTTACCCTATCAAGTATCAGATGTCTAGATTATTACTTACTTCGCAATCATGCCCATAAAACCACTCTTCTGAGTCAGCATCGTTGCGTAAATTAAATACTCGCTTGCACTCTTTGCACTTTGCTTTTGAGTGGCTGGCTACTGAGGTAAATTCATCCATCACGAAACCGTGACCCACGACATTGCTACTCGTAGCAAGTTGTCATAATCGCCAGATGTGGATTCTTTGATGTATTCCGCAATTTCGTCTGCTGGCACTAATGCTCGCCTAAGTTCTTTTCTCACTGTAGCCATAATCGCAAATGCGTTGCCATCATTGCCCGTGAGTTGAACTTTTATTTCTGGGTACTTAACCATTTTTATCCCCTTTCTTGAGATATCTAAATTGTACTTCAACCAGTATCAGATGTCTAGTCGTGAACCATAGCCCCGGCTCTTATCAGAATTCAAGTGGCATAACAATTATTGGAGTCTGTTCACCAACCCACGCTCCGATGCAGTTGTAACTAATATATTCTTCTGCTTCCTCATCAGTCATACCGTCTCTATCCATACACACCTTCATCATTGACTCCCACGAATATACTGCCAACAATGGTTCGTTTATTCTTTGAGAGAACCCGATTAACGCTTCATCAAAGCCATCCATAAGTAAAGAATTTTCATCTCTCTCTGCGAGAAATTCATTAATTTGTTTTCTTAGTGGCGTAATTGTTTCGTCCATTTTTTCTCTTTTCAAAATAACGCTGGCTGTATAAATTCTATGTCTGTAGCCTCACAGAACTCGTGCCGATATTTATATAACTCATCCTCAACTTTATCTACTATGTTGCCTTTGCCTTTTAACCAAACTACTGCTAGTCGCCGAGCAATAATTCCTTCAATATGAACGGGCAATCCACAAACGCAACAATGATATTGAGACATATGTTTAGCCTAACCCGATTAGAACCCTCTCTTACGGTTCACGAATATCTCTGCCACACCACGCAATATCTGGAATAATGAAAACGCTATTATCCCTGCCCATAGCCATATCCCCAATGGGGTAGGTTCTTCACTTGGTAAGCGAGGCATTATTGAAAATGCCACCATTATAAATATCCCCACTAGAGATAAATATATTCTATGTTCGGGCGTTAGTCGTTGGTTCATTATGAGTTACGACTCGTTGGGTGATTTCTTTTACTTCTACGGATTAATGTTTCTTGGCGAATAACTGCCATAACATAAAATGCCATAGCGATAGATGAGATGATTATGATAAATAGCATAGTTTCCCTTTCGTTGAGATAAGTAAATTTTATCCTACCCAGTATCAAATGTCTAATGGTGGATTTGTCAAACTTCTCGTGCCCGGGGCTCTGAGAACTAGCTTCTTTTCTTTGGTGCGCTCATTACTTCGGCGACAATCAATTTAGAATACTTCCTGCGCAATCGCCAGATTTTCTGGTTCATTTCCATAATGGCATCAGTCTCTCTAGCCTTTTTTACAATGTCGTGGTCATACAACCCGTATTCGGAGAACAAGACATCATCAAAGTCATTATCCTCCAACATTATGTCGCTTATCCACTTACCTTTTTTATCTATAGCAAACATTAGTTTACAAAGACCGTCTTTGCCGAACTCCTCATAGACACGGTCAGTAATCAAATCCAATAGATGAGTGCGATACATTGTTTCAGCACTAACGGCATTAGACATATAATCACTCAGCCACATAGCCAATTCTTCTCTCGAAGGTTCTTCGCTGTATTCCGAATTGTAACCTAAGTCATCTTCCATTTTTCGCCAATCGTTAGTGCCTCATTATATATTACTCACTCCAAGTGTTAAGCGAGCGAAAGAACAAGTTCTTGAGTTTTTATCTTTTTCAAAGTTACCCAAGAATTATTATCCATTGACGCTATGGCACGCTCATTAGGTTGAGCGTCTCTGTAATGGTCAAGATATTCAACTATCGCATTGTAAGTTGTCCACCCGTTATACCCAAACCCACCACCATTTTTGTCGTTACCGTAAATCCCCTTAACGAGAGATAAAGTATTCTCCCTATTTTTTTTCTGTCTATCAGTCTCTCCTACCGGGGCTGGGAAAACACCGTTAAGAACTTTTGTAAAGTTTTGAGAGTAAGGCGATACGGGTATAGATAATAGTTTCTCTGCTGTTTCACGGAAAGACTTAGCCCACTCAGTAGAAAACTCTAAGACTTTTTGTGCTTCCTCTATTGCGATATCGGCATTACGAGTATGACGAGCCGTAAAAACTCTATTAGCCGACTTTATCCCTGCCATTACGGTATTTTTACAGACTGCTCTGACACTTGTGTTAGCGAAAGTTATTGGGGTACGCCCGTTATGTCCGTTACGAACTAATAGATATCGCTCTATTTTGTCGTTAATGCCCGTTGGGTCAATAATCAGTTGCCCTAAGTCAATGGATGAGAAAAACTCACGCCCACCGTCTAGGACTCCACAAGTGTCTATAAGTGCTTCTCCCTTACTTGCCCCCACAACTGCTAGGGCTCTCTCTAAGCACTCAATATTCTGTTGAACGACATAACGAGTGCCGACAGTAGATAGCCCGTCAAATGTCCCATCTGGATTAACTCGCACAGTCGCTCTACTGTCCTCAACTAGAACAACTTTGCCGTCTGGGTTGCGTATTGGCTCACCATTATCGTCGCAGACCGATACCCGTGTAGTCACGACATCAAAGTCGGCTTGCGCGGCTCTAAGCATCTCTGGTGCTGTCTGAAGCCCCGACATCCTGACTCCCAGTTTGTGCCAAGGTACTTCTCTGTCAGCAAACGCCATACGAGCCGTGCCGTCTTTATTAATCTCTAATCCGTGAGCCATTGTGTCCGTCTCTCCATTGTTCTAGATAAATCTATCTGGAACAAGCATAGCCTCTGCAACTACCTATAGGGCAGATACCTTTGGAACATCTAGCACCCGGGGCTATTTACTGCCTCATTATTGTTTCGGACAGTCGTCATAAGGATTTTCGTTGCCCTCGTTGTCCTCGCACAAACAGAAATTAAATAATGCCACTTGTGTCTCGTGCGTGAGTTCTAACATATCGCTCTCTGACGGCGAACCACCTAGTTCTCCTATAACCACACTCCAGAAGTCTACGAATAGTTTCTCTTGTGCGTTCATTGTTTACCCACCATAACTTTCACAGCCCCAGCCATCACCATCGGCGTCAAGGTTATCGTCATCGTCACTTCCAACCCAAACCTTACTACCTATGTCGGCACAGTTTCTGTTGTCAAGCAGTCCTAACGGGTCATTTGGGTCGTAAGAACCTTGACTAGGGCTTCCACTTAGGTAACCATCTGCGCACAACGACCGAAAAGAAATTGTAAAGTCTTGTTCGGCATCGTTGTAGGGCATTATGTAATTATTCAACATCAAGTCTTGACCACGACTTTCATAGTAACGCTGATATGCGAGTATGAAGTCAGTCATTACTCCAACATAGATAGTCTGTTCACTTTGTAGCAACGGAACATCTAAACCACGAGCATATGAACGAACATCAGAAAATGCTTTCCATTCTTCGCCGAAATGATTTGCCGATGGGAAACCACTTGATAGACCACTGATAAATTCTTGTGCGTCTATAAGCAGGTCTAACTCTACGACCGCTTCCTTGTTACAGTCTTTGCCGTAACTAATTGTTGTAGTTGTTGTCTCCACTGCCACTGGCTCGCTGTTGCCACAAGACGAAATACTCATTACGAGTATCGCCCCTAGTAAT
>Ga0049082_10000342_pt1 | contig 12824 bp, 10 predicted proteins | sample GreLakmeHU45MSRF_FD_66718 | JGI IMG/M metagenome (GOLD analysis project Ga0049082, IMG submission 66718) | Freshwater lentic microbial communities from great Laurentian Lakes, MI, USA - Great Lakes metaG HU45MSRF | ecosystem: Environmental > Aquatic > Freshwater > Lake | place: Great Lakes... | reverse complement strand
AGCCGTTTAGGCTATTTTTTAAACGCGAAGAACCTTCGTTCCTGATCCCGTTCTTCACTAAAAATAGCCGTTTAGGCTATTTTTTAAACGCGAAGAACCTTCGAAAAAGATTCGCGACTGGTATTGTGTCGCTAATTCCCCTGATTGCGTTATTTGCTAAAATAAGTTTTTGGTTTAATTGAAAAAATTATAATATTAGAGTTCGCGATGAGTTATGTTAGCTTTTCTAACGCTTCTTTTGATTTCGGGCAAGGAGAGTTGTAATGTTTGCTCTTTCTTATGCAAAAATTGTGGCGAGGTTGATGGTGGCGACGAATCTTTTTTTGTTGCTACTTGTTTTTGCTCATTTAGCAATTCATCCTTTTTGGATGTCCTTCTTGCGAAAAGTGGATTGTCTGTTTTTTTTTGTTGATGTAGTTTTTTTATTATAAATGTCTTGAGTTGAGTCGTCTCTGCGGTGAGTTTCAAGAAGATGGCCCACTTTTAGGCCTTTAGATATTTTGCCCCAATACTTACTTTCATCCGTGATTGCGACGGTATGTAATTCTTTATCTTCTTCGCCACTTTGGATATAACTTATGCGTTTAAAAATAATATTTTTTGGATTATATGTTTGTGTTTCACCGTCTAAAAAAGCTCTCATTGTTTCGTAATTTTTTTTATAATCTTTATAAAATTGCGTGTCGACTCCGCAATCATTTAAAATTATTTCCATTAATTCCTTTTGGAATTCTAAAAATTCTGGAGATTTGTGGATTCTACTTGCCATTTTTTTTATTTCATCACTGATATCCTCGTAGGTATTAATGTCTTTTTCGCCGATAATTATTGGTAGTTTAATTCCTTTGGCTCCAATTGTGGTAATTTTTCCATCGACTTTTTTAAGACTAAAAATAAGAGCGCCAATATCAATTCCCAACATTGAGGCAAAAATAATTTGTTCTTTATGTTCATTGAGAAAATCACGCTTCTGTTGCATTGTTGTTTTCTGGAAATGAAAAGATTTTCTCATATATCCAGCAAAATCATGAATTTTTTGATCTGGATGCATTATGTTTTCGGGAGAAGTCGTAACATAAATTTCTTCTATGAGAGGCACTTCCTTTGAAACAAGACGAAGATATCGCAAAACACGATCTTGAAAATTAGCGATTTTTTCGCCATAGGCTTGAACATTATAATATTCATCTCCAAAATTGAAAGTTTTTGAATTGCCAATTTCTGAACCTTTAAATTCAAAGCCCGTTATTTCAGTAATATTGAGGATGTTATTCCCAGTTTTAGTTAGCTCATTTAATGATTTAGGGTTAGTTCGCTTCGTTAAGGTAGTTTTAGTTCCCTCTGGTGCAATCATATTTAAGCACCATGCAGCTGCAAATAATATTTGTGAATTTCTTAATGACGCGGGTTTTAGTATTGGCATAATTTTAAAAAATATTATTATTATAAATTTAATTATAAATCAATAATAAATAAATTTTAAATGAGCAACTAAATTAAAATTTTTTTATTTAACAAATTTAACTTTCAAAAATGTAGTAAATTTTTAAGCGTTTTAACTCACCTTATCAATCCACCCGCCACCCGCCAGGCGATCATTGAAATAAACTACTCCGGCTTGCCCTGGGGTAATAGCGCGAGTCATTGATTTCATAATAATTTTAGCGCAATTATTTTCTAGAATTTCGACTGTGGCTAAATGCTCTTTTGAATTTGAGCGAATGCGAATTTCAGCTTCAAATTTCTCACCAATTTTTGGAAAATCGATAAGCCAATTGCAATTGCGAATGGTAAAAATTTGTTGATCTAAAAAATGTTCTTCACCGACAAAAACTTGATTATTTTGTGGATCGATTTTAATGACATAAAGCGGGTGAGGGTAGGCGATTCCAAGCCCACGGCGCTGACCTAAAGTAAAATTGATAATGCCTTCATGTGTTCCTAAAACTTTTTTGCTTTCAATATGGATTAACTCTCCTTCTTTGAAGGCGTAAGGGCGATGTTTTTTTATCACCGAAGCATAATCGCCATTTGGCACGAAACAAATATCTTGTGAATCTGGTTTATTGGCGATTTCAAGTCCATATTGCTCAGCCAATTTTCGAGTGTAATCTTTAGTAAATCCCCCGAGGGGAAAATACAAAAAATCAAGTTGTTCTTGAGTGGTGGCGAATAAAAAATAACTTTGATCTTTACCGTGATCAACGGCTTTGTGGAGTTGCGATTTAGCGTTTAAATCAACAATTTTTTGAACATAATGACCTGTCGCCATACCATCAGCACCTAGGTCACGTGCCACTTGTAATAAATCACCAAATTTAACAGTTTGGTTGCATTTAACGCAAGGAATCGGCGTTTCGCCACGCAAATATGAATCCGCAAAATCATCAATTACCGCTTCTTGAAAAGCATTTTGGTAATTCAAAACATAATGCGCAAAACCGAATTTTTCGGCAACTTTTTTGGCATCGTAAATATCTGCACCAGCGCAGCAAGCATTCTTTTTTTTCAAGGCTTCACCTAAATCATAAAGTTGCAAAGTTATGCCGATTACTTGATAGCCCGCTTCGTGCAATAGGCATGCTACCACTGATGAATCAACGCCTCCCGACATCGCCACGACGATTTTAGTTTCATTAATCGGCTTGTTGGTAATGTTTAAAATATTGGATAAATTCAAATGTTTATTCATTAATTTTTTTTGTTAGATTTTTTATTAAAGCGATTCTGTCTCCTCAATATTTTTACTCAATTTTAAAGAGATTTTGTTATAATTCAATTTATTAAATGCTTATTTAAATTAACCAACTTTCTAATTTTTCAAATTTACTAAAAATATTTTCAGTGAGTTGTTGCAAGTCAAGATTTTGTTTTTTAAATATAGGGTTATGTTTTTATGTTAAATTTATATTTTTGTTATGACTCAAAATCCTTCGCAATCTGCCAAGCTTACTCTGCCAAATGGTAAAGAGATATTATTGCCAATTAAACAAGCAACAATTGGTCAAGACGTAATCGATATAACGGCTTTGTTCAAGGATAGCGGTATGTTTACGTTTGATCCTGGATTTTTATCAACTGCATCATGCGAATCAAAAATTACTTATATCGATGGTGAAAAAGGTATTCTACAGCATGGTGGATATTCAATTGAGGAGCTGGCTCGTAAAAGTGAATATTTGGAAGTTGCTTATTTATTACTTCATCACGAATTGCCAACTTATCTAGAATATCAAGGCTTCACAGCTAATATAAAAAACAATATGTTGGTGCATGAACAAATTAATATTTTGTTTCGTGGTTTTCCGCGCAAGGCTCATCCCATGGCAATTATGGTTGGAGCGGTTGCATCACTTTCGGCTTTTTATCATGAAACTATGGATGTGACATCTTCAGAGGGTCGAATGGATGTAGTTTACAAAATCATTGCTAAAATGCCAACCTTGGCTGCAATGGCTTATAAATACTCAATTGGAGAGCCAATAATTTATCCTAAAGATGAATTGGGATTTGCTGAAAATTTTTTACATATGCTTTTTGCTAAGCCAACTGCAAACTACAAAGTCAGTCCAACAATAGCTAAAGCAATGGAAATGATTTTTGTTTTACATGCTGATCACGAACAAAATGCCTCAACCTCAACAGTTCGCTTGGCTGGCTCTTCGGGAGCAAATCCTTTTGCGTGTATTGGTGCAGGAATATCATCCCTATGGGGTCCAGCCCATGGTGGAGCTAATGAGGAAGTTATCGAGATGTTGCAAGAAATTGGCAGTAAAGAGCGCATCCCTGAATTTATTAAACGCGCTAAAGATAAAAATGATCCATTTCGCTTGATGGGTTTCGGACATCGCGTTTATAAAAATTATGATCCTCGCGCAGCGGTTCTAAAAAAATCTTGCGATGAAGTTTTGCACGAACTTGGTATTGTTGATCCGTTTCTTGATATTGCAATTGAGCTTGAGAGAATTGCTCTCAATGATGAATATTTTATTTCACGAAAATTATTTCCTAATGTTGATTTTTATTCGGGTATTATTTACAAAGCCTTGGGAATCCCAACTAATTTGTTTACGGTAATTTTTGCAATTGCACGTTCAGCTGGTTGGATTGCTCAATGGAAAGAAATGACCGAGGATGAATCCTTTAAAATAGGGCGTCCACGTCAATTATATACGGGGCATGTAAAACGCGATTATTTTGAAATTACCAAAAGACAAATTCTCAAATGAGCTCAATTTCTGAATTAATTATAAAAAAAATTTTCACTAAAAAGAAAAAGGAATCAAGTGCTAAAATTCCTGATGAAGACTTCGTGCCTTATGTCTGTCATTATGATCAAAACACTATTTTAACAAAGAATGGCGAACTTTTGCAGATAATTCGCGTAACTGGTTTTAGCAATTCTTCTGCGGTGTTGGAAATGATTTCGCTGCGCGATGCAGTGCGCGATTCGCTTAAAAAAAATATTCAAGATGTTAATTATGCATTGTGGTTTAATACATTGAGACGAAAAAAAAATATTAGTCCGCGTGGAGAATTTAAAGATTTTTTTTCTAAAAGTTTAAATGAAAAATGGGAGCAAAAAAATAACTTAAAAAGTGAATATGTTAATGAGCTTTACATCACTATAATCATTGAAGGACTTGATACTTCTATCTCAAATACTTCTTCATTATTCCACTCATTTTCTAAAATCACCATTAAATCACTGCATGAAAAACATCTTGCCGAATCGCAAAAAAAATTAAATATTCTTACCAAAAAAATCCTTTTTGATTTAAAAGATTATGGCTCAAAACTTCTTGGATTAAAAGAGTGGAGCGGAGTTTTATACTCGGAGCCAATGCGATTTTTTGGTAAATTAATTAATCTTTACGAAGAGAGATATCCATTGGTTGCAAACGATATTTCAAATGATTTAATGAGTCATAAAATTGCTTTTGGAAATCGTGAAATTGAGGTGATCGGCTATGATAATAAAAATTTTGCGGTAATATTTTCACTAAAAGAATATTTTGAGGTTGGAACGAATGCTTTGGATAGAATTTTACAACTCCCATTTGAATTTATAATCACTCAATCTTTTGATTTCTTTTATAATGAAAAAGATCTCGAAGCGTTTGAATATCAAGATTATATTTTAAAAATTAGTGGCGATGAAGAGTTTCGCCAGTTGAGCGGAATTGCTAATTTTGTCGAAAGTAAAATGGGCAGTTTAACAGATTATGGCAAGTTGCAAACAACATTCATGATTATTAATCGTAATAAAGAAGATTTACTAAAAGATGTTAAAACGGTAATCGAAGAATTTGGCCGATTGGGCTTTGTTTTAGTCCATGAAGATTTATTTATGGAACATTGTTTTTGGTCACAATTACCGGGTAATTTTTCATTTTTGAGACGACAAAAAGTCATCAACACCTATCGTGTTGCTGGATTTGCTTCGCTTCATAGTTTTCCTTCGGGATCAATCGCTGGAAATTATTGGGGTTCAGCAGTTTGCGCCCTTAAAACAGTTTTGAATACGCCATTCTTTTTTAACTTTCATGATGAAGATGTCGGGCACACTGTGGTTGTTGGGCCAAAGGCATCTGGAAAAACACTATTAATCAATTTTTTAATTGCTCAATCGCAAAAATTTAATCCAAAAGTTTTTATTTTTGATTTTAATAATTCTTCACAATGTTTCGTAGAAATTATTGGTGGCAAATATTTTGACATATCGGTTACTGATTCTCAACATAAAAATTATTTATCACTAAATCCGCTTAAACTTCCAGAAAATAGCGATAGTAAAGATTTTCTTGAACAATTTTTTAGAAGTTTGGTGATGTTTCGTAAAAACAACCCATCAACCCAAGAGCTTGATTTAATTCCAGATGTAATCGATCGAATTTTTGCAGCTAATTGCCCAGATTTTAATAGTGCAGCACAAGCTTTTAATGCCCCTGAAACTCAGAGAATTTTTAATAATTTAGAAATTTGGAGTGAAGGAAAGTTAAATAAAATTTTCACTTGCCAACAAGATTTTGAAATGGGTAATTCCATTAATGGCTTTGATCTCACAGCCTACCAAGAGCATAAGCCAGTGTTGATTCCGCTATTTTTATATTTGCTTCATCGCATTGAAAATAGTTTAGATGGCTCGCCAGCAATTATTGTTTTACATCAAGCTTTTGATTTAATTGCCAATGTAATTTTCGAACCAAAAATAGTTGATTTTTTAGAAAGAATGCGCAAAAAAAACTGCATAGTAATTTTTGCTTTTGAAGAAAATCAAGCTCTTAATTTTATTGATCTGGCAAAAAATATAAAAGAATATTTGGCAACTGAAATATTTTTACCAAATAATTCTCCTGGGGAAGTTTATAAATCGGTATTTAAATTTGCTAAAGATGAAATTGAAATTTTAAAAATGATGGAACCTGGCGAGCGACATTTTCTTTTGAAGAATGGTGGAGAATCGCTTATTGCTAGTTTAAATTTTAATGATTCTTTTTCTTATTCCAAGCTATTGTCATGTGATCAGGATGCTGTTACCGTAATGCAAACCATCGTTAATGACTTGGCTGACGAAAAAAATAGAGTTCCATCAACTCAAGAGTCCTTGCCAATTATACTTGAAGCAATTCAAGCTATTGAAAATGAACGTCTTAGCGAACAAAAAACTAGATTGATCGAAGACACTGCTAAACAGCGCAGATCGCTTCTTGAAAAATTAGAACTAAATGAGGTAGATTAATTATATTAAAAAAAATTTTCTTATTTTATCTAGAATTATTAATTCTTGAATTGGCAGATGAGTTTCCAATCAAAGCTCTCCCTATCTAAGGAAGATAAAATTCGATGCCTCATGCCTTAAATTAAACGTCATTGTGTTTATAATAGCTAATCTTGTAAAATTTAATTAAAAAATAAATTATTTTTATATTTAGTTAAATATAACTAAGTTGTACTGTATAATACCAGATTAACTTGCAAATATATAGAAATTCCTGAATCTCATTTTTATGAAATTGGTAAATTAAACGGATAAGAAAAAAATAAAAAATGACTGAGATTTATTAAAAAATGCAGTAAAATTGCACTTTCAATATATCCAGTTCGCATATAGACAAATCCATATCCAAATCCCGAAATTATTGCTAATAAAACCAAAGAAAATCCACCGCTAAAATGAGTTAAACCAAAAATAATTGCCGTTAAAATTAACCCTATAATTTGATAATTTTTGGTTTTAAAAAATTGTGATTTTTTTAAAAGATTTATGGTGTTATTTTGCAAAAAAAATCTGAAAAAAAACTCTTCTGGAAAAATAGTTAAAAATAAAATCTTTATTAACCATAAACTAGTTATGTTAAAATTTGGTAATTTTGGATCAAAAACCAAAAATTTTCCAATCATTCCAATTCCAATAACCAGTAGGCTTAAAGGCAAAAATATTTTGCCTGTTTGCAAGAAAATTTTTTTATAATCATTTAATTGTCTTGGAACTTGATAAGCAAAAAATAACATAAATATCGCAATTAATGGCTTGTCAAAATTTAACCATAAATTTAAATCACTAGAATTTTTCGATAATCTAATATTTTTGATTGCTTCAATGTTATTAAAGCTTGGAAGCAAATGAACAAAACTAAGAATTGTGATAATTGCAATAACAAAAAAAATAAATATTTGAATTTTAGCTGGAAAATTTTTTTGATAAAAACTATAAATCAAAAAGCCAAATAATAAAATTATCGCAATTGATAACAATCCTACAATCCCAGCAATTAAAGCCATCAAGAGCGATATTATTAAATATATCGCTGGAAATAATTTGTTTTTGGTAAAATAAAAACTAACAAAATTTGTAATAAGAAACACCAAAGAAAAATATTGCAAATTGGTATTTAGAAAAAAATTGGGCATCGAATTAATTAAAGTTTAAAAATAAATTAATTTAAAACTAATTTAACACATCGCGCATTGAGTAAAAACCTGGATTTTGTGCTGATCCCCAAATTGCAGCCCGAATTGCACCTTTGGCAAAAATATCGCGATTGGAAGCTTTGTGAGTTAATTCTAATCTTTCGCCATTCCCAGCAAAAATTACCGTATGATCACCGATTACATCTCCTCCGCGTAGTGAAGCAAAGCCAATTTCGCCTTTGATTCTTTTGGCATCTTTGCCGATTCTTTGTAGTCGAGCAATTTTTTCTAGATCATTATTTCGGCCTTTTGCAACTGCTGAACCAAGTGATAGAGATGTTCCGGATGGGGCGTCAATTTTAAGATTATGATGCATTTCAACAATTTCAACATCAAAATCTTCATGCAAGATTCCTGCAACCTTTTCAACTAAATTCATTAATAGATTAACCCCAAGTGACATATTTGCAGACCAAATAATCACAGTTTCTTTGGCATATTGGGCAAAAATTTGTTTTTCTGAATCACTAAATCCTGTTGTTCCGCAGATCAATATTTTTTTATTGATTGCGCAATTTTTGGCAATTTCTAAACTCAATGCCGGAGTTGAGAAATCAATCACCGCTTGGCATTGACTTAAAAAATTATTGATATCGCTAGTAGTGAATTTATTGATTTTTTCAAATCCCAGCATTTCGCCAAGATCGATATTTTCATTGCCAGAATTTTGACGAACTAAGCCAGTGCATAATTCGGCAATAGCATCTTGATGAACAAGAGTAGCAATGGTTCTACCCATTTTGCCAGTGATTGCAGTTACGCCTATTTTCATAAAATATCTTGATTTGATTTATTAAAAGCCATTTAAGCAAATATTAAAAATATATTAAAAAGCTAAATAAAAATTTCTAGTAATTAAAATTTTTTTTAAATTAAAATCTAAAAACTTTGCCACAGAGCAATGCCAAATCCACGATCATCAAAAAATAAATTATTGCCACTTAATCTTTTGAAGATGCTAAATTGCAAAGCCAGATCGTTTTGTAGGCGATAAATTAATCCTAAATTAATTACACTATTAGCATGTTTTGAAAATTAAAAATTATTGATATTTTTATAGCTGTTATTGTGATAAGTTGATGATACTTCCTGCCAGTAAAAATAGTAAAGCGCTATTAGTGATGACTTTTAAATTCAGAAATGAGCATGTAATCTTTTCCAAATGACCCGAGCAAAAGAGGTAAGTCGATAATTGATGCTCCACAGAAAGTTAAACAGGCAATCCAAAATTTAATCGATGGAGCAATTTGCGTTGCCTCTTTGGTGCTGTGGGTTTGATAGACTGCGCTAAAAATTCCAGCGATAAAAAATAATGCAATTTTGCATAGTGAATGCGAAACGATATGAAGCATCGAAGCCATGAGCGATAATTTGGTAGCAATTAAAATTGAAGATAAAATGTAAGAATTAATATCGCACATAAATTTCAAATGCACGAAACCTAATCAAAAATATAAATCTTATTTGATATTGGCAGAAAAATGCTCAGCAATAAACAGCTAAAAATTACTTTTAAAGAAATCAAAAAATTGAGCTGATAATATCAACGCGCTAAAAAAGTAATACTTGATAATGCAAGAGGCAGTAATGTCAAAAGCGATAAATTGTAAATCATAATTAAATACAAAATTAATTAAATTAAAGTTGTAATTAATATTGTTTAATGATTCTTAAGATTTGTTTAAGGTTGAAAATATTTTATAATTAATTCGATGCAATTTTGATTAGAAGCGGAAGTAAAATTGATTTTATTATTATGAAGATCGGCAATTTTTTTAACAATTGCTAATCCAAGTCCTGATCCAGCAAGGCGTTGATTCTTCGAGTTTTTAGCACGGTAAAAATTATCAAATAATTTTTGAATTTCGTCATCACTTAAATCATCGCCAATATTAACAATTCGTAAAGTTAAAAAATTATTTTTTTGCGATAATTCAACTAAAGGTTTAGTAGGATAATCATCAGCTCCCAAGCCTAAGCCATTAACTTTTTGCATAGCGGAATTAAGAGCAGTGAGGATTAATACCGGAGTATAATTTTTCAGCGAGCGCATTAATTGTAAAATTTCAATACCGGATTTATCTGGTAAATTTATATCAAGAATAATAATTTAATAATCAGTTGATTTGATTGCGCTAAAACATTCACTATCATCATTAACCAAATCAACAATGTAGCGCTGATTTTCCAAGGCAATTTTGATTAATTTACCAAGCGTTAAATCATCTTCAACAATTAAAATTCGCATGTTAGAATCAAATAAAAATTAAACTCTCTATAATTTAAAATGTTTATTTTGAAATGAAAATCGCTAATTATCAAATCGAAAATTATATTCAAAGAATTAACAGCGAGAAAATCGCAGGTTGCTTGGTATATGGTCCAGAAAGCTCAGTTGTAAGATATCGCTTTTCAGTAATTGCCAAAAAAATCGTTAAAGATTTAGCTGATCCATTTTTGGTGGTAAATATTGATGAAGATAAAATTAAAGAAGATTCGGGAATTCTAGCTGATGAATTTTTTGCATTTCCAATGTTTGGCGGAAGGAAATTGATCATTATCAAGGATGCTGGAACTTACGCTGCACAAAGCCTAAAAGCTTTAATCGCCAATAAGGATTTTGCTAATAAAAGTGATAATTTTATTTTGATTCAGGGCGATGATTTAAGTAAAACATCAGCGCTAAGAAAGATTGTTGAAGATAGCTCAAGTCTTGCTAGTATTGCCTGTTACGAAGATGATGAGCAGGTTGTGCGGAAATTTATTAGTGAAAAATTACAAGAAAATCAATTAAAATTTAATGTAAAAATTATCGATTTACTCCTAGAAAAATTTGGTAAAAATCGACAATTGTTAAATCTTGAAATTGAAAAAATTGCTCAATATTTTTATGATGATAAAAATCTAGATATCGAAAAATTAAGCATTATTTTAGTTGACCAAAATGAAATTTCAGCTAATCAATTTGTTGGTAATTTTGCTGATAAAAGATATCCCATGGCTCTTAACCAAGCAAATAAAATGCTTGATGGCGATTTCGAGGTAATTGCCTTGGTAAGAATTTTGAGTGGATATTTTCAAAAGCTTTATAACGCTAAATTAATGATAGAAAGGGATGGTAAAGATTTTGATGGGGCAGTAAAGGCACAATTTTTATTTTTTAAAATTGAGGTAGAATTTCGTCGTCATTTAAAAAATTTATCACTGAATTTTTTAGTAAAAATTCTTAGCGATTTAGAAAAAATTGAAATAAAAATTAAATCAAATAAAACGCCTCCAAAGCTTATATTTCTAAGCTATATTCGTGACCTAGCTTTGTAGGTTTTTATTGCTAAAAAAACTTTTTAACTTGATACTTGACAAGCAAGTTTTAGTTCTTAAAATATGCATTCCTTGAAGTTGTTTACTTTTGATAAGTTTTAGACAAAATTAAAAATAAATAATTTGTTATTAATTAAGTAACAATTTATAAATTATATAGATTTTATAAAAAATTAGTAAAAAGGTGATTGACAATAATTTTTATCTTAGATAAAATATTGAAATCAATCTTTAAAAATTCTTCTAACTTATTAAAGTTAAGTTAGATTAAACTGATATGAATGTTTTGAGATATTAATTTGAGAAAATTAAAAGTTCTCAAAGATGTTTTAGTGCTTCTTAGTTGATCGCTTAAGGCATAAGCTAAATAGTAAAACAAATCAAACTGTTTTTTATTAATAAATCTTAGCATAAGATACTAAGATTTAAAGCTATTAATATACTTAAAAATAAGTTGTTTAAAATCGTGAATAATAATGTAAAAATACTATTAACTGTTTAAATACAGTTAATATAGTGAGAAAAAAATAAAGGCGGTAGTCTATTTTGGACTACCCTTTTAGGTCTTACATTTATGTCAGATTTCTAGAGAGTAGTTATCAAATTCTCAACTTGAGAGTTTGATCCTGGCTCAGAACGAACGCTGGCGGTATGCTTAACACATGCAAGTCGAACGAATTTTGGGGCAACCCAAAGTAAGTGGCAAACGGGTGAGGAATATAGAGGAATCTCCCTAGCAGTAAGGAATAACTTTGGGAAACCAAAGCTAATACCATATATCACCGACCTAGTCGGGAAAGATTTATCGCTGTTAGATGAGCCTCTATCGGATTAGCTAGTTGGCGGGGTAAATGCCCACCAAGGCTATGATCCGTAGCTGGTCTGAGAGGATGATCAGCCACACTGGAACTGAGACACGGTCCAGACTCCTACGGGAGGCAGCAGTGGGGAATATTGGACAATGGGCGCAAGCCTGATCCAGCAATACCGCGTGAGTGATGAAGGTCTTCGGATTGTAAAGCTCTTTTAGTGGAGAAGATAATGACGGTATCCACAGAAAAAGCACCGGCAAACTTCGTGCCAGCAGCCGCGGTAATACGAAGGGTGCTAGCGTTGTTCGGAATCATTGGGCGTAAAGCGTGCGTAGGCGGCTAAATAAGTCGTTTGTGAAATCCCGAGGCTTAACTTCGGAATTGCAATCGAAACTGTTTAACTTGAGTATGGTGGGGGATAGTGGAATTCCTAGTGTAGGGGTGAAATCCGTAGATATTAGGAGGAACATCAGTGGCGAAGGCGACTATCTACGCCAATACTGACGCTGAGGCACGAAAGCGTGGGGAGCAAACAGGATTAGATACCCTGGTAGTCCACGCAGTAAACGATGAGTGCTAGTTATCGGGACTTTAGGTTTCGGTGGCGAAGCTAACGCGTTAAGCACTCCGCCTGGGGACTACGGTCGCAAGACTAAAACTCAAAGGAATTGACGGGGACCCGCACAAGCAGTGGATCATGTGGTTTAATTCGATGCT
>Ga0049082_10000341_pt1 | contig 12850 bp, 1 predicted proteins | sample GreLakmeHU45MSRF_FD_66718 | JGI IMG/M metagenome (GOLD analysis project Ga0049082, IMG submission 66718) | Freshwater lentic microbial communities from great Laurentian Lakes, MI, USA - Great Lakes metaG HU45MSRF | ecosystem: Environmental > Aquatic > Freshwater > Lake | place: Great Lakes... | reverse complement strand
ATGTCGGCTCCAGATGATGACGCTTTCGCACAAGGAATAGAACAGGCAATTCGCGACGATGTTTACGGCAAAAGACCGGATATAGGAGGTTGGGAAAAAAGCTCCATTGATTCGCTTTCCGAGGTCGTTCGCCAAGCTGGTTTTACGTCAACGCCCGAGAGCCCTAAAAAGGAAAAAGAAAGACTTGATAAGGCCAAGGAGCGCCGACTCCGAGGAGTGGGTTCAAATAGCAGTCTAGGTTCTGGACGTAGTAATACGAGAGAAGGCGTAGCAGAGTCCGAATTCTCTGAAGGCTCAAAGTGGATTGAACGAGTAAGCACAGAAAACGTAAGAATGGAAGTTATTCCCGCAAAAGATATTTATGGTGACTCAGAAAACGGATACACAACTGTTGGTATATGGAGAACAGATGATGGTGGTGTCGATTACGATTTGAGCGAAAATGTTTTTCTTACAGTAGAAGACGCGGTTGAGTACATAGAGAACATGGACTCCCAGATAGCTGATGACATCTATCCAGATGACCCAAAATTTAGAAGCGTAGAAAGAGTCAATGCTGGAAGTGGCAAAAAATCCAATACCCTCTCTTCTGGAAAAAATAACACAAAGACAAAAACATCACCCCTAGACGGAATGAAAGAGGGAACACGTCTTTCATCAGGGAAACTAGATGAAGTTTATAAATCAATCACAGTGAAATTGATTGATGCCATCGAGAAAGCCGATGGCGACAAGTGGGAAGCCCCATGGCACAAGAACGGTGCATTCCCGAAGAACCCAACAAACAATAACCGCCCTTACTCAAACACAAACCTATTGTTCTTGATGTTCGCTCAAGAAGAAAAGGGTTACAAAAAGCCTTTGTGGGCGACATACAAGCAATGGGAAAAGGCCGGCGGTCAGGTTCGCAAGGGAGAAAAGGGTACGGGAATTCTCGTACCAAGAGTATTTAAGGGCAAGGAAGATGCCGACGGGAACAAGAAGTCAGGTGGTGTCTACTATACGGTTGCCACGCTATTCAATGTTGACCAAATAGACGGAGTTGATGTTTCGAAGTTAGAAGAGGATATTCCAAAACTTTCCGAAGGCCAAAGAATTGCTCAACTTGAAACAGCAATCAAGGAAATTGGTGCAAAAATCACCGAGGCCACACAGGACCGCGCTTTCTATAGACCATCAACCGATGAAATCGTTATGCCACGGTTCGAGGATTTCAAATCACCTCTAGATTTCTACGCAACACAGGCTCATGAAATGATGCACTGGACCGGACACACATCACGTCTGAACCGACCAAATATGAATGCCTTTGGTACAGAAGCCTACGCTTACGAGGAACTGGTTGCAGAAATAGCATCAGCATTCTTTATGGCTGCGCACGGTCTTTCTGCAGAACCACAACCCCAGCACGCCAAATATCTTGCTTCCTGGCTCAAGAGACTCAAGTCCGACCCGGATGCTTTGCAAAAAGCTGTTCAGGACGCTCAGAAGGCAACGAACTACGCCATTGGTCTATCGCCAAGCATGCGTAAACAAATGGCGGTTGCCGAAAATGTCGATGACGTACCAGGTGTGACAATTCCATCTGGCTCACTTAGTTCTGGCGCAAACGCTCTAAGCTCTGGAAAAAATTGGTCGGACCGTGATGTTCAAAAGAAATTAATAGATGAAGCACGAAAAGCAAAACCATTTAAGGCTGATGGAAAAACCGAAAGCTACATGGCGAGCATAGTTAAGCAATACGACCGAAGCGGAAAGCTATCCGATAGACAATGGGAAATTGCATGGGACAACTTTGGTGCAAAAATTTCGGGTGGGTCGGTAGATAAACCTAATAAACCAGATTCCCCTTCTGTCAAAAAATCGGTAACGAAATTCTCTGGTAAGCAAAGAAAAATCATCGAACTCGAAGACGTAGAAGCGTATGACTATCCAAAGCTGCCAGACAACAGAAAGCCAACGGTGGAGCAAGGCGCCGCGATAGATGCGATGATGACTGGCGAAGATGTAAAAATTGCAGCACTAGCCGCTACTGGAAAAACAACTACGGTAATAAATTTTGCAGAAAGAGTATTAGACAAAGAACCAGAGTCAAGAATAGTTTATCTAGTTTTCAACAGAAATGCCAAAGACGATGTTGGTCAACGTGGTATGCCGGAAAACGTGGAAGTCATGACTATGGACGGAATTGCATTTAATGCGTACAAGGCCATAAGACCAGAGATGACTGCAAAGTCTTTTGAAAAAGACAGAGCGCATACCCCACCAATTAAGTCAAATAAGGAAAGAGCTTCGTACCTTGGCGCAAGAGGACTCGTCTCCGAGGGTAATGAGCTTTCAGAGATAGATGTCTATAAGAGGGTTTCCAAGGCTGTTGACGTATTTGCAATTAGCGCCGATACGGAGATTGGACCTCAGCATTTCTCTGGACTAGACAACCCAAAACTAAAAGTCACAGATGAAGCCATACTTCCAGAAATGATAGCCCTGGCAAATAAAATGTGGGCAGACATGAATGACGCGCGTGTTCAGGGTTCTTCTGGGGAGAAAGGTAAGGGAATGTTGCCAATGGGCAATAACCACATAACAAAAATGTGGGCGCTCACAAAGCCAGACATAGGAAAAACTGTTGAAGCAAACGTAGCAATGATTGACGAGGCACAGGACATGAACCCCGTGTTTGCTCAAATATTAAAGGGTTCGAACGGCATTCAGAGAATATATATCGGAGACACAAATCAAGCAATCAATGCCTGGAGAGGTGCCGACGGAAGCACTCTGGATAATGCCTACGCAAAATACGTTATGCCAATTACTGATTCGTTTAGGTTCGGAAAAGAAATAGCCGACAGAGGTAATAGATTCCTTTCACTTTTGGGCAGAAAAGAACGAATGACTGGAAGAAAAACCGACAAATCCGGTAGCCCAGTAAATGGAATAGTTGGTCCAATTGATAACCCCACAATGATTCTTACACGTACCAATGGTGGGGCAATAGTCGCAACTCTTGATACGTTCAAAAATGGTGGAACGGTTTACGGAAGCAAAAACTTTAGAAATGACCTGGACGCATTTATAAACAATATTGAATACTTTCAAACCTCAGCAAACGGAAAGGGATACTACGTAAATACCAACGGGGAAAAGGTATTTGCTCCACCAACACCAAGCAAGGACCTTGATGGAATTACCAATATTGCAGAATTCAACAAAGCCGTTGAGGATGCCGATAACAACAGGCTTAACATGCTTGCAAAATTGCTTGATGAAAACTCGGTTGACGATTTAAGAAATGCTATAAAGAAAATAATTACAGATAAGAAAAAATTACCAGAAGACCGCGATTCCTATATACACATTCAGACCGCGCACACATCAAAAGGTCTTGAGTCGCCAAGGGTAAAAATATGGTCAGACTTTAGAAAACCCAAAAAAGATGCCAACGGGAACGTAATACTCCCCGATGAACAGGAACTCAGATTGTCGTATGTTGCGGTCACTAGGGCCGAAGAAGAACTGGACCTTGGTTCCCTTGACTGGATTATGGACTACACAACCGACGCTGACGGTGCCTCAACCAAGCTTTCAAGCGGTGGCAGAGCAGCACGAAGAGTGGGCGACACTGAATCAACCACCCCCAAGGACAGAACCTCACTTTCATCTGGTCGCAAGGCTCCATGGGACAGAAGAAGGCCGCCAGAGCCACCGCTTCCCGCACGTCTCCAGAAGCTCAAGGATGAAGAAGATGCGGCAAATGGACGTGGCGGTGCTGTGGACAAGCCGAAAGGCCCACCCGCCCCACCGCCGATTCCAAAGACCGCAACAGAGAAGCCAAAGCGACCTGCTGGCCCACCACCAATTCCTGGTGCAAGAAATTCACGCCTCTCTTCCGGCAAGAAAAAGAAGAGAAGTTCTGGTTCTAAGCGTCAACCGATGTCCGATGGTGACCGTCAGGCGTTTGCGGATGGAGTCAGACAGAGAGCATCCACCGTCCCTGCAAAGAAAAAGTCAGGACCAGACGTATCGGAATTTGGGCTTTCAAGTGGGAAAAACAATAGGCAAAGAAGAAGAATGTCCGATAATGATATTTTGCCAAAGCCACTTGACGAGTCCGGAATTGCCGAACTCGCAAAGGGAATCGGTAGTACATCACGAATTGTCGTAGGTGACGTTTCCGACAACAAGAACAGAAAGCCAGATTCTCCATGGTTCGTTGAATCCAAAAAAATAATGGATTTGCTCAAGGATGAAAACGGAGAACTTTTGCCGGATGATGTTCTGGCAAAGACATTTGACATACCTGTTGAACAGGTTGCAAAGCTTCGCAAACAAGGAACAGGAATAGACAGTGAGTCTGCTCATAAAATCCTTCAAACAACAACCGCCGCCGGCAGCGGTGACGCTGGTAGCACCGAGGACGGAGTGAGGAAAATCTGGGGCTTTGACGCATCGCCGTATTGGTACGACACCTACGATGACGCAAAAAATCCAAAGAAAATGAACAGAGAAGAATTCGACGCAATGACAGAAGAAGACTTCAAGACCACCGTAGTGCCAATGTCTTACGAATGGGGTGATGAAGTATCTGGGTTTGACGTGTCTGGGACCAGCCGAACAACAGCACCGGTAAGAATCCGTTCAGAGGTTGATACAACCCGAGGCACATTCATGCTGCAAGACCTATTGGACCACCTTGGTAAGAGCGACGCAACCCGTGAGGAAATAGCCGAAATCTTGGCACTTGAAATTGATGGAAAGAAAGAAAAGCCAGGTCTTGATGCCATCTATAGATGGAGAAGAGATGGTATTCCAAAGAGGACTATGAGTAAGATTATTGAAGACGGAATAATCAAGAGAGCCGAAGACGCCTTTGGGGATGACGGCAAAAGGTTTGACTCAAACATCCCTCAGCCAAAATTCCTTGTAGCCCTAGACGACATGCTTGAGAAAGCAAAGACTCCAAGAACTCAAGTCCAAATGAATGAAATTCTTAATATGAAAGCATCTAACCAGAGGACTAGAAACTCAAGGTCCGGTAAAGAGGGCAAATTCAGTTGGTCTGTTGGCGAAGGTGTCTACTACACACCTAGCGAGGCAGATGAAATACTGTTCAGGCTCAACGAAAAACTGGGAACGAATTTCACCCTGGACGACCTTTTCCCTAGCAGCGACAATGACTCAAAACTGCCAGTGAATAACCCAGTAAAAGACATCAAACCAGTGAGAATGGTGTCCCCAGACATTCCAGGGTCAAAACTCAGCAGTGGCGCTGGCCCCACCCCGAATAACGGAGCACCAGAAAACATAACTCCAAGAATGCAAAAAGAATTGATTGCCTATGCAAAGAATGCAAAATGGAGCAATTTTGCGCAGGGACTCATTCAGAAATTAGACAACGGTGGAGAACTGAGCCCTTCGCAATGGAGAGCTCTGCTCAGAATGCACGATAATCTAGCAAGAAGACGTTAATAGATAATAAAAATAGAGTTTCATTATTAACACTTCCCGTATGGGCTCTATGGTAGGTTATACTTTTACGAATAAAGAATTCAATAAACAGACGGCAATAACGGTCGTTTGCATTAAACATGAAGGACGAGGAGCCGCAATATATGAGCTACGACGATAAGGTCTCTGTCAGCATCGATGCCGACGGTCAGGTTCTCAAGTGCGCAAAAGCCCTAGACGCTAGTGAGTGCGGCTACATAAAGGGTGCTGCGGTATGTGGCAAATGTGGCGCAAAGCCCATGGAAGTCAAGATGGTTCCTGCAGACATATTCACCAAGGTTCATGAAGGTGATACAGAAGAGGGTGTTGTTGATATGGAAGAAACAGACGACGCCGAAGTAATGCCAAAGAAAAAAAAGAAGCCAGCAGAAGTAGCGGCAATGGATGACGAAGAAGACGAGGACGACGAAGTCGACGCAGAGAAAGCCGACCCTGCATCAATGGGAGACGAAGACGAAGACGAAGACATGGATGCGGAAGAAGAAGATACAGACGAGGACGATGAGGCTGTTGCCGTAGAAGAAGACGAAGAAGACGAGGACGAAGAAGAAGTCCCCACAGAAGACGAAGAAGACGATGAAGAAGAAGAAGAAGAAGTTCCTGCAGAAAAAGGCATGCACGAATTTGACGAAATGGCTCCCTTTGTAAAGAAGAAGAAAAAGAAGGGCGTTCCTGCTGACATGGTCGACGAAGACATGGTCGACGAAGATGAGGACATGGAAATGTCTCCAAAAATGCAGGAAAATCGCAAAAGAAGAATTGCATCCATGGGAATGGACGAAAAAGAACTTGGCGAAGACGGTTATGTATGCGCCATAGAACGAAAATCCCTTCCTGGTGGTTCGTCAGTATGTGCAGACTGCCCTGGTGGTTGCATCGCGGAAAAAGGCCTCCCAGGCTTGCTTCATATTGAAGGACTTGCCGAAGAAATGTTTGACGGAAAAGTAATCGATTCAGGTTATTCACCATCGTCAGATTTGTTCGTTGTGGATGTTCAGACCAAAGATGGAGATTCGGTTGAGATTTTCGTAGACGGAACCACATCCGAGGTAATGGGTTGGCACAAATTGGATGGAGAGAAGTTTGAACAAAAGTCCGTAGTGGACGAATTGGTTCTTATTGACTTCTCCGAAGCAGCCGACATTGCCGTCAAGTCAATTGATGGTCACGTTGTTGCAGTTGAGCCTGACACCTTCGAGGGATTTGATGCTTACGCCGTAGAGATTGACGGATTTGATGGCAAATCATACGACGTGTTTGTTGCTCTCGACGGAGAAATTCTCGGTTACGACAAGTACGAGCCAGAAGAGGCAGAAGAGATTGAAGCAGAAGCTGCAGAAATCGCCCTTAAGAGAGCATTCTCCGACGAAAAGAGAATGGCCATGGCAGAAGCGGGCTCAGCCCTTCCTGATGGTTCTTATCCAATAGCATCACACGGTGACCTCAAGAATGCAATTGCTGCCTTTGGTCGCGCTAAAGATAAAGATGCGGCAAAACGACACATCATGAAGAGGGCTCGAGACTTAGAAATGGATGAAATGATTCCAGCATCTTGGGTCGCCGGAACTTCAGCGCCAGAGAAAAAGACAGCAGACGAAGTCGACGGAGAGTTTATGAAATCTCTTGTTGAATTCCAATTGCTCGAATCAGACATAGAACTCTAAAGAGGGGTAACCCGCCATGACGGGTAAGCCGTTCATCAAAACAAGAGTGCTGGTCTCGCATCAGTTCGTATCACCGCTTTCCGGTAGGAAAGATTTTGATGAAGCAGCACTGGCTTTTAAGAAAGCCGTAATTGAATCTATTCGTTCGCCAAGACTCAACGCCGAACTATCGGTCAAGTCGGCAGCAATGTCGGGCTCGATTGGCGAAAAGAAAAAGAACTATGAAGACACCGATGGAAAGACAAGAACTAACAATGGTGCAGCTCCTGGCACAACGGAGGTTGCTGGTGGCTATAGATACAAAAAGGATGCAAAATTTGAAAAAGGTAAAATACTGCAACTATTCCCAACCCGGGATAGCAAGGCATCGTTAAAGAAAACTGTTAATTTTGGGTGGGTTGACGACCCGAATGTTGTTAAACCAAAAAAACCTCAGGGCAGAATAAGAATTCGCAAATTCAAAGTCAACCCAAGAACCCAAGAAGCCATACCAGAATCAGAAGTTGAAATTGACACGATGGGGAATCCCGTTGCCGGTCAAAGCTCCAAGCAACTACCAGGCCAGAAAATTGGACAGAGCGGAAATCTTCTTTCCCGTGCTGCTGGTGCCGCTGGAATAATCGTTGACGAGCTTGGAAAGATGAGATGCCCCCCGGGCACGCCGGCAGCCAACCAATTTACCGACCACATGGGTACAAACTGTTTTGGGTTGACAGCGGGGAATCTAGTGAATGCAGTTCAAGAACTTGCATCCAAGTTTGCGCTTACGGATAAACTGTTTAAAAATAATGAAGGGTTTCTGCGTTCATTCCTTGGAGCCGTAGAAGCAGACCAAACAACAGGCTCCAACTTCTTGGGGCAAAGGTTTTTAAAGCGTTTTACCGGTCAGGGAAGAACGTTCTGGGACCACTACAGGGGCGTAGATGGGGAAATAGCACCAGGAGATATTCCCGAATGGAGCGAAGTCCCCCTAACCGAAGAATCTCGTTGGTTCGTTGGCGGAATGAGGAGAGCCCAGGAGAGACTACAACTTCAAGACACCAGGGTATCTGGGCTTATGGATTTGCTTGGAATAACTAGAAATCCAGATAATTCCCAACATAACGCTGACATAATTTCCGCATTTGATGTTCTCAGGCAAAAAAACATGTGGGAAATCAACGTAAAGAACAGACCAACACACTCAGAGGTCCTTGCCGAGATAAACGGGAGACTGATTAAAGGTTTTCCTGGGTTCTCCGAACTTGAACCGTCTGTGCAGGATTCCCTAAGAAACAAAGATATTGCTCGCTACTACGAAAACGAAAGAGCCCTATTGGAGGCAGCTCTGGAATCATTCGTAATGAATCCAGAGCATATGAGGGACATCGCAATTATTGATTTCGTAAATGTCGGCGACGACGAAGCGAGCGCTCAGCCATTGTCCATGGAGGGTTCTGACTGGATGGGTTCACAGATTAATTTGGACCCATTCGGAATAATGGAAAGACAAGAAGCGCTAATCCCCGAATTGCAGCCTGATGAAAGATTAAGAATAGATGTCGTTGGTGCAGCCACCGACGCAGAAGCCGCTTCTCAACTTTCTGATTTTTTAGTTACGGCGAACGGTCATTCAAAACAGCTTGCAGCAATGGTTGAACCTAGAGCCTATGCACGACACATCATGAAACACGAAATTGCCCACACAATACAAATTGCCGCATTTCAAAAAAAGATTCGCGAAAGTTTGGCACTAAATGGATTTGTTGAAGCTAAAGGAAAAGACGGAAAAATTAGAAAAATCACAGACATAAAGGACCTTACAAGTCAGGACGTATTTGACATACTCGCTTCAGTCGGGGATGGTGTTGATACCGAAGCACTTGGGGCCGTAATGTCAAGACTTGAAAACGTTAAATTCCTCGCCGGCTCATACCCGAACATGTACGAAAAAGACATCTGGGTTCTGGAACTCACCGCAGAGCTCCACGCGCTTAGGGACCTTGGGATTATCTATGGCGACGACGTTGACGCCGCCCTTGAGTGGATGGATGATATTGCCGACGGTCGACATACTGATAGACGAATCCGCTCAGATATCGAAACAATGAAAATTGTACAGGATTCGTACTATATAAATCCAGGTTCGGATGTGGGGATACCAAGTGAATCCTTTGATGACCTAAGAGCGAGAGACGTTATTGCTCAGAGAGAATATATAAAACAGATAAAGAAGAGTGCTTCTGGCTATTCAGAGAAAGACATTGTCTCGCAGATGGCGAATATTGAAGGTGATATTGACGTTCTTGATTCCAGAATTGAGAGAATGACCAAGGACGGGATAGACATCACCGACGTTGCTAATGAACGTGATTTTAAAATTGCACAGAAAAAAGCTTTTGAATCTGCATGGAAGAAAAAATACGGTGTTGGCGTTCCTGGAGAGAGTAAAAAACTTCAAGAAAAAGTAGATGCCATGAGATTCTCAGAATCAACTCTTTCACCTGCCGCTATGGAAGAAAGACGCAAAGCGTTAAAGCTGCAATCCCTTAAGGAAAAAGCGGACTCAATGAGTCCTACCGACCTGGTTCGCCAAATGGTCGACTACGAATTAAAGATGAGACAAAAGGGTATCGTCGATGCAGACAGAGCATTACTGAAAGATGAAAGCAAAGTATTTAGAGATAGGTACAAGAACCTTCTTGCCGAATCTGGCGATACCCGTGGATGGCCGGCACAGAGAAGAGAGTTAGAAAAAAACATAGACGAACTGCTCAGGCCGACAAAAACCGCAGTCGTAAAAGACCCAAAGTCCTTCAATAACAACAACAGCGCAGTCGATTTTGGAAGCTCACAAAGAGGAGAACTTCTAAAAGGAAAGACTCAACGACAAATAGATGCAGTTCAAATGTTGTCGGATACCGAATTTTCATCCGCTGGGCAATTGCTTGACCCGGGTAAACAGGCAATGTCTGCTGATGCCATCACCAAAAGAAACGAACGCCTCAAAAAGCTTGGTCTACCAATAGACCCGACATCAAGAGAGAGTGGCTCGATTGATGAACAAATTGAAAATATCATAATTCCGTCAATGGAAGTTATGGATGATTCCTTAATAGGCGCAAATATTGAAGTAGAAGCAATCATCGACATAGACGTAGATTTGGAAACCGGACAGATACTAGAGAACGATATTGCTCACGAAGGCTTTGTCAGTGGTCGAGTCGTTACGAAAAAACAACCAGGTCTTGGAATACTGAGTGATTCCGAGGTTGTAGACGGCAAGAAGAAACATCGAGTAATCATTCAGGCCACAGAGACAGATAGGGGAATGTTCCCCCATTGGTCCATGGATGTTGATGCAGACGATAAACGAGACCAAAAACTAATCATGCCTCCAGGCAAAATGAGGGTCGTCGGTAGGAAAGAAGACGGAACAATAATTGTTCAGATTATTGAACAAAAAAATACAGAGGATGTCCTTTCGTCTCTCACCAAAGATGGACCCGACGGAAAACCATGGAGTTCGTCTACCCACAAACGGATAGAGAAGATTTCAAATGAATACCTCATCAAACGTCGCGATGGTGCCCCACTAAGGTCAAATAGGCCTATCAAATCTGTTGAGTCAGAGGAGAGAAGCATATTGGCCAAACGAGAGATACTGGCTTCTGGTGGAAATTTTGGCGAGCCGCCGTCTGATGATTACATTGACGAAGTTATTAATGACATTCCATCCGAACCAGATGCTTTGGGCCCCCTGACCAACAGAGAAGGAAGAAAGGCCGAAAGACTTACGAGAAGCACTAAGAACATTTCCGACATCAAGAAAACCCTATCCTCTGGCGCAAATAATGATATCGAACAAATCGACATGGACCCACAGGTTAAGAAAATCATTTCAGAGAAAGACCCAGCTGAAATAATCAAAATGGTAGAAGATGCGGCAGTCGAAATGCATGCAGGTTTTGATAAGCGTCCGCGCGCTCGAATGAGAGAGCAAGAGCTGGACGAACTGGTTACCGGTGGAGAGAAACGTTCCATAATTCCGAAATTTATTAAAGGTGCCCGGGAGTCGAGTATGGCTCGCAGATTCCGCAGACGCCAAGAACAGGCATTTCTGGATAAAGAGAAACAAGAATTGACCGCATCCGAGGCTGCAAAAAAATTCAATTCCCTAAAAGATGCAGGTCTTGGAGGTGGCGGCCTTGACAACATCGACGATGCGACACTACTAAAAGAGCACGGACTGGTTCGTTCCAAGCAAAAGAGCGTTCTTTCTGACAAGCCGATATATATAGCCGATTCCGCAGATGACGCCATCGCTCTTCTTGCTCACGGTTATGAGGTAGAGGTAAGAAATACCGGAGAAAGAAAAATGGTAAAGAACGCGGCTCTTCAAACAGAAGCCGAACTAACAAAGATTGCCGAGTTAGAGGCGACAAAACTAGAACTTACAGGCGACGACGCAAAAGCATACGTTAAAGATTTCATGGAGAAACACGACATCGACCTGTGCGGACTATACAACAAAAAACAAAACGTATTCTGCAGCGAGCACATCAACATAAATAGGCAACACATGCCTCAGAGTGCAGGTCCACCCCAGAGTTCGGAATCAATAGCAGCACGAGCCATGGTTTCAGGACTAATTGGTGGAGACTTCAAACCTGTTGGTGGTCTCTCGAAAGATGATACAGATAGATATAAAAAACTTGCCAAGGCGATGAGCAATCCTAAAGGTTTTGCTGAGGTGCAGGAAAGCGACAGGGAATGGGTTTTAAGTAAAACAGATTGGACAAAATCCGAACCTGGAGCAGTAGACGAACTTTACGATTTCCTCAGAAGCGCTCTCGGTGGGGACGATAAGGTTGTGCGGAAATCAATTGATGTTGATGATTTGGTGGCATCCCAGAAGCAATTGAGAAATTCACAAATCGATAGCCAGGCTGAAAACATTGCCAAACTATACCTGGAAGCAAGAAAAGGCTGGGGCAAAGCCGGAACTCCTGAGTTCATGGAAAAGAGACAAGAATGGCTCAGCAATGTAGACGAGGCGTGGTTTCAAAAACCAACCGTAACTACATCCATAGACGGCTTCATTGTTGACGGACACCACAGGTGGGCCGCAATAAAACTATTCAATGACAGCGTTCCACAAGAAGAGAGACTCAAGGTTGAGGCGTTCGAGGTTCAAACCAACATCCATGAAGCCCTACTGCTTTCCAAAACATTTCAAGAACATTTTCAGATAAAGGGAAAATCTGTTGGCAAAACGGAAGCGTACAAAGACAATGGAGAAATTCTCCCAATAAGCAAGGAAGATTTAGATGCTTCTATGCAAGACCTTAAAGATAATTTTCCAAAGTACGCACAGGAAATAATAGATAAGGGCATATATCCAGTAACTGTGGATAATCTGTCGTTTAAACCTGTCCGCAATGAGCCACGTTCCCCTGGGTTGAAAGACAACAGAGACAGGTCGGTTTCTCAATACGGAATGGAATGGAAACCAGCATATTCAGAAATTGAATCCGTTGAGGCATCAAAGAAATGGGATGGATGGGACGATGTCCCACTAACCGAAGTTGATTTGTCATCGATAGACATACGCCCAACAGAGTCCCACCTAAAGGGTGAGTCAATAGACAAGGTTGTAGAAGGAAGGGAAGCATTCAGAGAGGGATATCATCCAAATC
>Ga0049082_10000336_pt1 | contig 12902 bp, 13 predicted proteins | sample GreLakmeHU45MSRF_FD_66718 | JGI IMG/M metagenome (GOLD analysis project Ga0049082, IMG submission 66718) | Freshwater lentic microbial communities from great Laurentian Lakes, MI, USA - Great Lakes metaG HU45MSRF | ecosystem: Environmental > Aquatic > Freshwater > Lake | place: Great Lakes... | reverse complement strand
GAGAACGCGGCACGCTCGAGCAGCTCATCGTGACGCCGATCAGTCGCACGAGTCTGATGCTCGGGAAGCTCATCCCGTTCGTGCTGGTGGGCTATGTGCAGATGTCGGTGATTCTCGCTCTGGGTGTGATCTTCTTCGACATCCCGATCATGGGCAGCCTCGGGCTGCTCTATGCATTGGCACTGGTGTTCATTGTGGCCAGTCTTGGCGTGGGGCTGCTCATTTCCACCGTGGCGCGCAGTCAGGTGCAGGCGATGCAGCTGAGCTTCTTTTTCATGCTGCCCAACATCCTGCTGTCGGGCTACATCTTCCCGCGCGCCGCGATGCCCGAGCCGGCGCAGTGGGTGGGCGCGCTGCTGCCGCTCACGTGGTTCCTGGATATTCTGCGCGGCGTGTTGCTGAAAGGCGTGGGCATGCGCGACCTGTGGACGCAACTCGGGGTGCTGTCAGCGGCAGCGCTCGTGTTGCTGGTGGTGTCGGTGCGGCGCTTCTCCAAGACATTGGATTGAGCCTACTCGTGCCCCTTCACCGCGTGTGGGCGATACGACGCCTCGAGTCGCGTGATCTCATCGGCTGACAGCACGATGTCGACGGCGCCGATCGCTTCGTCGAGCTGATACATCTTGGTGGCGCCGATGATCGGGGCCGTGACGGCGGGCTTCGATAACAGCCATGCCAGTGCGATCTGCGCCATCGGCACGCCGCGTTCGGCGGCAATCGCGCGCGTGGCGTCCACGATCTCCCAATCCTTTTCGCCTTCGTACAGCCCCACCGCGTAGGCATCGTGCGTGGCGCGCGTGGTGGACGTGCGATCGTCGAGGGCGGAGCGCGTACCGGCCAGCAGGCCGCGGGCGAGCGGCGACCACGGGAGTACGGCGATCTTTTCCGATTCGCACAGCGGAATCATCTCACGCTCCTCCTCGCGGTAAAGGAGGTTGTAGTGATTCTGCATGCTCACGAAGCGCGACCAGCCGTTCAGCTCTGACGTGCCAAGGGCGCGCGCGAACTGCCATGCCCAGCCAGAACTCGCGCCGATGTAGCGCACCTTGCCCGACTGCACGAGGTGGTCGAGCGCGGCGAGCGTTTCCTCGATGGGCGTGTGCGCATCGAAGCGATGGATCTGATACAGGTCGATGGTGTCCACGCCCAGACGCTGGAGGCTGGCCTCGCACCCCTGTACGATGTGCTTGCGGGAGAGTCCGCGCATGTTCGGGCCGGGGGCCATGGGCTGGTAGACCTTGGTGGCCAGCACGATTTCGTCCATGCGCCCGTACTCCCGCAGCGCACGCCCGGTAACCTCCTCGCTCATGCCAAGGGCGTACATGTCGGCCGTATCGAAGAAATTGATGCCGGCTTCGATGGCGCGCCGGAAGAACGGGCGGGCGTCCTCCTCGCTGAGCACCCAGGGGCGCCAGCTGGGGGTGCCGTAGCTCATGCAGCCGAGGCAGAGACGGGAGACGGACATCCCGGTGGAGCCGAGCGTGGTATATCGCATGGGGACGAATCGCAGGAAGGGACCGGACCAGACCGCATCCGGCGATAAATTAAGGGAACCGAACCACGTGCTCGCCGCTAGAATGTATGCACCCTCTACTCCGACACCGACGCCCATGCTGATTCGCCGTCCCGACGACATCCAGTCTTCCGACATCACGCCGGAAACCGTCTACCAGAACCGCCGGGCCTTTATTGGTACGGCCGGGGCGCTGGCGCTGGGCGGACTGGTGGCGCCCTCGGCGCTCGAGGCCATGCGCTTCGATCGCGGTACGGCGGGCGCGTACCCGGGGCTGCAGCAGGACGACAAGCTGACGCCCGAGGAAGACGCGACCAGCTACAACAATTATTACGAGTTCGGGACCGGCAAGGAGGATCCGAAGGATCAGGCGAAAGACTTCAAGCCGATGCCGTGGACCGTGAACGTCGAGGGGCTGGTCAAGAAGCCCCGTCCGTACTCATTCGACGAGCTCGTAGGCAAGCTGCCGGTGCAGGATCGGGTCTACCGCCATCGCTGCGTGGAAGCGTGGTCGATGGTGATCCCGTGGCAGGGCGTGCAACTCAAGGATGTGGTGGCCCGTTGCGAGCCGTTGCCCGGTGCCAAGTTCGTGGAGTTCACCACGCTGTACGATCCGCGCCGGATGCCGGGTCAGGCCCGCGCCGTGCTGCCGTGGCCGTACAAAGAGGCGCTGCGTCTCGACGAGGCCAACAATCCGCTGGCGTTGCTGGCCACGGGCATGTACGGCAAGGCGCTGCCCAACCAGAACGGGGCGCCTCTCAAGCTCGTGGTGCCGTGGAAGTACGGCTTCAAGGGCATCAAGGCGATCGTGAAAATCAAGTTCACCGACAAGATGCCCAACACGACCTGGAATGACGCCAATCCCAGCGAGTACGGCTTCTACGCCAACGTGAATCCGATGGTCGACCATCCGCGGTGGAGCCAAGCCAAGGAGCGTCGGATCGGACAGTTCATCAAGATCCCCACGCTGCCGTTTAACGGCTACGCGGCGCAGGTCGCGTCCATGTACAGCGGCATGGATCTGCGGAAGTACTACTGAGCCCTGCCATGCGGTCGATGCTCATGCGCGCCGAATCCCCGATTCGGCGCGCGATCCGGCCTGCCCTCTGGCTGCTGGTGATCGTGCCCGCCATCGTGCTCGTGGCGCAATTGCTGCTGGATCAGTTAGGCGCCGAACCAATCGAAGCGCTTGAGCACGCCTCTGGGAAATGGACGCTTCGCTTCCTCGCCGGGTCGCTGGCGATCACGCCGCTCATGGGACTCACGGGCTGGGGCTGGCTGGTGGCGCAGCGACGTTTTCTTGGACTCGCCACGTTCTTCTGGGCGATCGGGCACCTCAGCGTCTACACCGTGCTCGACCAGTTCTTTGACTGGCCGGCGATCGCCGAGGACATTCTCAAGCGGATCTACATCACGCTGGGGATGCTGGCGTTCGTGCTCATGATTCCGCTCGCCGTGACGTCGACCAAGGCGTCCATTCGGCGACTGGGCGGCAAGCGGTGGAATCAGCTGCACCGGTTAGTGTACCTGTCGGCGGTCGCCGGCTGCGTGCACTTCCTGTGGGCAGTCAAGAAGGATCTCGTCGAGCCGATGATCTATGCCGCGGTTTTTGCCATCCTGTTTGCCCTGCGTCTGATCCTGCGCAAGCGGGGGCCGCGGACACCGTTGGGGTCACCGAGAGGTTGAGCATGTCATCGATGCGGGAGGCGAAGGACCGGTCCCCGGTCGCTCTGGCGAGTTTCGATGCGTTTGCGATCGCCGCTCCCGGTCTCGCGCCCCTGATTGCCGCCGAGTGCATCGCGCTGGGCGTCACCCCCCGCGACGTCAGCCCGGCCGGTGTGTCGTTCAATGCCACCGCTGAGCAGCTGTTCACGGTAAACCTCTGGTCGCGACTGGCCAGCCGTGTGCTGGTGCGCTTGGCCGAGTTCGAGGCGCGCGATTTCGCGACGCTCGAGAAGATGGCCTCGCGTGTGCCGTGGCATCTCGTGCTCTCGCCCGGCGCGGCGGTGCGATTGCGCGTGACGTGTCGCAAGTCGCGATTGTATCACTCGGATGCGGTGGCCGAGCGCGTGGCGCGCGGCATCACCAACAGCATCAAGGGCTCGCAGGCGCTCGGCCGGGCCAAGGATGACGAGGAGGACGACGACGGCAACACGCAGTTGATCGTCGTGCGCTTCGATCACGACCGGTGCACGATCAGCGCCGACAGCTCGGGGGCGCTGCTGCACCGACGCGGCTGGCGGCAGGCGATTGCGAAGGCACCGCTGCGCGAGACGCTGGCGGCGGCGATGCTCGCGGCCTGTGACTGGAACGGCGAGGTGCCGCTGGTGGACCCGTTCTGCGGATCGGGCACGATCGGTATCGAAGCGGCGCTGCGGGTACGTCGCATGGCGCCGGGATTGGGGCGCGAGTTCGCGATGGAGCTGTGGCCGGGGGCCGACGCGCCGATGCACGAGCAGGTGCGCGCGACGGCGAGGGCGGAACAGTTACCGTCGGTGGGCGCGCCGATCGTGATGCGTGACCGCGATGCGGGTGCGTGCAAGGCCGCCGTGGCCAACGCCGAGCGCGCGGGGGTACTGCAGGATCTCGTGATCGAGCAGGGGCCGCTGTCGGATACGTCGCTCGAGGCGATCGGTGCGACGGGACTGGTGTTGACCAATCCGCCGTACGGCCTGCGCATCAGTGATGGGGCCGATCTGCGATCGCTATACGCCCGACTGGGCGATGTGGTGCGCGCCGGCGGCCGCAGATGGCAGCTCGGCATGCTGGTGCCCGATCGTGCGCTGGCGGCGCAGACGCGGCTCACGTTTGATGCGGTACTTCGCACCGCGAACGGTGGGTTCCCGGTGGACGTGCTGGTGTCGCGCGCGTAGACCTGCGCGCGACACCGCCGGACACTTACACGCGGAAGTGATCAGGGCGCCAGGTTTTGATCTGACTCTTGATCTCCTTGCCCTTGAGCGCCGGATTCTTCACCACCATCTCGACCATCGAGGCCAGCTCGGCGTCGCTCGCGAAGCGCAACGCGATGTAGTGGTACGGCGAGAAGGCGGCCTCTGCGCGCGCGGCGAGATCAGCCGGCAGCAGGCGGGCATAGCGGAGCTGCTCTTCGAGGCGGATCAAGCGGTCCTGGGCGCGGACCGGCGAGAGCCGCGATATCGAGACCGCCCCGAACAGCGCCAGCGCACCCACCAGCAGGTAGTGCGTCTCGACATCTCGGATCGTCATCGCCCGCCACGCACTCCAGATCAGGAAAATCATCGAGAGCGGAGCAGCGAAGAAATGGAACATGGGCATAAACCGCGCGTGATTGGCGAAGTTCTGCGTCTTGTCAGCCATGGTGGTGTGTCCTGTTGAAGAAGATCGGTGGATTATAAGGCGTCGATCAGTGCGGCAGCCGTGGCAAAACGTGTCTCCCACGTGCCCTGCACAACGGTAACCGGCGCGTCAAATCGCGCCAGCGTGTCGCGAAAGAGGGTCTGCACGTCGACTCGGCGTGCTTCGCGGTCGCGGATGCCGTCGGCGATCCACGGTACGTCGATCTCGAGCAGCAGATAGTGCGCGGCGCGGCGCGCCATGGCCGCCTGCTCAATGAACGCGGGGCAGCGGCCGAAGTAGTGATGGCAGTATACGACCGTGCTGATCAGGTCAGTGTCCTGCAGCAGCAGCGTGTCGCCGCGGGCAATGGCGGCGGCAATGTGCGTGTCTTCCCGCGCCATCTGCCCCATGGCGATGGGGCCATGATCGCCATCGTCGAGCGGCGCGCCCTTGGCGGCGGCATAGTCGCGCACGAACTCGGGCACGCACGTGAGGCCATAGCGCGCGGCCAACTGCAGGCCGAGCGTAGTTTTCCCAACCGACTCTGAGCCCGTGAGGACGATACGGGTCAGCTGGTGCGCTGTGTCCGCGCCGCCGATCGATGCCATTGCACGTAGCCGATGATGGCGAGCACCAGAAACACGGCATACAGCATCGCCGTGAGCGGGAGCTGCCGGTTGATGAACAGACCAATGTAGACGACGTCTACGGCGATCCAGAGCAACCAGTTCTCGAGGAATTTGCGCGTCATCATGTACTGTGCCACGAGACTGATCGATACGAGCGCCGCATCGAGCCATGGGAGCGCGGCGCCAGGTAGGCGACGGGTGATCGTGGCCAGCGTGACCCACGACACGAGCGCGATGGCGACCATCAGCAGCGCCGTGCGGCGCGGCGTGCTCGTGACAACCACCGCGTGATGGCCTGGTCCAGCGCGCAACCAATGCCACCATCCGTACAACGACAACACCAGATACACCGCTTGCAGCCCGGTGTCGGAGTAGAGGCCGGTGCGGGCGAACACGACGATGTAGAACCCGGCGTTGAGCACACCGAGCGGCCAGCTCCAGATGTTCTCACGCGTGATCAGCCACACGTTGAGCACGCCCGTGATGAAGCCGAAGAGCTCCGGGCAGGAGCTCCCGTGCGCAGCGAGCCAGGCGCAGGGCTCGGACAGGAGGTGGAACTCCGTACTGGTCATGAGACGGAAAGCTAATTAAGGTTCTCTGCACATGACCGGGGTGCCGGCGCCGCTAGTGCGCGTTGGCTGAGAGAGTCCCGTAGAACCTGATCCGGCTCGTACCGGCGTAGGGAGTCCAATCGATGTATCCGCACGCAATCGCGCGCCCATGGCGCGCGCCGCGACTTGGTGTCGCTACCCTCAGCGCTGCCCTCAGCGCTGCCCTCCTGACTGTTGCCGCCGCCTCGCTCGGCGCGCAATCCCGCTCCGACAGCGCCAAGGTCGCGGCCAAGGCCGACTCCGTGCGCACTATCGAAGGCGTGTTGGTCCGCGCTATCCGTGCCAATGAACAGGCGCCGATCTCGCAAACCACCATCGGTCGCGCCGCTATCACGCAGCGGCACTTCGGGCAGGACGTCCCGATGCTGCTGATGAATGCGGCGCCCTCCATGACGTCGCACACCGAAACCGGCACCAGCTGGGGCTACAGCTACCTGCGACTGCGCGGCATCGACCAGACGCGCATCAACATCACGCTCGACGGTGTGCCGTTGAACGACATGGAAGATCAGGTGCTGTACTTCGCCAACCTCGCCGACCTCATGTCGAACGTGCAGTCGGTACAGGTTCAGCGCGGGGTAGGTACGAGCACGGCCGGCACGGCGTCATTCGCCGGCAGTGTGAATTTCGAAACTATGCCAGTGGCGCGTGCTGATGCCGGTGGTGACGTACAGTTGCAGATGGGATCGTTCGGCGCACAACGCGTGAGCGCGTCGTTCAACTCGGGGCTCACCGACAGCAAATTCGCGGTGTACGGCCGCGCCAGTGCGCTGCGCACCAACGGCTACCGCGATCACAGCGGTGTGATGGGACGCTCGGCCTTCGTGGGCGCCGGCTGGTTCGGCGCACGCGACGTGGTGAAGCTCACCACGCTGGTGGGACTGCTGGCCGATACGCTTTCGTATACCGGCGCGACGCTCGAGCAACTCAAGACGAATCGTCGCTACAACCCGCTGCAGCCCAACGAGCGCGATAAGTTCGGACAGCAAATGGTGTCGCTGGCGTACACACGCGCCTTGAAGAACGGGGGTTCGGCGAGCACCACGGTATACCGCAACTCGGCCAGCGGCAACTACGACTACTTCGAGCTGCCCGACCGCTATCGCTTTAACTTGGCGCACACGTGGTATGGCGTGACGAGCGCATACAACGTGGAGCGCGGCGCACTGCGCCTGAACACCGGCATCAACGCGAACACGTACCAGCGCGCGCATCGCGGCTACTTTCAGCCCTCCACCACGCTGTACGACAACACCGGCCACAAGCAGGACGCCAGCGCGTTTGCCAAGCTGTCGCTCGACGCTGGCAAGGCCCGTTGGTTTGCCGACCTGCAGGGACGCTATGCGACGTTTCGCTACGTGCCCGACGCCAACGCCGGGATCGACGAGCGCCGCATTGATTGGATGTTCTTTAATCCGAAGGGCGGCGTCACGTACCAGCTGGCCACGGGTCTTTCCACGTACGCGTCGTACGGCATCACGAGCCGCGAGCCGGCGCGCAATGATCTCTTCGCCGGTGACGATGACCTGAACAGCGGAAACGTGGCCGACTATGGTGACTTTACGCGCGTGAAGCCGGAGTCGGTACGCGACGCCGAGCTGGGCATCACGTGGTCGCGCGCCACGATGGATGTGTCGGCGAATCTGTACAGCATGGATTTCCGCAACGACATCGCGCGCATTGGAGCGCCCACGGCGTCGGGTTCGATTTTGCGGCGGAATGTGGGCAACAGCTACCGGCGTGGCATTGAAGTCGATGCGGCGTATCGCGGCATCTCACGCGTGCTGCTGGCCGGCAACGCCACGTGGAGTCAGAACCGCATCGCGCAGTTCACCGATTCGTCGCGCGGCACGCCGGTGGTGCGGCGTAACGTGACGCCGCTGCTTACGCCGGCGTTTATCTCGTCGCATCGCATTGAGCTGTCGCCGACGAACCGCTTTATGGTGAGCGTGGAAGGCCGCTATCAGTCGAAGGCGTATCTGGATAACACCAGCAGCGCAGATCGTGTATTGCCTGACTACTACACGCTCGATGCATCGGCGCGGGCTACCGTTGGCCGTTATGCACTCACGGTGCGCGGTGCGAATCTGGGTGATACACAGAAGTTCGCGAGCGGTGCGGTGTCGGGGTCGGGGCGGGTGCGGTACTTCGTATTGCCGGCGCGGGCGGTGTTTGCGACGCTGAGTGCGGAGTTCTGAGGGGAACGTCAGCGCGCTGTGGCTGAGGGGCGCGTCAATGGATAGGCTTTTGGTTCACGCGAAGGCCGCGAAGGGCCGCGAAGGGCGCGAAGAACAGCAACAACATTTTTTCTTTTGCTATTCTTCGCGTCTCTTCGCGATCTTCGCGCCCTTCGCGTGAACCAAAGAGCTCGCGACCGTCAGCACCCGCGACAGTCGCCGCGCCCCTATCGAAGCGGCTATCCTGCTCGCACTTTTCGGAATGGCCTCACTCCGTCGAACCCTCGCGGCGTCCATCGCCCTCGCCGCGCTCGCCGCCGCCCCTCTCGCGGCTCAACAACTCCGCCCCGCCGTCGACGCGTGGCGCCGCGCCCACGAGCGCGAGATCCTCGACGAAGCGTTCGCCCTGATGGCCATCCCCAACGTGGCCTCCGACAGCGCGAACATCCGTCGCAACGTCGAGTTTCTGACCGCGGCCTTCGCCAAGCGCGGCGTGGCCATGCGGCCGTTGCGCGCGCCCACCGGGGGCAGTCCCGCCCTGTTCGGCGAACTGAAAGCGCCCGGGGCCACGCGCACCATCGTGATGTACGCGCACTACGACGGACAGCCGGTGGCCGGGGGCGGATGGAACGGCGACCCCTTCACCCCCGAACTGCGCCGCTACGCCAACAGCGTGGCCACCGACGCCGTGGCCATGCCGGCCAAGGGCGACACCATCGATCCCGCCGTGCGCATCCGTGCCCGCTCGGCCAGCGACGACAAGGGCCCGATCATCGCCATGCTGGCGGCGCTCGACGCGCTCAAGGCGGCCAAGAAAGCGCCCACGGTGAATGTGAAGTTCTTCCTGGAAGGCGAAGAAGAAGCCGGCTCGGCTCACCTGGGCGACCTGCTCAAGGCGCACAAGGCGGTGCTGGCGGCCGACGCATGGCTGTTCTTCGACGGCCCCGCCCATGTGAGCGGTGCGCCACAGCTCGTGCTCGGCGTGCGCGGCGTGATGGGCATCGACGTCACGTTCTATGGCCCCAACCGCGCATTGCACAGCGGACATTACGGCAACTGGGCGCCCAACCCCGGCGTGGCGGTGGCGCACTTCATTGCCAGTGTGCGCGACATGGACGGCCGCATCAAAATCGCCGGCTTCTACGACGACGTGCCGGCCATTGCCGACGCAGACCGCGCGTTGGGCAAGGCGCTGTCGAATACCGACGACTCGCTGCGCACCTCACTGGGGCTCGCGCGCACCGAAGCGAACAACGCCGCCTTGGGCGAGCGCATCATGCTCCCCGCGCTCAATATCCGCGGCATTCGCACGGGCGAAGTGGGTGGCGGAGCGGCCAACGCTGTGCCCACCAGTGCCAGCGTGTCCATCGATTTCCGCTTGGTGCCCGACCAGCAGCCCACGCGCATCTGCGAGTTAGTTACGCGTCATCTCGTGTCGCTGGGCTACACGGTGGCCACCGACCCCAACGCCGCCGCGCGCAGCACCGATCGCGCTCACTTGGCGTACTTGGGCTGCGGCGGTGGCTACACCAGCGTGCGCGTGGCGTCCACGCTGCCGTCGGTGCGCGCGGTACAAACGCTGATGACTCGCGCCTACGGCCGCGAGCCGTTCGTGATGCCGATGCTGGGTGGGTCGCTACCGCTGTTTCACTTCGTGGAGCAGCTGGGCGCCACGGTGATCACGGTGCCCACGGTGAATGCCGACAACAGTCAGCACGCGCCCAACGAGAACCTGCGCATCGGCAATCTGTGGGACGGCATCGGCGTAATGGCCGAGCTGATGGCGGGGCTGGGGCCGCTGTGGCCGGGCGGGGCGTCGCCGGTGATGAAGTAGGGCGTTGCCCACAATCCGCTATCGATCTACCTTTCGTATGACGATAGTTTGATCGATACGGAGACTGGGAGGTCCATATGGACGTGGTCACGATTTCGCCCAAGTATCAGGTGGTGATCCCGCGGAGCGTTCGCGAGCGGCTCCAGCTGGAGCCTGGGCAAAAGGTGCAGGCCATCGTGTACGGAGATCGCGTCGAGCTGATCCCATTGCGGACCGCGCGGAGTCTGCGCGGATTCGTGCGCGGCATCGACACAGCTGTCGACCGTGACGCTGATCGCGAGTAGGGCTGCGCCATGGTTACTCGTGCCAAGTTCAATGTGGTCGACTCGTCGGCCTGGCTTGCCTATTTCGCCGATACGGCGCATGCGGGAAAGTTTGCCGCTGCCATCGAAGACGAGCGGCGGCTCGTGACGCCGGCCATCTGCCTGCTGGAAGTATTCAAGGTGATCGCGCGTCAGCGCGGAGAGAGTGACGCGCTGCAGGCGGTCGCGGTGATGCAGCAGGGACGCGTGGTCGACCTCGACGCGACGCTGGCGCTTCGAGCGGCAGCTCTCGGCCTCGAGCACAAGCTGCCGCTGGCCGACAGTATCGTGTACGCGACCGCGCGCGAACTTGGCGCGACGGTGTGGACGCAGGATGCCGACTTCGAAGGGCTTCGGGACGTCGAGTACGTCCCGGCGGCCCGTTAGCGCACGCGGCCGCTCACCCCGCGCCCTTCCCCATCCGGCACTTGTCGCTGCAGTAGCGCACGCTCTCCCAGTCGCGCTCCCACTTCTTGCGCCAGCTGAAGGGGCGGCCGCAGCGGGCGCACAGTTTGTCGGGGTGGCCGTTCACGCCCTGGCCGCGTACGCCGCCGTCGCGCGGTCGTTTGGATTCTCTTGAAGGCATCGCTCCCCAAGCGACGTGCGACGGTGCAGAGTTCCCAGATGCACAGTTCGCACAGTCCTCACGATCCGGCGCACTTTCCCGCCCGCACGGAAGACCTCCTCTATTCCGATTATCGGAAAACAGAGGAGCTCGGCACGCTCCGCCAGGCAGCCCGCGCCTTGGCGGCCGAAACGAACTCGCAAAGCGTGCTCCGTACATTATGTGAGCTTTCCATGGTACGTGGACAAGCGACTGGCGCTGCAGTGGCGGAATTAAGTGGTGATAATGGCGTGTACGTAGCCTGCGCCGGTCGAGCAAATGACCTGCTGTCCATGACCTTCGCCTTGGAGGGCACGGTCACCGGACGGGTCGCCAACGAATTGCGGGCGATCACGATCCTCTCGCCCGACGCCAGCTCTCCCTTTTTCGCCGAGCTACTGCCACGCTTGGGCATCGGACCGATTCTGCTGCTTCCGCTCCTGGCCAACGGGCAGCTGTTCGGCGTGCTGTCCATTTCGCGAGACACCGGTCACCCCCAGTTCGACGACGCCGACGAAGAACGACTGGGCGTCATGGCCGACCTCGCCGCGCTGGCGCTCTGGAAGGCCCGATTGCTGGAAGACGCCCGCTCGGCTGACGCTGCCAAAACCAGCCTCTTAGCGACCCTATCGCACGAGCTTCGCACCCCGCTAACGGCACTCGAGGGGTACAGCGAACTCTTGGAGGACCAGATCCTCGGCCCGCTGTCGCCCGAACAGCAGGACGTGGTGATGCGGCTGCGCACGGTCGGACGGCACTTGGGCTCGCTCATCGAGGACATTCTCACCTACGCCTCGCTCGAGGCCGACCGCCTCACGCCGCGCAACGCCACCGTCCGTGTGCCCGAACTGCTGGATTCCCTCCACCCGTTCATCGAACCGCTGGCGCGCGAAAAGGGGATCGAGTTTTCGATCGACCTCGAGTCGGGGCTCCCGTCGATGCACACCGACGAGGACCGCGTGCGGCAAATCCTGCTCAACCTCTGCCAAAATGCGGTGAAGTTCACCGAAGAGGGCGCCGTGTCGGTGCGCGTCACCCGCGGATCGCCGCTGGCCGATGGCGCGACCACGGTCCGGTTCGCCGTGCGCGACACCGGCATCGGGATCGAGTCCACCGACATGCAGCGCCTATTTCGCCCCTTCTCCCAGATCGAGAACGTGCCGGCCGGGCGGCATCGGGGTACCGGCTTGGGGCTCTACATCGCGCGCCGCCTCGCCACCATGCTTGGCGGACGCATCGAGGTCGTGTCGCGCCCCGGTGAGGGGTCGGTGTTCACCCTCGTGCTGCCCGTGACACACTGAGCGAACGCCGCGGGCTACGGAGTGCACTGCTCACCTGTGTGCACGAGAACCCGCCATTACATTCGAAGAATATGACCGCTGCCATCACGAGCGTTTTCAACGACGGCATTTTTGCCGAACAATTCGAGCGTTATCGTCACGACCCCGCCAGTGTGGACGAGACGTGGCGCCAGTACTTCCGCATCGCCGAGTCGCTGTTCGGGCAGGGGGCGACGGCGCCTTTGTCTGCCCCGGCCGGCGGTGCCACCTACGACGTCGCCTTCCTCAGAAAAGTGGCCGCCGCCGCCACGCTGCAGCAGGCCATCCGCAGCTACGGTCACTACGCCGTACAGCTCGACCCACTCGGCACGCCGCCTCCCGGCGCCGAGGATCTGAGCCCCGAGTACTGGGGGCTGACCGAGGCCGATCTGCAGGCGATTCCCGGTGCCGCACTGGGTGATGATCGCTTTGCCACCGCCGCCGACGCGATCGCGCGAAAGCGACAGGTGTACGCGGGTCGCGTTGGCTGGGAAGTGTGGCACCTCGAAGTGGATGAAGAGCGCGACTGGTTCATGCGTGCGTTCCGCGATGGTGTGCTCACGCGCGATCTCACGCCCGATGAAAAGAAGGACAC